>JAAUYJ010011215.1_pt1 | contig 12619 bp, 5 predicted proteins | sample 7278031 | NCBI WGS metagenome assembly JAAUYJ01 (sample SAMN14350222, study PRJNA611818) | marine sediment metagenome | isolation source: surface marine sediment (1.8m) | place: French Polynesia: Moorea | collected 2018-08 | reverse complement strand
TACGCTCAATGGGGGCCTGGGCACCAGTATGGGGCTGCAGGGCCCCAAGTCCCTATTGCCGGTCCGGGAGCGCCTGACGTTTCTCGAGATCATCATGCGGCAGGCCGAATATGGCGGCATCCGGCAGGTCTTCATGAACAGTTTCAACACCCATGCCGCTACCCTGGAGGCCTTGGCCGCCATCCCCCACGCGACACCGCCCCTGACCTTTGTGCAGAATAAATTTCCCAAGATTCTCAGGGCCGGTCTCGTGCCGGCCGAGTGGCCGACGGACCCGCTCCTCGAGTGGAATCCCCCGGGGCATGGCGACATCTATACGGCGATTCAAACTTCCGGCATCCTCGACCGCCTGATTTCGGACGGCTGCCGCTATGCGCTGATCTGCAACTCCGACAATCTGGGTGCCACCCTCGATCCGGTGCTGCTGGGGTATATGGCGGCCCATGACATTCCCTTCATGATGGAGGTGGCCCGCCGCACCCCGGCTGACGCCAAGGGGGGGCATCTGGCCGTCCGGTCCGAGGGCGGATTGATCCTGAGAGAATCGGCCCAATTTCCGGAAGACAGCGACGGCGGTGACATCAACCGCTATACCTATTTCAACACCAACAATCTGTGGGTCAGTCTAAACCACCTGAAAGCCCTGATCGAAGCGCGCGGGACCATTAATCTGCCCCTGATCGTCAACCCCAAGCCCCTCGATCCGCGGGATCCTGACAGTCCACCGGTGTTTCAACTTGAATCCGCCATGGGCGCCGCCATCGGGCTGTTTGACGGCGCCCGCGCCGTCCGTGTGCCCCGCACCCGGTTTTTCCCGGTCAAAAAATGCAGTGATCTGCTGGTGGTGCGCTCCGACTGTTTCGTGCTCAACGACCGCTGTCTGCTGGAATTGAATCCGGACAAGCATGACGAAGGGCCGCTGATCAGACTCGATCCCGAATTCTATGGCCACATCGACCAATTCGAGGCCCGCTTCCCCGACGGCGCGCCATCATTGTTGGCCTGTGAACAGCTGACGATCCGGGGCGACATACGTTTCGAATCCCCGGTCACCCTCAGCGGTCGGGTCAGCCTGACCAACCCAGACGTCAGGCAGAAAGTGATCACGGCCGGCCGGATGTTAAGGGGAGACCTGACGGTCTAACCAAACGCTGACGGCCGAGATTCATCACCGTCACGCCAACCAGCGGTCCGGGATCCCGGAAGGAGGTTCCTCCTCCCCTCATGGAACAGACACCTGCCACTGGAAGCCGCCAATTGCTGGTCCGCGGTGACACGGTTCGCTTCACTCTGGCCCTGCCGGAATCAGACCGGGGCAGTGCCTGGCTGCGCACCAACCTGGGTCGCGCGACCACGACGCGCAGGGAGATCATCCAGGCCGTGGAGCGCGACCAGGCCCCACTGGCCCACGACTGGCATGACCTGCCCATGCGGCGGGTGGACGCGCGGCATTTCGAGGCGGTGCTGCCGCTCCACCAGGTCGGTCATTTTGAAGCCAAATGTTATTTCCTGGGAGAGGGTCTGTCCGACCCGGCCTGGCCCCCGGGTCCCAATACGGTCATCAACGTCGAACCAGCCGAGACCTGCTGCGCCAACATCATCTACAATGCTTTCGTTCGTCAATTCGGCCCCAACCGCAGCGGTGAGCGAACGGCCGACTGGGCCCACCCGGCCCTGCACGAGCTCGACCGGCAGGGCTTTGCCGTTATCCCGCCGTCCGGCACCTTCCGGGATCTGATCGGGCAACTGGATTTCATCATCGGTCAACTGGGCTGCACCCACATTCAGTTGCTGCCGATTCACCCGACACCCACCACTTATGCGCGCATGGGGCGGTTCGGGAGTCCCTACGCCGCCTTGAGCTTTACCGCCGTCGACCCGGCCCTGGCCGAGTTCGACCCGGCAGCGACCCCCTTGGAGCAATTCGGTGAACTGGTGGATGCCATCCACCAGCGTGACGCCAAGCTGTTGCTGGACATCGCCATCAACCACACGGGCTGGGCAGCGGCCTTGCACGGCTCACATCCTGAATGGCTGGTGCGCGACCTGGAGGGCGAAATCGAACGGCCTGGCGCCTGGGGGGTGACCTGGGAAGACCTCACCCGCCTCGACTACCGCCGCCAGGATTTGTGGACCTATATGGCGGATGTCTTTTTGACCTGGTGCCGGCGCGGTGCCGACGGCTTCCGCTGCGACGCCGGCTACATGATCCCGTTGGAGGCCTGGCGCTATATCGTGGCCAAAGTGCGCGAGCAGTTTCCCGATACCCTTTTTTTTCTTGAGGGTCTAGGCGGTAAAATCTCCGTCACCCGCGACATCCTGGACCGCGCCAATTTCAACTGGGCCTATTCCGAGCTTTTTCAAAACTACGACCGCCGCCAGATCGAAGACTACCTGCCCGGGGCGCTGGATATCGCCCGCACCGACGGACTTGTGGTGCATTTTGCCGAAACCCACGACAACCTGCGGCTCGCGGCCCGCTCCCACACCTGGGCGCGCATGCGGACGGCGCTGTGCGCCCTTCTGGCTCCCCAGGGGGCATTTGCCTTTGCCAACGGCGTCGAGTGGCTGGCCCGGGACAAGATCGTCGTGCACGAATCCCCCTCCCTCAACTGGGGCGCAGAACCCAACCAGGTGGAGACCATCCGCCGCCTGACAGATCTATTAAAAATCCACCCGGCCTTCCACGATCAAACGGATCTGGACCTGGTCCAGGTCGACGGCGGCAATGTGGTCGTTTTGCGGCGCCGCCACCGCCCTTCCGGCCGCACGCTGGTGATCGCGGCCAACCTGGACGATCAGACATCGGTCACGGCCCAGTGGCCTCTTGACGGTCTAGTATTCAAGGACGCCATCGGTTTCGACCTGCTCACGGAACGTCCGGTGGCCCTGACCATTCGGGAGGCACGGGTGGAATGCCCGCTCGAAGCCGGTCAGGTGGTCTGCCTGACCACTGCGTCCGGCGACCTCGAAGAGCTGCAGGCGGCGCCGGCCGTTTGGGGTCGACCGCCCCACGCCGTGGACCAGTGCGCCCGCGCCCTGGTCCTGGACATCCTCGTGGCGCTTAAAGGCTTCGGCGATGTCGCGGATCTGGATCTCGATCGGATGGCCGGCGACCTGCGGAGCGATCCTGCCCGCTGCTGTCGGCGGTGGAGTGCCGTGGAGGACACTCCGCGCACCACTTGCTGGACCTATCCCCATGATCTGCGGCGTCAGGTCATGGTGCCTCCCGGCCACCTGTTGCTGATTATGGCGCCGCACCCCTTTCAGGCACGACTGACCGCGGCCGAAAAAGTGCTACAGACCGCCAGGGCCCTGCCCGCCACAGACGGCATGCATTTCACCGTCCTGATGCCTCAGGCCCCGCGGCCTTCCGTCGACCGGCACCTGGATCTCGTTCTCTACCCGCACAAGGGGCAACCCCGTCACACCCGAACGCCCCTACGTTATCTGGGCGATCCCGATCGGATTCGCATCCGGCGCCGCTGGTCGCGGGGGGGGCTACCGCAGGGACGGCCTGTCTTTTTGGCCACCAACAAGCGCGGGGGCATGTGTCACACACCGATCCACTGGGGGCGGTTGTACAGCCGTTACGACGCCCTTCTGGCCGCCAACTTCAGCCCGGACTTTCCCGAAGACCGCTGGGTCATGCTGACGCGGATACGCGTCTGGGCCGTGTTTCAGGGTTACTCCCAGGAATTGCGCCATGATCTGCTGGAGGGTTTAAGCATCGAAGGCGACGACTCTTGCCGCTGGCGGTTTCGCATTCCGGCCGGCCAAGGGGAATCGGCCCGGATCGACATTACGCTGGGTATGCCGACCGGGGAGAACGCCTTGACCATGACCTTTTACCGCCGGCCGGCCAGTACGGCCGTTACGGCAGGAGACGCCCTGGCCGATCATAAACCGCTACGCCTGATCTTGCGCCCGGACATCGAAGACCGCAATTTCCACGATACCACCAAGGCCTTTACCGGTCCGGAAGAGCGTTTCCCAAGCGCGGTGGCCGTTTCCCCGTCCGGTTTTGACTTCGCCCCCGCACCGGAGCGCCGTCTGCAACTAAGTCTTTCACGCGGTCGATTCGTATCTGAACCGGAATGGATCTATATGGTTCATCGACCACTGGAGGCGGAGCGGGGCCTGGATCCGCTGTCAGATCTGTTCAGCCCTGGTTATTTCCAGCTCGATCTCGAGGGGGATGCCGAGGCGCAGCTTTGGGCCACCATCGGCGCCGCGCAGCGCACCCCTCCGCCCCGGGAGGCGTCACCCGCCGGGAATCGGCCGCGCCCGGAGACCACCCGCGGGCGCCTTACCCCCGAGACGGCCCTGCAATCCGCCCTGGCGCACTACATCGTCCGCAGGGGCCGCCTGGCCACGGTGATCGCCGGTTATCCGTGGTTCCTCGACTGGGGGCGTGACACCTTGATATTTGTACGCGGCCTGATCGCCGCCGGGGAATTCACACTGGCACAAACGATCATCCGCCAGTTCGCCCGCTTCGAGGAGAGGGGCACCCTGCCCAACATGATTCGGGGTGATGATGCCCGCAACCGCAATACCTCGGACGCGCCCCTGTGGCTATTTACGGCCTGCCGCGACATGATCCAGGCCGGTAAAGCGGACGTTCTGAAGACCCGCTGCGGGACGCGGCGCCTGCGTGAAATCCTGGTCGCCATGGGTCACGCGCTGTGCGACGGCACCCTCAACGGCATCGGCATGGACGCCGCCTCCGCGCTGCTCTTCAGCCCCTCCCATTTTACCTGGATGGACACCAACCATCCGGCCGGAACACCGCGAGAGGGCTATCCCATCGAAATCCAGGCCCTCTGGTTTGCGGCCCTGAACCTGTTGGCCGCCATCGATACCCAAGGAGAGGCCGACCGCTGGCGTGACAGGGCCGACCAGGTGCGCGCCAGCGTCATGGATCGCTACTTCCTGGACGACGGCGGCTACCTGGCGGATGCCCTTATCGCGCCCCCCGGGTGCGCGGCAGGCGAGGCGCAGGTCGACGACGCCCTGCGGCCCAACCAGCTGCTGGCCCTGACCCTGGGGCTGGTGGAGCAGCCGGAGATGAGCCACCGCATCCTGACCGCCTGCGAAAAGCTGTTAGTCCCGGGCGGCATCCGAAGCCTTGCCGACGCCCCGGTATCCCTGCCCCTCGAGATCCAGCATCAGGGGAAGCGGCTGGGCGATCCTCACCGCCCGTACCGCGGCCAATACACTGGCGACGAGGACACCCGGCGCAAGCCTGCCTATCACAACGGCACCGCCTGGTGCTGGGTACTGCCGTCATACTGCGAGGCCTGGTTTCGGGTCTACGGTCTGGCCGGAAGGCCGGCGGCCCTGGCCTGGTTGGGATCGATCCTCGAACTGATGCAAGCCGGCTGCCTTGGCCATATTCCTGAAATCCTGGACGGTGATCAGCCTCACACACCCCGCGGCTGTGACGCCCAGGCCTGGTCGGTCAGCGAAGTCCTGCGCGTCTGGCAGTTGTTGACGGCCGCCAAGAACAAATAAAGGATTGCCAAAATCCGCGGGACGATTATTCTTCAGATTTACGACGCAGAGGGTAAATCCTGGCCTGCCGTCCGATACGACCGAGAGGCGACGGCCATAAGCGCAACACCAATAGGGAGGCAGTTGCATGCGCAATATTCAAACCTTTCAGGTTTTCCCATTTATTCCCGAACCGCTGGCTTTTCTGGAAACCCTGATCCGCAACATCTGGTGGTGTTGGCAGCGGGACGCCGTCGAACTGTTCCGGCGCATCAACCCCAGTCTGTGGAACGAATGCAGCGGCAACCCGATTCATTTCTTTACCCGCATCCCCCAGGAAAGGCTCGAAGAACTGGCCCGCGACCATGGCTTTCTGGCGCACATGGAACGTGTGCGCGAAAGCTTCGAGCGCCAGGTCGCCAATCCGCCGGCCTACGAACCGCCCTATACATCCAATGCGACCGTCGCCTATTTTTCGATGGAGTTCGGCCTGCATGAAAGCGTGCCGCTTTACTCGGGCGGCCTGGGCATTCTGGCGGGTGATCACCTCAAAGCGGCCTCCGATCACAACCTGCCGTTGGTGGGCATCGGGTTGTTCTATCGCGAGGGTTACTTTCGCCAGTTCCTAAACGACGATGGCTGGCAGCAGGAGGCCTACCCCGAAAACGACATCTTCATGCTGCCGGTCGAGCGGGCCCGGGACGCCGCCGGGAGCGAAATCATGGTGGCGGTGGACGGTCCCGAGGGACGGATCCACGCCATGGTGTGGGAAATCCGTGTGGGCTGTATTCCGCTTTTCCTGCTCGATACGAACGTACGTGAAAACCCGCCTGAATTCCGGGACATTACCGCTCGGCTCTATTCCGGGGGCAGCCAGCGGCGCCTGGCCCAGGAACTGGTCCTGGGCGTCGGCGGTATGCGGACCCTGGAGACCCTTGACCGCGTGCCCTGGGTCGTCCACATGAACGAAGGGCATTCCGCCTTTGCCAGTCTGGAGCGTTTGCATCACATGGTTTCCTCCCACGGCATCGACCTTAAGACCGCCCTGGAAATTATACCGCGGACCACTGTCTTCACCACCCACACGCCGGTAGCCGCCGGCCACGACGATTTCCCGCTGGAACTGCTGGGCCCCTGTCTCAAGCCCTTTGCTGAGAGGCTGGGAACGGAGCTGAACACCATTATCGCCTGGGGGCAGCCCAAGGGGGCCGCTGCCGAGGCGCCGCTGTCCATGTTTATTCTGGGCAAGCGCATGTCGGCCTACTGCAACGGCGTCAGCGAACTGCACGGTGAGGTCGCCCGCCGCATGTGGCATCACCTCTGGCCGGGCATCGCCGAAGACGAGGTCCCGATCACCCATGTCACCAACGGGGTGCACATCGCCACCTGGACTTCGGCTGAAAACAAGCTCCTTTTCGAGCGCTATATCGGTCCCGACTGGCACCTGACCACCCGCCAGCCCAATGCCGGTCAACGCCTGGACGAAATCTACGACGAAGAACTGTGGCATGCCCATGAAATCAGCCGGGCCCGGCTTATCCGCACCTGTCGGCGCCGGATGGCGGAACAGTACGGCCGACGCAACGCCCCCATCACGGTCATGAAGGAAGTGGAGACCGTGCTGGATCAGGACATCCTTACGATTGCCTTCGCGCGGCGATTTGCCACCTACAAGCGCGCCGACCTGTTACTGCAGGACCCGGATCGGTTGGAGGCCATGATCAATCACGCCGAACGACCGGTCCAGTTCATTTTCGCCGGCAAGGCCCACCCCCAGGATGACGAGGGCAAGGAGCTTATCCGGCGGCTGGTGGCCTTCGGGCGGAACACCCAGCTGCGGCACCGGTTTATATTTCTGGAGGATTACGACATGCACCTGGCCCGCCGGCTGCTTCAGGGCGCCGACGTGTGGCTTAATAACCCCCGACGGCCCTTCGAGGCCTGCGGGACCTCGGGCATGAAGGCCGCCGTCAACGGTGTGCTCAATCTGAGTGTGCTCGACGGCTGGTGGTGCGAAGGTTATGATGCCGATCGCGGCTGGCGCATCGGGCGGGGAGAAGAGTTTGAAGATCACGCCTACCAGGACCGCATCGAGGCCCAGGCCCTTTACAACGTCCTTGAAAACGAGATCATTCCCTGCTTCTACGAGCGCGAGAGTGGCGGCCTGCCGCTGCGGTGGCTGAAGATGATGAAGGCCTCGATGAAAATGGCCATGCAGAGCTTTAGCGCCCAACGCATGGTTAACGACTATAATCAGCTTTTCTATCGCGCGGCCGCCGAAAGCTACCACCACCTGCTGGCCGATAACGCCGCGGAAGCCTTTCGGCAGAGCCAGGTCAGCGCCCGCCTGCGCAAACTTTGGCCCCAGGTGGTGATCGACTTCCCGGTCACTCAGGCCGAGGGGCCGCTGCGGGTGGGCGATCTAATCGAGATCAATGTGATGGTCAACCTGGGGGAGATTAAGCCCGATGAGGTGGATGTCGAATTGTGCTACGGCCACCCCCGGACCGTTGATCGTCTGGACGTAACCTATCACCAGAAAATGACCGTGGCCCAGGAACTCAGTGCGGGGCGTTATCTCTACAGCTGCCAGCTGCCCTGCAATACGGCCGGCCGCTACGGATTCACGGCCCGGGTCACCCCCAAGGGCGATATCTGGACCCGTTACTCACCAGGGCTGATCTCATGGTCCTGAAAATTCCCGGCCGGACCAACGACCGCACTGACACCCACCCGCACCGTCCGGCCAAGGAGGCGCACATGGCCGCCCTCGAGCAAAATCCAACTGTTCTGGTGGTAACCCCCGAGGTGACCTATCTGCCTGTCGGAATGGGCAACATGTCCAATCACCTGGTGGCCAAGGCCGGAGGGCTGGCGGATGTTTCCGCCGCCTTGATCAGCGCCCTCTTCGACCAGGGCGCCGACGTGCACGTGGCCCTGCCGGACTATCGCGAGATCTTTGCGGCCCACATGGCACCGGTGCTTAAAAACGAGATCCGCCGGATTCGGGACAAGATGCCCGACGAGCGCATTCACCTGGCCGAGGACCGGGCCTTTTTCTACCTCGACACCGTCTATTCCAACTACGGCACGGACAACATCAAAATCGCCCTGGCCTTTCAGCGCGAAATCATCAACAACATCATCCCCCACGTACGACCCGATCTGATCCACTGCAACGACTGGATGACCGGGCTGATTCCGGCCGCCGCCCGCCAGATGGGCATCCCCTGCCTGTTTACGGTCCACAATATCCACACGGTCGAAACCCTGCTCGACTACATCGAGGATCGGGGGATCGATGCAGCCTATTTCTGGCAGCATCTCTATTACAAGTACATGGCCGTCGAGTACGAGGATGTCCGCGCCACCAACCCGGTCGACTTTCTGGTCAGCGGGGTGTTTGCAGCCCACTTCGTCAATACGGTCAGCCCGACTTTTCTGAACGAAATCGTGGAGGGCCGCCACGCCTTCGTGGAGCCGCCCCTGCGCCAGGAGCTCTCCAATAAATTTTGGGCCGAATGTGCCACGGGCATTCTCAACGCACCGGATCCATCCTATCACCCCCGCGTCGACGAGGCGCTGGTGCAGACTTACGACGCCGCTGACCACATGGTGGGCAAACGGGCCAACAAGCGCCATCTGCAGCGCCGACTGGGTTTGGTGGAAGACGAACAGGCCCCGCTCTTCTTCTGGCTCCACCGCCTGGACCCTGTCCAGAAAGGCTGCCAACTGCTGGCGGAAATCCTCTATCAGGTCGTCTCCCGCTACTGGGCGCGGCATCTTGAAATCGTTTTCGTGGCCAACGGTGAATTCAAAGCGGTATTTCAGAATATCGTGGCCTTACACGGTATCCAGGACCGGGTGGCCGTATGCGATTTCGATGAAACCCTTTCGCGCCTGGCCTACGCCGCAGCGGATTTCATCCTGATGCCCTCGCGCTTCGAACCCTGCGGGCTGCCCCAGATGATCGGCCCTCTCTACGGCACCCTACCCGTGGCACACAACACCGGCGGCATTCATGACACGGTAGCCCATCTGTCCGTCGAGAACGACCGTGGCAACGGATTCCTGTTTGAAATCTACGACAGTCAGGGACTTTTCTGGGCCATGGATCAAGCCATGGCGTTCCATACCCGACCCGAGAAGGAGCGCCGGCGCCAGATCGGCCGTGTGATGCAGGAAAGCCAGGGCACTTTTAACCATGACGTCACCGCGCGCCGTTACATCGCGCTTTACGAAAAAATGCTCCAGCGCCCTTTGATCGTGCAAGGCCCTGTGTCGGCCGGATGACCGGCACGCCGCCCCGATCCCCGCGGAACAAGATACCATGCCAGCGCCTTTAGACGCCGAATCACGACGCCGCATCGAGCGGCTTTTGAAGATCGATCCCTGGCTGCAGCCCTACGCCGGGCGTTTGGCCGATCGGCAAGCCACCCTGCAGCAGCAACGGGCAGCGTTGGCCCCCCCTGGTCAAAAGCTGGCCCCCGCAGGTCGCGCCCACCATTATTTCGGTCTCCAGGCCGAACCGCGCAAATGGATTTTCAGGGAATGGGCGCCCAACGCCACGGCGGTTTATCTTATCGGCGACTTCAGTGACTGGCAGGTGCACCCCCAGTGGCGCCTTCAGCCGACCGCCGGACAAGATGGGGTGTGGGAGATCGAGGTGCCGGCGGAACGCCTGGCGCACCAGATGCTCTATCGCCTTCGGATCGATTGGCCCGGCGGGTCGGGCGATCGAATACCGGCCTACGCGCGTCGCGTGGTTCAGGACCCCGAAACCCTGATCTTCAATGCCCAGATCTGGGCGCCGCCGCAGCCTTATCAATGGCAGCACGAAGGGCTCAGCCCGCCGCAGCCGATTCTGATCTACGAATCACACGTGGGCATGGCCCAGGACCGGGAGGGCATCGGCACCTACCGGGAGTTTGCGGATGAAGTCCTGCCGCGGATCGTTCGGGCGGGCTACAATACCGTGCAATTGATGGCCGTCCAGGAACACCCCTATTACGGTTCCTTCGGCTATCAGGTGTCGAGCTTCTTCGCGGCCGCCTCCCGCTTCGGATCCCCCGAAGATCTCAAATACCTCGTTGATTCAGCCCACGGTCTGGGGCTGTGGATTATTATGGATCTGGTCCATTCCCACAGTGTGGCCAACGAAATTGAAGGATTGAGCCGCTTCGACGGAACCCTGTACCAGTATTTTCACGACGGCCCGCGGGGCCGCCACCTTGCCTGGGATTCTCGCTGCTTCGACTACGCCAAGTCGCGCGTGCTGCAATTTCTGCTTTCCAACTGCCGGTTCTGGCTGGAGGAATACCGTTTCGACGGCTATCGCTTCGACGGCGTGACCAGCATGCTCTACCTCGATCACGGGCTTGAAAAGGCGTTCACCAGCTATGAGGATTACTTCGGATCGAATGTCGATGAAGACGCGGTCGCCTATCTGACCCTGGCCAACGAACTCATCCACGAGCTTCGCCCAGAGGCCGTTACGATCGCCGAAGACATCAGCGGCCTTCCGGGGCTGGCCCTGCCCGTCGCAGAAGGAGGGGTGGGTTTCGACTACCGTTTTGCCATGGGGGTCCCCGATTACTGGATCCGCCTAACCAAGGATACCCCGGATGAAGACTGGCCCATGGGCGCGCTGTGGCACGAGCTGACCAACCGCAGGGCTGCGGAAAAATCCATCAGCTACGCCGAAAGCCACGACCAGGCCCTGGTAGGGGACCAGACCCTTATTTTTCGCATGGCCGACGCGGCCATGTATGAGCACATGCACCGCGACGATCCGGATATCAGGATCGACCGGGCCATGGCTTTACACAAGATGATCCGGCTCGCGACCCTGGCCGCGGCCGGTCACGGTTACCTCAATTTCATGGGCAATGAATTCGGCCACCCCGAATGGATCGATTTTCCCCGGGCTGACAACCAGTGGTCCTACCGCTATGCGCGTCGCCAGTGGCATCTGGCCGATCACCCCGACCTGAAATATGGTCTGCTGGCCGCGTTTGACCGGGCCATGCTGAGGCTGGTCACACACTACGGCTTCATGCAGACGGCTTGGGCCCATCACCTGTACGAGCACAACGATCACAAGGTGCTGGCCTTCGAACGCGGGGGCCTGGTCTTCGTCTTTCATTTTGATCCGGTCCAGTCCAGGCCGGACTACTTGATTCCGGCACCGGCCGGAAAATACCGACAGATTCTGAACAGCGACGCGCGCGCCTATGGCGGCCTTGGCCGACTGGCACCGGAACAGGAACATCTGACCCTAGCCGAAGCGGGCGCTGAAGGTGGATCCGTCTCCCTTTTGAGCCTCTACCTGCCGAGCCGCACGGCCCTCGTGCTTTTGAAGGAAGACTGATTGCGGCCCCCTGATCGTGCGGGGCGCCTGGGAGAACAAGGGGAGTGGAGCGGATTCAGGTGTTGTTCTTGTAATATCGGTAGTAGCGCAAAACTTTCTCGACGTAGTCCTGGGTTTCGACATAGGGCGGGATGCGGCGGTAGCGATCCACCGCGGTGGGGCCGGCATTGTAGGCCGCCAGCGTCAGCGCCACCTTGCCTTCGTAGCGGTCCAGCAGGGAGCGAAAATAGCGCGCTCCGCCCATGATGTTCTGCTTGGGATCAAACGGATCCCGAATTTCAAGGGTCCGGAAATTCTGCGGCATGATCTGCATCAGGCCCCGCGCTCCTTTGCGCGAAATAGCCTGGGGATTGAAACTGGACTCGGCCCGGATGATGGCCTTCAGCAAAGAGAAATCGACACCGTAGCGCCGGGCGGCATCCTGGATGATGCCGTCGTATTTTTTAGTGCCGGGGGAGGTGCTGAAAGCGGGTTTGCGGTTGCGGATATAGAGACGGTATTTCGTCGAAGCCGGAACATTGGTAAAATGCAAGACGCCATCGGCATCACGGTACATATAGATATCCGCCTGGACCGCTGATGAGGCCGCCGCCAGCAGAATCAGCGCGACCAGTGCTCCCGCCGCTATTCTTACCCGGTGCTTTATTTTCGTTGATATGCGCATCCGGTTCCGGTTTCCGCCTTCGTACATCGGGTCGAATGGGTGGAACGAACAGCCTTAAACTTTTTTATAGTCGAAAACCGCCCGACCAT
>JAAUYJ010080987.1_pt1 | contig 12626 bp, 13 predicted proteins | sample 7278031 | NCBI WGS metagenome assembly JAAUYJ01 (sample SAMN14350222, study PRJNA611818) | marine sediment metagenome | isolation source: surface marine sediment (1.8m) | place: French Polynesia: Moorea | collected 2018-08 | reverse complement strand
GACGACGAGGGAGAAGTCGCCCACCGTCACCGTGAAGTTGAACTTTCGCAGGAAGAGGTTGCAGGCCGGGCCGAAGAGGAGGCCGATCTGTTGGGCAATGTTGAACCCGACCAAGATGGGGGTCCTCTCCTCCTTGGTGGTGGCCCGGCAGACGTCGGTCAGTAAAGCCACTGCGATCACGTTCCCGATGCCTCCCACCAGTCTGCTGGCAATGATCCACGACGGAGACTTGGCCATGACGTAAAGACAGCTTGACACGATCTGCAAGGAGACTAAACAATTACCCAACATTTTTCTCTACCTGGCGCGAACTGAGACTTGCCTGGAACAGGTTTAGGCTTAGGAAGAAGACTGATACCCTTGAGAACCTGTCCAGCAGTCTCCCGATGAAGAGGCTGACGACCATGTCTGTGACCGTGAGCGAGGCAATGGAGAGCCCGAGGTAGTAGACGTCGCCCGGGGGCACCCCTAGCCGGAGGAGGTACTCCCAAAGGGTGGGGAACACAACGGCTGAAAAATAAGAACATCATGTTACTTTTTCTTCTGACTGGTTGTGAATCCGGCGTACCATACTCTACGCCATTGAGGAACATGAAGAGGAAGACGACGCCGAAGCTCCGCCTCCTCTTGGCCTTGAAGTCCATGTCTAGTCCGGAATGGTCATCAGATCTTATTGGCAAGAAGAGGCAGAGGCATCGTCTGGGAGAATATAACAGGACACACAAATCAAAATTTGCACTGCTGATAGCATCGTATCATTCTCTTTTATTGTCACGGAGATTGCACCTCCGCTGTTTGCGAACCACAGCAAAAATAATTTAAGGCATACTGTGTTGTGCACAGGTTTTTTATAAGTATGCAAAAATACGCCACGTAGATGACGATCTGTCTCTCTCAGTCCTGCCCCACCAGGTCCTGCTTGGCCTTTCCCTTTCCCATCTTAGGCATCTTCTTCGTGGCCGAGTCCTCCAGCTCCTTCTCCTTGTAGTAGTGCGGCGCCACCTCCAGCAGCCACTCGTTCTTGATCTCTATGACGTTTCGCATGTACTCCTTGGTGGTGAATACCAGCTCGTGGTAGATGACCCAGCGCGGGAGGTCCTCGAACATGCTTGAGTTGGGGTGGATCATGACGCCCTGGTTGTGCTTGACCGTCTTGTAGCTGCCGCCCTTGGAGAAGCGCGCCGTGTGGTAGAAGTAGCCGGCGGTGACGGCCTTGCGGATCTTGGTCAGGTCATGCGGGTTGGACACCACCTCGATCTCAACCTTCTCCAGGAGGCCCTCCAGCTGGTCGCGGATGTCCCGCGCCCGCTTCATGGAGCGGTGCTGGATGAAGTTCTCCATGCACCACTGCGAGGAGTAGCCCGTCTCCATCCACTGGTTGTACACGTTGAGGAGGGTGAGGTGGTCTCCCCCGACCTGGTTGAAGTTCTTGCGGGCGGTGTCGGCGTAGATGATCTTGTCTTTAGGGCGGTAGAAGATGGCGCTGTTGTTGGAGAGCATGGCGGCCACCGTGAGGATCTCGGCCGAGCAGCGGTACTTGTCCGACGCCAGGATCATCTTGGACATCATGGGGTCGACCGGGAACTCGGCCATCCGCCGGCCCAGCTTTGTCAGCTCCCCCATGTGGTTGAGGGCGCCGAGAGCGTAGAGCTGTTCCAAGGCCAGAACCAGAGTCTCGTGCGGAGGTGGGTCGAGGAAGTCAAAGTGGATGAGGTCGTTGATGCCGAGGGATTTGAGCATAAGGACAACGTTGCCCAGGTTGACCCGCTGGATCTCCGGCACGGTGTTGTCGTCCAGCTCCTTCTGATATGCCCAGGCTGTGTAAAGCCTGAAGCACTTCCCCGCCGCCACTCTCCCCGCCCTCCCTGCTCTCTGGTTGGCCGAAGCCTTGGACACTGGCACCACAATCAGAGACTCCATCCCCGTCCGCGCGTTGTAGGAGTTCTGCTTGTTGAAGCCGGGGTCTATGACGTAGATGATGTTGTCGATAGTGAGAGAGGTCTCTGCGATGTTGGTGGCCAGCACCACCTTCCTGGCCCCCTTGGGCGTGGGCTCGAACACCTTGGCCTGCATGTCAGACGGCAGATTGGCGTAGATGGGCACGATCAGCAACTCCCGGATCTTGGATCCAAGCCGCTTTGTCCGCTCCTTGAGCAGCTCCTCGCAGGCCTCGATCTCCTCCTGCCCGGTCAGGAAGACCAGGATGTCCCCGAGGGGCTGGGTGACGTGAATCTGCAGCACGGTGACGACGCACGCGTCTATGTAGTCCGCCTCTGGCGCCTTGGTGTAGTAGATGTCTACGGGGAAGCGGCGCCCGGGGATGCGGAAGATGGGGGCGTCGTCGAAGAACTCGGAGAACTTTGCCGCGTCCAGGGTGGCGCTGGAGATGAGCAGCTTGAGGTCGGAGCGGAAGCGCGCAATGTCCTTGATGAGGCCGAAGAGGATGTCGGTGTGGAGGGTGCGCTCGTGGGCCTCGTCGATGATCATTACGTTGTAGGAGGCCAGGTCCGGCTCGCTCAGGAACTCCCTCAGCAGCATGCCGTCAGTCATGTACTTGAGGACGGTCCGCTCGGAGGTGCAGTCTTCGAAGCGAATGCTGTACCCGACCTCGTTGCCCAGCTTGACGTCCATCTCCTGTGCGACGCGGGCAGAGACGCTCATGGCTGCCACTCGCCTGGGCTGGGTGCACCCGATCTTCTTCCCGTCTTTGGTGTACCCCGCCTCGTGGAGGTACTGCGGGATCTGCGTTGTCTTTCCCGATCCGGTCTCTCCCTCGATGATGAGCACCTGGTGCTCCTCCACTGCGTCTAACAGGGATTGGCGGAAGGGGAAGACGGGCAGGCTCTCCTTGGTCTCCTTCATGCTCATCTTCTTCTTTTCGTGCTCCGTCATCTCCGGCTCCTTGCTGTTCTGGTCCGACCCCGGCATCTTGAGCGTCTGCACGAACTGGATCTCGTCGTCCAAGATGTACTCGTACTTCTTCTCCTTCTTGTCCTTCCTGGCCTTGGCGTCCTTGGCGCCGAACTTGAGCAGTGCTGCGTTGAGGTGCTCCTCCTCCCACCGCTTCTGCTCGTAGTTTGGCGCGCGCTCCCTCTCCTCCGCCTCAACGTACGTCTCGTGCTCCTTCAGGTCCTTGTCGGGCATGTGGTATCGCTGCACCTTCTCCACCTCCGAGGCCTTGTCGTGCTTCTCGGCCAGCTCCAGGATCTTCTTCTTGTACCTGAGCTCCCTCCTCTCCCGCTCCGTCAGCGTGCTCTGGTCGAATAGGAACTCCTCGTCCACGATGTCATCGCGCAGCTCCACCAGCTTGTCCTCCTTGCGCTTGGCCAGGTAGGCGCGTCGGGACTCCTTCCTCAGCTCGGGCACCATCCTCTCCCGGTCCTCGCTCTCCGCCGCCAGCCTCTTTGCGGCCTCCTCGAAGGCCCGCTTGTCCGACTTCTCCGCCACCTTCCTGGTCCTCTCCTTGTCCTTCTCTGCCAGCCTCTTTGCCAGCTCGTCCCTCTCGCGGAGGTCCTCCCGCCGCTCCCGCTCCATCTTGTCGAACTCGTCCTCCTCCTCCTCTGGCTCCTCCCGCGACTCCCTCTTCTTCTTCTTGGCCTTCTTGGCCTTCTTTGCCGGCCTGATCTGCGGCTGGTCCTCCTCCTCGTCCGACAGCAGCGCGTAAGTCCTGTTCTTCCTGTCTGCCTCCGCCGCAGCCGCCGCCGCGGCACGGTTCTCCCTCCGCCGCCTCTCCGCCGCGGAGGGGACGCCGCCAGAGGAGGACGAAGAGGAGGACGGCACCCGTTGGAAGAGATCCCTGGCGAACTGCTCCATCTTTGGCGTCATGTCCACCGCGCCCGTGTCCCTCAGCCTCCTCAGCAGGTCCTCCTCTCCCCCTCCGCCCGTCCTGCTCTTGCCCGCCAGGTGCACGAAGAACTCTGCCACGCTCTTGTCGGACATGCCAGTGGCGGCGTGGAGGCCGTCCGACACCCAACGCAGCAGGTCGGGGTCCGAAGACATGATGCCGGCGGGAGGGACAAAGCCCGGCAAAGCTCTGTCTGTGCGTTCGTTAAATGTGTACTCTTAAAGGTCAAGGTGGCCTCTGTCGGTGTCCTCAGTTGAGCAGGTGTTTCGAAGCCGTCATTGACCTTTTCTTGCTCTCTCTCTCTTTTTCTGCGTCTTCGTCGGCGATGTTTATTTTGTTCAACGTCGTTAAAAAAAGCGGCGAGAAAAGAGAGGACATTTCCCGCAACCTCCAAATCGACGTTGACGACAAGGGAGAAGCTCAGAAAAACTCATTTCAATTATATTTGCGGCAGGGGAAAAAGCAACGTTGAACAGATTTACTTAAGAATGAACGGTGTCAAATTTGAACGGGTTGTTATTCTTGAACAGAAGAAAGCTTTTTTGGTATATCCTGCTTGATTTTGCTGATCAGTAAGCAAACATCGTCTTTTTATAGAGATTATGTTTCGTTGCTAGGTTCAATTTTAATTTTCTGTCTCAATGTCCTCCCCCCCCCATTCAAAAATGTCCAGGTCATGAATTAGTTTTTTTAAGAAAAATTATTCGAGAAAAAAAAGCAATTGCCCCCCTCCATGCCCCTAAGTACCTACGTTAGTAAGCTTCCTTGCCACGCATCGGCCTCGCCTTCGTCGCAAGATACATGCATACGAGATTTGCCGCGCAGCCGCGGCGGCATTGATCTGTCGCCCCAACAAGGGAAGTTTTATTATGAGTAAGACCTGCAATCTCCGCTAGAGGCTGTAAAACTGCCGCCGCGAGATATGCCCGAAAATCGCTGGCTAAATGCGAACAAAGCGTGATCATCGAACGGCGGCGCAAGATTCGAGGAAAGGAAAACTCGAAGAAGTTTCCGTGATTCAGGAAATCAAAACTAAACTCTAAAGTACAAGTTTGCTATTGCTTCGCAAATTCTTCCTAGTGACGAAGCAATACGTGTCCTACATTTGAAAGGTCCTTTTCCCTTGAATGGTAGATTCACCTGTCTGTCTTTCCCTTTTCGAAAGGACAGTCCAATCTGGATTTCTCCTCTGAACCAGTTTTTTTTTGTTGGAATGGAAGATCATCATCTCCTGTGGGACACTGGTAGCTGTCCTATTTAGTGCATCACATCAAGGCGGAATATTTCGAGAGATACTCAAAATACACAGCACCATTGGACGGCAGCATTTTACAGCAAGCGCCGTTTCGAAAAGGGTATTTGTGTAGCACGCAGACCTTAAAACAATTCGGACAAACTAGATGTGCATTCTTGTGCTCCTTGTTTGACTCTAGTGCTATACCTGAACATGATAGCGGAAGCTCTTCTGCTTTCAGACGGAGAAAAGAGTTGAGTCTAGGAAAAGTAATTACCCGGGCGACGACACTTCATACAAGTGAACATTGTTTGCACAGATTGTGCCTAGGCGCATTTATTGCTTCCGTCACTCCATGATATGAAAAGCCAACGGCTACGGCGGACTTGTTGCGGCCTGCATTATGGCGTCGAGGTGGAGGCTGTGCAGCATCTTGTCAATCCTGGTGCTGGTGAACATTGTGAGCCTGGTCGTGGTGTTCGAGAAGCGGACCAGCTTGAACCAGATCTACGAAATGGGCAGCGGATATTACTACTACAGCAGCAAGAACGCCACCGGCGACGAGGGGCAAGAAGACTGTCCTTCGGTGAATTGGAACAACAGCGCCAGCTCCTCCTCTGGCGACGAAGACTCCGGATTCTCCGACATTTGGGAGGCCCTTTCCGGCACCGTGCCGTCAGCCCCTGTTGAGCTCATGAGAGATAGGGGCCTCCTCGACCCTGGTGCCGGCGTCAAGAAGTGCGGTTGGTTCCCCCAGCCCTGGAACCTATTCATCGCCAACGAGCACTGGCAGATGCTCAAGCTGCCCGAATTCGAGGTCTACCTCTACAGCGCGCACTTGGACACAAGAGAAGCAGGGAGACCGGCGGTCAGATTGGTCACCATGATAAACAGGTAGTAGATGCAACAACAGCAGGAAAAAATATGTCCGTAATTGATGCCGTCTTTGTAATTTCCGCTTTTTCATCAAATAAAATTTCCCTCAATCGGGTAATTGTCCGGATAATCTTTGGACGGCAACTTTTAATTTCTCAGTTCCCTCTTTGTTGTTGTTGTTGTAGCAAAACTGTCAGCTACACACCCCTTCTTTTGCTATCCAAATATTTTGTTCAGGTAATGAAAAAAATGAACAAAAATATGCCCCCGTTTCTTTCCAGGGCCGAGCCTGCGATCTCCGACCTCCAGTGCCTCCTCTGGTACCCTGACCTAAAGGAGCCTGACTACGCGGACGTGTCAGACGCGCAGAGGACCGGCGGAATGGGGAGGCCGAGGGACGGAGTCTCAAACCCATTCCTGCTATCTTGCCAAGTGAACAACGGGACGAGAGGGATCCCTGAGGCAGTCTCGCTGGTGGGGAGGAGGGAAAAGTACGACAAGTTCTGCACCAAGGTGGCCACAAACTGCTTGAAGCTGGTGCACCAAGGTAGAATCATTGATGTGGTAAAATGTTCATGTAGGAAAAAGTATACGGTATATAGAAAGGACAAATCCTGAGCCGAGAGTGGCCGTGTGCGTGAAGGGGATATCCTTCTCCAACCCCATGATGGTGCCGAGGCTGGTGGAGTGGATAGAGCTCCTCTTCATCCTGGGGGTGGACAAGATCTTCTTCCACTACACCAACCTGGCCAGGGAGAACCTCAACGTGCTGAGGTTCTACGAAGCCAGGGGCAAGGTGGAGCTGCAAGAGTACATCTGGGCGGGACCGTATGCAAGGCAAGTTCATGATAGCAATTGGTTTTTGCGTTCTCTCTTCATAACCAACCTCTCTAATTTGCAGGGACGAGAACTTTCAAAAATTCTATCGGACCAGCGTTGGAGCCATGACAAAGCAAGACAACGTCCCCTACAACTACTGCTACTATTCCAGCATGGAACAGCATTACGACTATTTAGCCATTTTAGATGTTGATGAGGTACACGAAAAATATCCTTATACTTCCTATTTTGGATAATTATTTTTCACTCTCATCATTCAAGGTTATCATGCCAAGAAAGCATGAAAACTTGCTGGACATGCTGGAGGACCTGGAGAGGGCCCACCCGACCCGGTCCACCTTCACCTTCCGCAACACCTACTTCATGAACAGCATGTTGGACAGCGAGGCGTACTCCAAGAACCCGCGCTACGACCAGACCGTCCCTGAGCACATGCACATGCTGCGGCACCTGGTCCGGAGCGAGAAGCACACCAAGGCCGGGGTGCCAAAGTCCATCGTGAAGACCGGCACAAGCTTCATCAAGACGGTGATGGCACACCACCCGTCCTCCTGCCTGGACGGACACCGGTGCGCCAGCCACTGGGTCGACCCGGAGCTGGCTCACATGACCCACTACAGAGAGGGTTGCCAGCTCAGCCAGAGGAAGATTTGCCACGAGTACACGGACAAGACCGTGGAGGACCTGGCCATACTCAGGTTCAAGGACGATCTAGTGGAGCGGGCGGAAGCGACCCTTAAAAGTCTAAACTTCAACTCGTGACGAGCTGCTCACTTCCTCACAACCGCAAACAATTATCAGTGCTGCGCTGTGATCCAACCGTGATAGAAACAATATAATATATTAAGTTAACCATTGCTTACGCAAGAGCAATTCTGCTTCTCAATGCTAGGTTGAAAATTGAACGATGCTCGTTCGAAGGGCGCTATGTCCTCCCTACATTCGCGTCTTTCTGATAAGCTGTCAGTTGTGGCCTTATCTTGCACTACTGAAACTGATTTCCTTCAAAATATTTGAGCTGTCCATTCAGGTCCAGCACAAAATGTGTAGCATGACTGCAGAAACAAAGTTATCTCGTCATGAAATTACCGCACTCCGTGAAGAGGATTCTGCTTCCATTTGCAGTACTGTTGTTTGTGCTGCTGCTCTATGGAACCAAATTGGTCTACCACCAGAAATTCGAAGCCAATCTCCTCCCTCACCCAGACGGTCAAGACAGCGACGAGGACCGTTGGGTGAGGGCGGCGGAGGCTGTCCCCTCCGCGCCCGCCCAACTCATGCAGTGGCACCTTTCGCAAGAGAACATCAGGGAGAGGGTGAGCCTGCCTCTCTGCCAGCAGATGCCAGAGCCCTGGAGAATCTCGGTTGCAAATGAACACTGGCAGCTCCTCCGCCTGGAGCAGTACAACGTCTTCCTCTTCAGTGCCCATCACGATCGCAGGATGGAAAAATCTCCGTACGTTCGCATAATCACCATGATGAATAGGTGCTTTCACAAAGAATTTCTTGAAAAAAAATCACAAAATCCTCCTATTTCTCCAGAGCTGTGCCATCCCCCAATGATATTCGATGTTTGCTGTGGTTCAGCTCAAAGCTGGAACCCAGCATTGTCGACGTCGTGGACGTCCAGCAAAGCGGAGGGATGGGAGTCTCCACCGACGATCTCGAGAGTGCCTTCCTTGTCACATGTCCCTATGACGATTCGGGTGGAATTCCTCAAGCAGTTTCCCTGATCAGTGCTGCCGACACGAAGTGCCAGAAAACGACATCAAATTGTTTGAAAATTAATCATTTTGGTGAGTGCAGTGCCTTTCAAAAAGGAAAAAAAAAAGAAAACCAACTTCTCTCAGCACAGAGTACAACAATACAAAAAGGAACATTGCCATGTGCGAGAAGGCAGTTTCTTATCAAGACTCTTCAATGGTGCCGAGGCTGGTAGAGTGGATAGAGTTACTCTTTATTCTCGGAGTGGAAAAAATATTCTTCCACTACACCCACCTCCACCCGGATATCATCAATGCCCTATCTCTATACCAGTCTAGAGGCCTCCTCGACCTTGTGAAATACACCTGGGCAGGACCTTATTCGACGCAAGAAACTATTTGGGCTTAACTATTTCCCGCAAAAGAAAACAAATGTATGCTTTAGGGACCCACACCTGGAACCTTACTACCGACAGAGGCTGGAGGTGATGACCAGACAGGACAACGTCAACTACATGAGCTGCTTCTACCGCGCCTTGGAAGAGGGCTTCAAGTACTTGGCGGTATTTGATGTGGATGAGGTTCATATCTCTGCAGTTTAGCAAACTTAGGGAAACTAATACAGCGTTTCTGCGAGTAGGTTGTCATGCCATTGCAACACAGCAGCTGGCTGGATATGCTGGACGTCCTGGAGGCAATCGCCCCTGAAGACACCAAGGGCTTCTCCTTCGCCAACACCTACTTCATGGACAGCATGGGGAACGCCACCTCAGATGACATCCCCGATCACCACCACATGCTGCTCCACCTGGTGCGAATGTCTGGCCACACCGGGGACGACTTCATGAAGTCCATCGTGCGAGTGCGGGACGCGGACGTCAAGACCCTTGGGGCGCACTACCCGACCTCCTGCGCCGTGCCATACGAGTGTGCCACCCTCGATGCAGACCCGGAGCTGGCCCACCTGGCACACTATAGGGAGGGGTGCCAGAGGGGGGTGTCAAAGGCGCAGTGTACGACATATGCCAGTCACACTGAGGAGGACTCTTCCATCGTCAGATTCAAGGATGAACTGGTGGCAAGGGTGGAGCACACCTTGGGGGAATTAAGTTATTCATAGGTAGAAGGCATGCAGAGTCTGGTGCAAATATCTTTTTAATTAAAAATGACAAAGAAGGCAGAGCAATACTTGCTGATGTGCATAATAAAAAGAACTCATATTAGGTGCATTGACCCGTCACGCACCAGACTCTCCACGTCCTTAAACCTGAAATGAAAGCAAATCCCAGATGTGAAAAGTACAAAAGATATGTCTCAATCATCAGACTTACTTTATGAGATGCTGGCTCCCCGGCTCCAGGTCTATCTCCTCCTCCTTGCCCAGTCCAGAGTCGTCAGAGACGAACAGTCCGTTGACGGCGGGTGCCCCGGAGGGGACGGCGGCGAAGACGGTGGCGGCGGCGGCCAGCCGCGCGGAGGGCGGCGGCGGGTCGGTCCGGGGCCCGGGCATGCTGCCAAACTCCCCCGGCAGGTGCTGCAGGGCCAGGGTGCGGAAGTGGGTCTCAAGGGCGGATTTGTAGTTGGCCGCGAAGGCCTGCTCCTCCTTGCTCAGCAGCTCCTCCGACTCCTCCTGGCCCAGGGTGTGCACGAAGCGCTCGATCTTGCGCAGCCTGATCCTGAGGTAGGAGGCGACCAGGAACCTGACCCTGGCCAGCTCCAGCCTGTGCAGGGGCACCCGGAAGTCGGAGGCGCCCACCTCCTTCAGACTGGCCTCCATCTGCCGGATCTGGTCGAGCAGGCACTCCACCACCTGCGTCTGGTGCGGCAGCAGCACCGGGGAGAACTTCTCGTTGATCCAGGCGCGACTCATGCGGTCGATGACCTCGGCCGCGGACAGCTCCTCCTCCTCTTCTTCTTCATCGTTGGCAGCAGAGGAGTGGGGTGCCGCGGAAGAGCCTGGACGGGTCACATGACGGGCAAATCAGTAAATATGGATCCTCTATCCTGTCCTTTACCCAATAGTGATGCCGTGTTCCCTAGCAGTTCCTCGCTGTCCGCTCCGGCCGCCGCCGCGGTCCTCCTCCCGCCGTCGGCCTCGTCAAGCTGCTGCTGCTGCGATGCCTCCATCAGGTCCATGGAGGAGGCGTTGAGGGCGTCGCCAGAAGACATGATGCTGCCGCCAGAGTGGTCCTCCTCGGAGAACAAGTGGAGGGAGGCCACGGACACGACGAGGACGAGGAGGACGAGGTGGAGGGCGGGGAAGGACTAGGGGAAGGACAGTTAGGACACTTTCCTCCGCTCTCTCTCTCCTGGTTTTTGTCCCTTTCCTCTTGGCGCCTTTTCCGCTCTCTCTCAACCTCTCAAGCGTCAAAGACGCCAAAGCACAGCCACAGCTGATTTATTTAGTCGCATCGCTTCGCTTCAATCCAACCCTTGTTGCCGTCGTCGTGGTCGTCCCCGCGTCCCTCTTGCGCCAGGTGCACCTGGATTCCCCCGCCGAGACCCCTCGGACATCCCATTTTGCCATGGCCCTGGCCGCGCAGTACCAGTACGAGGAGGCCGACCCTCCCTCGGCGGAGGAGTCGGAGGAGACCTCCGAGGAAGAGGAGGAGGATTCGGACGACTCCGCCCGGGGGGGGCACGGAGGAGCGGGCGGAGGGGGACACAGGGAGCACACAGAGATGAGGGAGCAGGTGAGGAGTAACATCTGGGGGCTGGATTGCAGCCTCTCAACTCTCCTTTCGTTTCCAGATGTACCAGGACAAGCTTGCCGAGCTGAAGCGCCAGCTGGCGCTGCTTCAGACGGGTCGTCTGCCCGAGTACGTTCGGCGACTGCGTCGCATCGAGGCGGCGCACCGTGAGCGGCGTCGCGTGGGCGAGGTCATCCGAGAGATGGAGGTGGAGATGGTGGAGCGGGACTTCAAGAGGGAGAAGAAGGCGGCCGCCATAGAGTTCGAGGAGCACAAGGTCTACCTCAGGGAGCAGCTGGTGCAGGAGCTGGAGGAGAAGCAGAAGGCGGTCGAGGCGGAGAGGCACAACGTGGAGCTCACGGGGGACTCCTCAGAGCTCAAGACCATATCCACCAGAAAGCTCAGGCGGAGGCCAAATGAGCAAACAAGTGAGTAGACACTATTTATACCATCGAGTATGTCGAGACTTACGTCTTGTCTTTTGCAGGTTCTGGCGGCTATGGTCCCGGCGAGAAGAGGAGGAAGCCCGCGCAGCTCTCCTCCATCAACTACAACCTGGAGGACTCCGAGATCCTGGAGGACCTCAAGATCATCAACAAGAACAAGGCCTTCTCCATGCACCACGGCAGCAAGAGCAGCAACAGCAGCAGCTACTCTAGAGACTTGGGGAGCGGGGGCGGAGACTCGGGCTCTTCCTTGTCCTCCGGCCACGGGCACCACCACCTCCCTCCCTCTCAGCACAGCAGCGGCCTGGCGGTGACAGACATCAAGGTTGAGGACGGCAAGCTGTTCTACCAGAAGCGTTGGTTCCGCCGGGGACAGGCCGTCCTCATCGAGCCCAAGACGGGGGCGGCGGCGGGGGAGAGGTACCCGGCAATGATATCCGCCATCGGGTCGGACGCCATATGGGTCAGGAAGAACGCAGACAACGCCAAGGTCAGGATATACTTATCCCAGCTGGCAAAGGGAAAGTTTGTGATCAAGAGGAGGGCAGCCTGATGATCGTATCTCAAACACAATTCACCTGTTTCTTACTGTTATACTACACGTCTAAAAGTGTGGATTGTATCCGTCGCTCCAACAAAAGTATTCCAGCAATTAAGAGAACGCGCCAAAATAAATGTACTCAGCCATGTCTTGATATTGACTACTTTTGTCGCCTCACTTGTATTTCCCAAAAATAATTACATTTTCTTAAATTAAGACGATTCGAATCCTGTCACTGCCTGATGCTGACCTCCCCTCCTCCGGCCTTTTCCCTGAGCGGGGTGCAGTCCTTGGTCAGGTTCTCCATCTTTCCAAGGTCGTCCCAGCCGTGCACCTCCCAGCTCTTGTTGCTGGCCTTGTCGTCACCGGCACTGCTCCCGCCGCTGCTGTACACTTTCCTAAACAAGGAAAACAATAAAAAACTGTTAGTATTGCTGCTCCAGCTTCGACAG
>JAAUYJ010021216.1_pt1 | contig 12626 bp, 12 predicted proteins | sample 7278031 | NCBI WGS metagenome assembly JAAUYJ01 (sample SAMN14350222, study PRJNA611818) | marine sediment metagenome | isolation source: surface marine sediment (1.8m) | place: French Polynesia: Moorea | collected 2018-08 | reverse complement strand
CTGAAGTGCGCCATGTCAAGGGATCTGGCCTTTTCCGGAGAGAGCCAAGACCCCCGCCCGGTGGACACGTCGACGATGGACACGTCACACGGGGACGCCGACGCCGACGGCGAACAAACGGCCTCTCCTCCTCTCCAAGCCAACTAGCCAAGTGGAGTTTTCACTTTTTTCCAGCTGATCGAGAGATTCCCTCCTGCCTTCTTCTTTCCTCTCTTCTGCGTGCGTCATTCTTCTCCTTTCTCCTGTCAATGGCGCAACTTTAATGTCCGAAATTCACGCAACCTCGCTGTCAAGTGACTTTCCTTCCTGCTCTCCCCTCCTCTCCCTCTTTTCACGTGATCTGCCTCTTAGTTGGCCAGACAAAAAAGCAGCAGAAGCAGGTTTCTTTCTCTTGGTCAGCGAAGCGGAGCGAGTGGATCGCGGACCTTTCTTCCCCCTCCTTGTCCTCTGCCAGAGCCTCTTCGTCACCCTCCTGGGCGTCGTCAAACTCCTCAGCCAGGGGTATTCGAGGTGTACGTGGTCGGGCGACCCCCTCCGTAGCGTCCCAGAGATCTTGTGAGACGCCCCCTCCTTCCGGCCCTCCTTCCTTCGCCCTTGTCCCGTGATCCGGGGTCATCCGGGTCCACTTTGCAGTCTCAGCCGGTCTCCCAAGTCCCCCTGCACCATGTCCGCCCCCACCATTGACCTCCGCACTCGGGCCTTCGCGGAGAACGCCCTGGCGGTCCAGCGGGACTACAGCGCGCAGCCGCGGATCACCTACCGCACCGTGTCGGGCGTCAATGGGCCCCTCGTCATCCTCGACAACGTCAAGTTCCCCAAGTTCGCCGAGATCGTGAACCTTCGCCTGCCCGACGGGTCCTTCCGCGCCGGCCAGGTGCTGGAGGTGACTGGCTCCAAGGCCATCGTGCAGGTCTTCGAGGGCACCAGCGGCATCGACGCCAAGAAGACCACCTGTGAGTTCACGGGCGACATCCTGCGCACGCCTGTCTCCGAGGACATGCTGGGCAGGGTCTTCAACGGCTCCGGCAAGCCCATCGACAAGGGCCCCACCGTCATGGCGGAGGACTTCCTGGACATCCAGGGCCAGCCCATTAATCCCTACTCGCGTATCTACCCGGAGGAGATGGTGCAGACCGGCATCTCCGCCATCGACGTCATGAACTCCATTGCCCGCGGCCAGAAGATCCCCATCTTCTCTGCCAACGGCCTGCCGCACAATGAGATCGCCGCGCAGATCTGCCGCCAGGGCTCCCTCGTCCGGCTGCCGGGAAAGAGCGTGCTCGACGACCACGAGGACAACTTCGGCATCGTCTTCGCCGCCATGGGCGCCAACATGGAGACGGCGAGATTCTTCAAGCAGGACTTTGAGGAGAACGGCAGCATGGAGAACACTTGCCTCTTCCTGAACCTGGCCAACGACCCCACCATCGAGCGCATCATCACCCCCCGCCTGGCCCTCACCACCGCAGAGTTCCTGGCCTACCAGTGCGAGAAGCACATGCTGGTCATTCTCACCGACATGTCCTCCTACGCGGAGGCTCTGCGAGAGGTCTCGGCTGCGCGAGAGGAGGTCCCCGGCAGGAGGGGCTTCCCCGGATACATGTACACCGATCTGGCCACCATCTACGAAAGGGCTGGCCGCGTCGCAGGAAGGAATGGGTCAATTACACAGGTATATTTCTCTATGAAGCGGTTAATTTGTTGCAAGACAATTCCTCCCTTCTCCTCTTTCCAGATCCCCATCCTGACGATGCCCAACGACGACATCACCCATCCCATTCCGGATCTCACTGGGTACATCACCGAGGGGCAGATCTACGTCGATCGCCAGCTGCACAACCGCCAGATCTACCCTCCCATCAACGTGCTGCCCTCGCTCAGCCGTCTCATGAAGTCCGCCATCGGAGAGGGGATGACCAGGAAGGATCACTCTGACGTGTCCAACCAGCTCTACGCTTGCTACGCCATCGGAAAGGACGTGCAGGTATATACACAATCTTGCATTTCCCCCTCATTGATATGGTTTCTCTCACTGCATGGCTTTTAATACTGTTCCCCTTCCTCTCCTCCCTTTAGGCCATGAAAGCCGTTGTGGGCGAGGAGGCCCTGACGCCGGACGACCTGCTCTACCTTGAGTTCCTGTCCAAGTTCGAGAAGAACTTCATCGCCCAGGGCAACTACGAGAACAGGACCGTCTTCGAGTCGCTGGACATCGGGTGGCAGCTCCTCAGGATCTTCCCCAAGGAGATGCTCAAGAGGATACCGGCCTCCACTCTGGCCGAGTTCTACCCGAGGGATTCCAGGCACTAAGGCCAACAAGACAGGATCTGAAGACGAAACGGTTCCATTTCTATGTAATGATTTCTCTCGCTAGGAGTAAACCCGTATGTAGTTTTCGCCTCCTACCTTCCCTCCTTTTTATGCTATTTTTTTCCACCTCCGACATATTATTTTTCTGCGATAGAATTTAAGTCCGCAGGCGTTTGCCATGCAGCAGAGGCGGCAGAAGATGAAAAGAACATCCACCACCTCTTTATTTCCCTGTGATTTTTCCTCGATTCTTGGCTCCCCTTATTTATGGAAGAGAAATCTGGTTGCTTTCAAGCGAATTGTTGTTGCGGCGAAAACCTCATTTTATCACCACGATGAACCATGATTACCATTACCCGGTCGCTGTTGAAAAATAAAGGGCATTTAGCATCCTTCATTCGTGAACTGACAAAACTACGTTTATTCTGTATTTACACTGTTTGCACACAAACTGCAAGTAGCGTGAGATTGGGTGGGGGGAGACGAGAATAGTTTTTTTGTGGCTTGGTCACATACTTTGGGGGGCAAAGGGCGGAGGGTGAAGGAAACACGAATGGTAAATACGTAGTAGTACACAGCTTCTTGTATCGCGCGTAAAAAAGGGAGGGGAGAAGAAAATAACGCATGAGAAAAAGGTACACATTTTCGCCAGGAATATACAGTATAGTCCATTTCGCCCTCCATCATGCTCTTCTTTCTTCGCAGTGCCGCACTCTATCCACCTCTTTTTTAATGCTGATGTTCTTCCGTCGACGACCCCCGTTTAGTAGTCGTCCTCCGTCTTGACATACCCTCCCCTGCCGACCCTCTCCGAGGATAGCTTCTCCATGACGACCATGCAGTCTGGCCCGGTGGCGGGGCCCACGCTCCCTCGGGCGCCCTTCTTGGGACGCCCGCCGCGAGTCAGCGTCACTCGGACCTGGAGGGGAAGGAGGGAGAGAAAAACTAATTACAGCTAGTGTCATCGACTGCATATGAAAATCACATCCAGATACAGGTGCAAAGTATTAGAAGCAGTGATTTAGCTGCATGCCAGGAGAACCTTCTCTCCTCCCCATCCCTCTCTGATAAATAATGTCCTCACCGGCTGCTGGTTCTGCACGAATGACTGTAGGATCTGCGCCATCGCCCTGTTTTCGTCGTCCTCCGACATGATCTTGCGCTTGCGGATGTTCTTCAGGAAGAAGGCTGCGTCAGCCCTCTCCCAGACAACGAACTTCATGAAGTTCTGCAAGGGCTTGATGAGGTTGACCTCGGGCTGCTCCACTGGGGCGGCGGCGGGCGCGGCGGCTGTCCCGTTGGCGGAGGTGTCCATGGCCTCTCCGCCGCCGGAGCCGTTCTCTCCCGCGGCCGCTGCTCCGTTGGAGTCGCCGCCACCGTTCTCAGCCTGCTTCTCATCAATGTCCAGCCTGAATAAATAGCGCCAATCATGAGATGTGTCATTGCTAGCAAAATAAAAAAAACCAACGAACCCGTATCTCTTCTTTGCCCACTTGATGAGGACCTCCATGAGCTTTGACGCCTGCACGGACGGCTCCGTTTCAAGGAGGGAGATGAGCTCGCTCTCGGACAGGTCCAGCACGGCGTCCTGTGCCAGCACGGAGTTGGCCTCTCTGGAGAACCTGGCCAGAACGGCGTCCTTTAGGTCCTGGGCCTCGTACTTGGTGGAGCTCTTCAAGAAGGTGATCAGGTTGGAGCTGTCGAGCCTGTACTTCAGGAACTTGGTGCACAGGTCCTCCAGGTCCTTGAGCTGGAACCTGGCCCCGGCGGACTTGACCCTCCAGGCGTCCTCCACGGTGCTGAGCGAGACCCTGCCCCTGAAGAGGTAGTCCAGGATCTTCCTGAAGACCTGGGGCTCCATGTCCCTGATCTCCCTGCGCGCATCCTCCCTGGGCGGGTAGAAGAGCTCCTTGAAGTAGGGCGAGGAGATGGCCATGAACTGCGAGGGGGCGCAGATCTCCTCGCGCTCCTCGCCCACCACGAAGACGGCGTCGCAGATGTCGGGGTCGTTGAACACGTTGGCGATCCGCTGCAGGATCTGCCGGGAGGCGTCCTCCTCGTAGAAGCTGTCCGAAGTCATGGCGGCGGAGGAGTCTCGGGTCCTCAGGAAGAAGCTGGCGTCGGGCGGGACCGGGAGGGCCTCCGGGTCGCTCTCTCCGGGTCGCAACGGGCTTGTTCGCGAGGGACGCCAACAAGATTTGGCGATTTTCTTGCTCGCGGAAAAAAACCAAAGAGCGACGCTTCTTGTTTTCCCGGTTTCAGGGGGAGCAAAAGGAGGAGAAGAGGGGGAGGGGGAAGGAGAGGGAGGGAAGCGGGGGGGAAAGGGAAAGGCAGATTTTATCCTCCCCTGAAAAAAGGACGTCTTTTTGGCCGACTTGGCCGCAACACTCCCCCACTCCACCCTCCACCTGCCCATCGAGTCAGGGCACCTTCAGTGTTTGCTAGTCCACCCTCAAAAGCATAAAAATGCGTCTTATTTTTAGGTGACATGCCATAGATAGTTTATTAATTTTCTACACATTTTCAAAGTCTGACCAAAGTACAAAACAAACTATTTTGCAACTTCGTAGCTTTAAACATGCTTCTCTCTCCAGTCCCTCTCTTTTATCTCTCCATTTTGCTCTGGGCGCGCAGGTTTACCAGAATAGCTTGAAGTTTTATTGTCCCAATTGTGATACCTTAATACCCGAGAGCATTTGATCATGCAAATATAGTTTTCGCCACCTAGAAGGCCTCAATGCTTCTTAGAAAACGTGTGAAATTTTATAAGCGATAAAGAAAGCAAAAAGCTGCCAAAGCTATTCCACGAAGGCCGATTTAAGAAAAGCCAGTTTGGCAACACTTTAGCGTTTTCTGCCACCCAGCCTGACTGAAAAACAGCAGAATAAACTTTGTCGACTGTCGAGGAGGCCCGCCGCCCGTGCACCGTGGAAGTGTACTTTTTCAAGTCCCCAGTTGGTTTCCTCGTCGCCCTCCTGTTGGCCTCGGAGGCCACCCACACACACGTCCACTCCAGCCAGTTCCCTCCTCCCGCCAAGATGGTGCTGAACGGCGACTCCACGCACCCCAACCCCTTCCGCAACCCCATGCCCTTCAACCACTTCGCCCACTTCTACTATCCCGACCGCATCTACAAGGGCTGGCCGGACTCGGTCCATGACACTGCGCCCATCAAGCCGCGCTTCAACGTGTTCACGGACACGACCTTCGGCTGGCGCATGTACCTGGCCGCCAAGAAGGGCTTCGTGCTCTCCACCGCCGCCGCCTACTTCGACATCATGGCGGTCACCAAGCCCAAGACGCCCAGGGCAAAGCTGGGGCGATTTCTGCACATCACCACGCCCAACACGCTGGCGTTCATGTCGTACATCGCCGCCAGGGACTTCCTTGGGGTCGTCTCCGAGAAGATGGGCGGCACGGTCAGTAGGGCGGAAACTGTCCATACGGGATTTTTCTCTGTTAATTGTTAACTTTCTCCGCATTTTTCAGAGGACTGACGGTTGGACGTTCTTCGCTGGCATGGCCGCCCCCGGCGCCATCTGCGGGACCTGGTTCAAGTCCGTCAACGCCGGCGTCGTCATCAGCGTGTACGGCGGCCTGATCATGTACCTCTACAAGGTGGCGTGCGACACTGGCATCCCTTTCCTACCCTACTCCAGCGACATGAGCCAGAAGAAGCGCGGCTGGGACGAGGATTTCCACACGGGCAGCATCAACCGATGGCAGTGGAAGGGACTCCCGCTCTACGACAGGCTGGACACCGATTCGGACTGGAAGAAGTGGGAGGACAAGGAGGCGGCCGCGGCAAAGTGAAGCAAGCAAGCCGTCGGACGGACTGGACTGTCACCTTGATGATCTACAGCAGTAGTGAGGCCTTCTCCAGTGAGCAAGCCTGTACTTATTTAGAGCCTTCATTCAGATACCGAAATAACAGTGTCCCTGACTTTTCACTGGATGTTCCTCTTGGTGGTGCGCAGAACCCTCTTTATCCTCCTTCCCACCTTGCGTCCCCGGCTGTCTAAGTTGTCACTGACTTCTCTTTCGCTCTTTGGTCGGCGGGAGAAGGACTTGATGTAGCTGTCGAACTTAGCATCCAGAATATCGTCCAGGCTAAGGGAAGAAGGAAATATGGAAGAGGGAGAAATCCTAAAAAATGAAATATTTTACTTCATTTGCTGCCTTGCGCTGTAGACTACTCCCCATCCGTAGACGTCAAAGCAGAGTAGCATCCCTAGCACGAGACAGGTCTTGTCCTCCCTCCTCACCGCCGCCGCCATCATGATCAGATTGACGGCCGCCTGCACGGGAGTCCACAGCAGGAAGGGGAAGAGGAAGGATCCGGCGTGGGCGCACACTCCGCACACCATGGCCGTCGTCACCGCAGCCTGGGTCGTACGCTCAGCCAGCTCCCACTGAGAGTAGGCCTCGGCCATTTCCAGCTCTTCCGGGAAGAAGTCGTCCTCTCCGTGGTATTCTTTCTCCTCTTTACTGGCCTCTTCTTTGCTGGTCTCTTGTTCCCCGTTCCCGCGATAGACAGTGTTCAGGAGAATGAAGACGATGCAGCACAACTGTTTGAAAGAGTTCCGGCAACGGGTTACAATTCTGCTACTCAGTTCCAGTCCAAATTCTACGTACGTACGTAAGAATATCCGGCGACGATGAGACACCCTGATTTTGGTGCTGTGAAGAATGCGTGCTGGAACCACGTTTTCCTTCTCCTTCTGCGTATGAAAGCAAGATTTTTTTCGGTGACTATGCTAGGAAGACCTTCGTCAGAATCCTGATGTCGGCTCATTTTTAGGCGCAATGCCTTTGACCGTGTCCGAAAAGCAGAGTTTCTATCAGCATCAACTATCGTTTGATTCGTTTCCCATTTTTCAAGAGGAAAAAAACTTTTTTAAAAAAACAAATTAAATTCCTGTTTCCATATTTTTTTATATCGAGACCAAAAGTACCGGAAAAGGAAAAGGTTGAATTCCTAATTGAATTTGTCCTACCCTCAAGAAAGCAATATTTTTCTCGCTACTGAGACATGAAATCTCCTCAAGTAACGTACAACATGGAGAAAGGACGATTCGAGGCCCACTCCGACGGATACCTGGACACCTTTTTCGTGTTTCCACTCAACTTGCAGGATGGCGACAGGCTACCCAGCCTCTTGTGGTTTGTTTCAAAGGAAGAAAAACCATTCCAATTTGACGGACAATACAACCCCGAGAACGACAGTTTGGAATTTCTCTTTGACGGGCCCGAGGGATACGCTTTCAAAATCAGCCTGTCCGTCGATCCTGGCGCCACTTCCTCTTACTTCTGGAAGGCTAAAAAGCACGGATGGACGACCAATTTCGAAGCACAAGAAGATGCGGTGCTGTACGTGCCGAGGTACGTCTGCCTTGAAAGAGCCACCACAGTCGAGGCGAAGAGGGAAATTATGCAGAAGCCCAGTTTCTACGGGACGTGCGTGCAGAGGAGCTTTTGCACAATTCGGCTCAAGATAGGCGTCGTGCCCGGAAACCGCTACTTTTCGAGGGCACCATTGGCGACTGGAGACAATGACTACGAGTACGTTCACCTCGATTGTAGAATTGGCGACGACGTGACGGAAGGAGTGGATGCCGCGGAGTTTGCCAGCGGCGCCGGCGACCTTTCCGGCCTGGAGAAACACTTTGCCGAAGAAGAGGACGAGAAAAGCCTTCTCATCGAGAGAACATACGAGGCATGCTTGACCGCCAACGAGAAGGACCGCCTGGAGAGGACGGCGAGGCGCTGCGAGAACGTCCGAGTATTCGATGCCTTCAGGCCAAGCGGGGGGAAAGACGGGGACGCGGACACCGTCGTCTCCAACCCGGTGGGGAAGGAGAGCCTGGCCGTCGAGAGAAAGATGGAGGCGAGGTTGACGAAAGAGGGGAGGAAAGGGAGGATAGAGAGGTCGGCCAAGCGGACAGAGAAAGTCCGGTTCATGGACACCTCTCCAGGGGAAAAGGAAGAGTCATTCGTCAAGGACGACAGCATATTAACAACTGGCGAAAAGACTGGAAAAGGCCGGGATTTCCCGAGAAAAGACAATGGAATATCGAGTTTGTCCAAAACGGCAACGGCAGAGGGACAAGGCAGTTTTAAGGAACATAAACTTGATGATACTGACGAGAGTAGCCACAAGGTCTTAAGAAGTTCAAAAAACGACTTTACAAAGGCCTCAAAAATAGCCCTACCCGGGTCAAGGAAATTGGCGAGTTAGTTTTGAGCGAGGAAAAGTCTGGATATCCATTGTAACCTTTTCTATACTATATTAAATTCTCTTTCATAGGTCAAAAACAATATTGTCAGTTTCTTCTATAGGACCTTGGTCAAATAAATATTCCACTGGAAACAATAAACACACCAGCATGGTACAAACACATGAACAGTAATAACAATTTTTGTATCGCTCTCTTCGACTTCACCCTTTAGGGCCTTTACCGACGAGAATCTCGATGGCGTTCTTGAGTCTCCCGACGTACGGCCATGTCGTTGGAGGGAACTCGTCCAGCTCAATGACGACCCTCTTGTCGACGAAGCTCTTGTGCAGGTCCACGATCTCCCTCCTGTCTATCTTCTCCTTTCCGTCCGCCGGCTTGAGCTCCCTGTCCGTCATCTCCACCGCCGTCACCAGGGTGGGGACGTCCGCCATCCCCAGTAGGTCCTTCCTCATCCCCCTTGGACCCACCTCCTGGATGGTGCCGTAGTCGATGAGCTGAACGTCGTAGGTGTCCCTCTTGTGGATCTTGAGCACCTGGCCCCTGTACCACAGCAAGTCCCAGTGAAACTGCACGAAGCAGGGCTGCCCGGCGTACCAGAAGCGGTCCTGCGGGCGCGGAGAGGTGCCCTGGAACGCCTGGGTGGCGACAGACCGTATTTCCTCCAGCTTCTTCTCCACCTCCTCGGTCACAAGGTAGACGATGATCCTGCGGTCGTCGTCGCTGTGTACGAACATGCAAGTGCCCTCCACCACCTTGCTTTGTGGGGCGTCCGCCGGCTTCCAGCGCAACAGCGGAGGGGAAGGGAGCCTTTCTATAGGGCCGGGAGTCAGCCCTTCGACCCACTTTGCTTCGCCGGTCTCAACGAGAAACTTCTCCATGTCGACGGCCACCGTGACTGCCGGGTCCAGAGCCCCAGCCGGCCTCTCGAAACAGAAAACAAAGGAGGCGGCTGGGGTTTTTGCTTCAAAGTTCCACTCTTTCACATGTTTCACAAATTCTTTTTCTTCTGATAGCAGCTTGAATTTTACTCCCTCGCAGTCCACCAGCTTCGTCTTTACCAGGTTGACAGCCTCCACCGACCAGGGATCCCCGGAAGGGACGATTCTCTTCATGCCGTAGAGAAACCCCCTCGGCTCGAGCATGCAGAAGCGCTGTTCCAAGGGCTTGAGGGAGCAGGCAAAGGTCTCCTCCAAGATCTCCCCGGTGTCGTCCAGCCTGACCGCCGCCATGCAGTCTTCGCCGTCCTCTCCAGCCTCCCACCTTCCCCTGTCGTTCCCAACGGAGAGAACCTCTCCACGTCGCCACTTCCCGTCCAGGTGTAGGGCGCAGCGCACGCCGGATTCCACCAAGAAGGTAGCGCCGGCTCCAACGGTCTTCCCTTCCCCAAACTCGTAGTGATAGTTAAGGTCCTCCAGCAGCTTTCGGTACTCGGCCTGGTCCGTCGCAGTGCTCACGAAGATTCGATCTGGGCTGGAGGCCTCAACCACGTGGCAGCTCCGGTAAGAGGAGGAGCTGGTGCCGTCTTCGTCCGCAGAAAGGTCGAAAATCTGGTCAGGAAAGGAGGCTGACAAGGCGCGGAGGAGGCGCTGAGGGTCCTCTCTAAAGAAGGCGACCTGTGGAGGGCTTCCCATTTTGTCCGTGGTGGCGCGAGCCAAACCCTCAGAGACAAGGAGGGCGTTCTGCGAAAGAGATATAAAAATCATTGAGTCGCATTGAGAAAAATGCTTCAAAGTGTTTCCGTGACAAAATTGTACTTACCACACAAACAAGCCTCCCCTCCTTGTGCTCGTACAGGACAACCGATCTCCCCGACGCCCCGCTCTGCTCCACGAACGCAGAGAGGTCGCCCAGGTCAGAGAGGTAGTGGGCGACGGCCACGGCAGATGCCTCGTCCCACACACCGCCGCAGTCCTCCTCTTGGCTCCTCGAGGGCGGCCCCACGTCCGACAGTTTGACAGTCACCCCAAGCATGTGGTGACGCATAAAGCGGATGGGGAGGAGGCGGAGGCAGTCCAGAGGAGCCTCCATCTCGTCGCCGTCGTCCACGTTAAGGACCTTGACCAAGCGACCGTTGAGAATTCCGGTAATCTGGTGTTTTTTTTAAAAAAAGTATCAAAATGAATGGTAATAATTAAGAGTAAGTGAGGTACTACTTGTATTCCACAGTCCCCAAGCATCTGTTGGAAACTACGGTATCAAGACGAGAAAGAGACAACCTACCTTTCCTCTGCAGATGGTCTTGGTGTCCTCGTCGTCTGGCACCACTGCGCACGGCTGCCCAACCCTGGGGCAGTGCAAGCGGTAGTCCTCCCCAAGAGACCCCGTATACAGTTCCTCCATCATCTCAAGGGTCTGGTTGACACTCTGCAGATGCAGGTTATTGGGGCCGTACACGCATAAGGTGAAAATCCCCGGGTCCCTTGCGAAGGGCATCACACAGCACTTGTACTCGCAGTCCAAGGAGAAAGCGCTCTCCCTGATCTCCACAAACTGGCAGACTTCTTCGCCACCTTCTCCTCCTCCTCCAGCACCCTTCTGGTGCGGGGAGCTGGGCGCCTCTCTCTGGGCCAAGCCGGAAATTACGAGTGCCTGAAACAAGAAGAAGGGGTTCTTCCGACCATCACAATGATGTCTCCTGTAAATACCGTCTCACCTCACTGGCCCACAAATGAGGCTCGCCCTCTACCCCTGCGGGAGTCACCAACTCGAAGTCCACCTGTCCATGTTGTCGGTAAAAGTACGTCATTTCCGTCGACTTCCTCAAAATGTGAAAGGAATACTTACCACATGCACGTACTCCTTCTCGCGCTCTTTGACGAAGAACCTGTATCGACTTTCTCTGGCCAAGAGGCGCCTCAGGAACTCTGTGGACTCCGGCGGCCAGCCAGAGACCGACGCAGACACCGCCTTGTCGGGCGGGGATGGCGGGGGCTTCACGTTGAAAAGGCGACATATCTTCGTCGTCACCGGGATGTGCATGAGGTCGGGAGGAATAACCCTATGATAAAAAGGAGAGCATACAATGTAATCTTTTCTACTCATCGTTCAAACACAGGCAATAGACGACGTTTCCCTCACCTGGCCTCCTTCAGCAGTGTCAGCCCTGGCCTGCCCAGGTCAAGGAAGAGGACCTCAGCGACGTCGTCGTTGACGAAGTCTATAATTTGCGCCCTCAGCCAGAGCGGCGGCCGAGCCACTCCCGCTGGGCATCCCTGCTTCTCGCGACAGAGGCAAACGGAGCCCTTGGCGGGCTGCGGGTCTCCCGAAGGCTTCTTCAACGGGGAAAGATCGTCCATCATTTTCTACCAAAAGGAATGGGAATAAAATGTTTTAGAAAACGCACATCAGCTAGCAGCCAAAAGGAGCGAAACAGTCAAGAGGGAAAATTCTTCGCCTTTTCCCCTTACCTGCCTACTTGTTTCATGTTGCTAAATTTGTTCCCTTCAAAGTACCTACCGTTATCTCAATCCGAAACGCTTGATCCTACCCTTTAACCGAAGGAAATTTGTGAGTTGTAACTTAGGAATACACAGGGCAAGGAGGGGGGATTTACCCCCAAGGGTCTGGTCTGTCCTTATTCTACACTTTACCCCAAAAAATGCCCATATTCCACTGCTATCGCAAACCCCACCCCACCCCCGGTCACCTCCAATGTGACCGTTGCTAGCCCATGTGTGCTTGGGACGGACAGGAAAGATATCGCTGAAAGTATAATAATTCATCAATCTCCCTTATACGTCCAGCTCACCTCAGCCCGCATAGAAATGTTCCTGGCGTCCTGCGCCAGGGCTCTGAAGTCGAACGTTGCTGCGCCCTCCTCTTTAACGGCGACGTAAAATTCGGAGGGGGACTCGATGTGGGTGACTGTCACCGGGTAGTGACGCGAGCTCCGGGGTTGCAGCATCGGCCGCCTCACCTTAGAAAATGGCGCCTGAACCGGGTCCTCGTCGAACAGGGACGACTCCTCCGGAATGGGCGCGAATGGGCCGATCAATGACCTAAAGTATGAAGATTTGTCGCCATACATGCTCACGGGGTCTTGGCGGCCCGGGGAGGGGTCTAGAAAATTTCAACCGG
>JAAUYJ010151612.1_pt1 | contig 12627 bp, 12 predicted proteins | sample 7278031 | NCBI WGS metagenome assembly JAAUYJ01 (sample SAMN14350222, study PRJNA611818) | marine sediment metagenome | isolation source: surface marine sediment (1.8m) | place: French Polynesia: Moorea | collected 2018-08 | reverse complement strand
GAACTAATTATTAAGTGGGGACGTAAAATTAAAAATAAAGGCAATGCTGTTTATTAAATTTAGCTGCGTAGCAGCTTATCTTCCTTGTAACTGATAAAGTGCTGCTAAGTTGTTGAGACTTTGTGCCACAAGAGAATGGTTGCCTCCTAACTGTTGCTTCCTGATAGTTAGGGACTGTTGGAAGAGGGGTTCGGCTTCAGCGTATCTTCCTTGTTCCTGGTAAAGTAATGCCAGGTTGTTAAGACTTGTTGCCACAAGAGGATGGTTGCCTCCTAACTGTTGCTTGAATATGGCTAGGGACTTTTGGTAGAGGGGTTCGGCTTCGGCGTATCTTCCTTGGTTTCGGTAAAGTTCGGCCAGGTTGTTGAGACTGACTGCCACATCGGGATGGTTGTCCCCTAACTGTTGCTTCCTGATAGTTAGGGACTGTTGGAAGAGGGGTTCGGCTTCAGCGTATCTTCCTTGGACTCTATAAAGTTCTGCTAAGTTGTTGAGACTGGTTGCCACATCGGGATGGTTGTCCCCTAACTGTTGCTTGAATATGGCTAGGGACTTTTGGTAGAGGGGTTCGGCTTCGGCGTATCTTCCTTGGACTCTATAAAGTTCTGCTAAGTTGTTGAGACTGACTGCCACATCGGGATGGTTGTCCCCTTAAAGACAGAATTCACCATTTTCTTTTACTTTAGCTGTTCTTTACCTTCATATAACCATCTATCTTCTTCAGAATTAATGGTCTCACCCGCAGCTAGACGTGACTCGATTAATTGACGGCATTGTTGCCAATATTGTTTCGCTTGAGAGGATTGTTGATCTTCTTTTTGCAAGACTTGAGCATAGAGACAAAAGGCAGCCCCAGGATTTTGGATATATTTCTGGTATTTTGGCACTTTAGCAATGTTAATCGCTGTCCGAAGATAAGGAACAGCATCTTCATCTCGCTTTTGCTTAAATCTTGCCCACCCTAAATTCTTATACAAGCTATATTTTTGAGTCTGAAAATTGAGCTTTTCTCTCGCCGTTAACTGCTCAAAATTACTTTCTTTTTTATTTAAAACCTTCAACCCTTGATTCAGCAATTCCACCGCTTCCCCATTCTTATTTTCCCGAATGTACCAATAGGCAAGATTGTTGTAAGCATCCAGATAACCACCTTTTGCTGAAATTATATATTGCTTCTTAGCACTCTCAAAATCCTGTAACTCTTCATAGAGAGTCGCTAATTTATAATGAGCATCCAAATTATCTGAATCTAACTGAATTGCTTGCAAGTATTTTTCTTCTGCAAGAGCTAACTGTTGATTATCCTGATATTGTTGACCTTCTCGTTTATAGTTGTTAGAAATAGAGGGCAAGTTAAGCCAAATTACTAATAGTAAAGTTGTTGTCAGTAAACTTGAAAAAAATTTAGCTTCCTCGTGAAAGTGTTGAGGAATTTTTAGTTTTTCTAAAAGCTTATCAAATCCTTTTATTCCCGCTTCTGTTAACTCACTTTGAGCTTGAAGTAATGATAAAATACTAGGAAAAGCAATGGTCACTGCTCCCCAAAAACCCGAACCACTACTGAGAAAAAGGGTAGCCAGCCTTCCTAAAAGGGCTAGATTTCCCGTCCAAACAAGAAGTCTGACTATTCTGAACAACCAATCAAAGCGATTCCAAGGGTGAGATTTTCTCTCTTTTTCCTCAGAATAAATATCCAAATACCACCACCAAGCATCGGTTGACTTAGGGAAATTGTCTCGATACTGAGCTAAATCAATATCAATAAATTTAATCAATTTTTCAGCTTTTTCTTTGAATTTTTTATCTGATTCTTCAAGCTTTAATATAACAGAAACTGAAGGTTTAAGTTTACTTGATAAAACTTTTTCAATAGCATCTCTGGTTAATAAAATTTCGAGTAATTTCTCCTTTAATAAGGAGGTATGAGAGTCATTTAATTGGTTCGGTAACTCCTCTAAAATCTTTTGATAATAGTCTAAAAGAGCCACTTTCCTCCTTGCAGTGATCGCATTTCCGTCACTACGCACACCAGTACGTTTCAGTACCCAGTCTCTATCCCCATAACTAAAGCGATATACAAGAGCATAAGCATAAAGACTTTTTAAGCTTTGATCTCCTTCAATGGGAATGCCAAAGCCACGCAAAATATCAGAGTATTTCATTTTTTTAAGTTAAAATAGCGATCGCACTCCCCTAAAATATTAACAATTATCTAGATTTTATTAGTTATATTTGAAAGTAAATCTTACTCTATGTCTGTCGTTAAGCAGTCTTATGCAAAAGACAGATAAATATCTCACCACCTACAAGATTTCAATTCAACAAAAATAGGGTAAAAGAAAGATAGAAAAAATGACGCAGGCTCTATCCAAGTAGAGCTAGAAAACTCTTCATACCTAGTAAAAATATTACTGTATATAGATTTGAGGCAGTTTTTAACTTAAAAATGTCTAAGTCCGGCTAGTTAAATTGGAAATTAACTCCGTAGTGATAGGGAGGAAGTTGAATAATTTGGACTGGTAATAGTTGATCTTTGCTGGCTGAGAGTACGGTAGAGATCAGTTTATTTGGATGAATACGTACTTCGGTTTTGGGACCACGAGGCATATCCAACCAAATTGTTTCTTCGCGAGGAATTGGCGACCAGTTTATTACAGAGAAAAAGCCGTTTGGTTTAAGTAAAGCAGTGATATCTTGTACTAGTTTAATAGGATCCGCAAGACCGTGAAAAGTGCTGTGCATCATCACAAAATCAAACTTGTTAAGAGATAAGCTCTTTAGAGCCAGGATATCTTCATTAAGCCAAGAGCAGTTAGTCAATGCTGAAGAATTTTGATGTGCTTCCTCTAAAATAGGGCGATCTATCTCTATACCAACTACAGGTGCAGGACTAACTAAACGTGCCGCAGGAATAGTAAAGTGACCGTAGCCACAACCCAAATCTAGCACTGAGAATCCTGGTTTTAATCCTAAAGTTACTAGTATTTGTCTGGGATCTGACCATAAAGTTTCCCACCAATAGCGATCTGGCATCGAAGTAAAAGGAAGTGGTTGAGACTTTAGCAGGTTCATTATTAATTTTCCTGTTGAATTTTGTTGTCTAAGTGGTATTTAGAAGAACTTATGTTTTTAAAATACCCAAATTTTGTAAAGAAAGTGTAAAGCTGTGAAAAAAATGTAAAGACATTAACTTAAAGAACCAAGTGAGAATTCTGGTATGGTTTAGCCTATAGGATGAAAGCGAGGGCTGATGGGGCGAAAAAAAGCCAGTACGCTCTATAGATAGACAACATCTAATTGATAAGAATGAAGCTGAATCCTAGTTTGACCGTCCGCAGTCGTCATGAATGAAGCAAATGAGTATCTTTGTACCTTGACTATTTATATAGTATTTATCAAATATTTATTTTTTCTTAACAAAAGTTAATAGACAACTCCCTACACTGTAGTAGGAAAAGTTCCACACACCTATAGTTGTTGTTAAACAGTATTACGCCCTAGGATTAGAATATGATAAAGTCAGTGCCAACTAAGTTAAGGCAACTTTCCAAATTGTCAATTTTTAGTTGTCCAGAAGAACTAATAAGAATATCGTTACTAAAATTACCAGAGAGAATACTATCTTTAGAACTCCTAAGAAATCTCTTCTCTTTCTCCTTACTATTAACTTTTCTATATTTCCAGCACTTCAAAAGCTCTAAACATTCACCAATTAACGACATTATTATTTTCCCTCTCTAACTTAATTCTTAGTATCTCTGTTAGCTCAAAGAAAAAAAAGGGGATTTATTCAGGTAAAAATTCAGGATTTATCAAACCCGTTGAGCATTTAATACCAATTCTAAAAACTAATGCTACACATCACTCCCAAAGTTGTTTGCATTGACTTTTAGACCAATCATAGTTTCGCTGATAAACAGGAATTACAAACTGAGTTTTATTTGCTGATAAAAAGTCTTCTACTTTTGTTTCGTTAAAAGCGATCGCTTTACTGCCCAAGATACACTTTAGATTATGGTTGCTAATTACAAGATAGAGTGAAAAAATGACTACATATCAATAAATACGTCGTCAAATCGAAAGCGGAAATAATCGCAATGACGGAATTAGAAGTGCAAACAGTTAGGTTAGCTGGAACTTTAGGCATTTATTTATTTCTACGGTATAGGCGGAAAGAGTATAGTAGACAATGATTTCTGTATATCGAGGTTAATTCTTTAAACAACTTTATAATTTAGTTTGATAGATTAAGCGATTATCGATCGCTCAAGAGCTTTGAATTTTTAAATATTAAATATAATTATGTTCATTTGTACTATTATTTTATTAAATAAGAGCAAACTAATATAATTTAAAGCTTATGTCAAATTAATTCATCTTCTGAAGAAATCGATCCATTGAATGGATAGAGTTTCAGGATTTTCCTCAAGCAGTACATCAGGAAGTGTCACTTCAAAATACCCCTCTTCAAGGGGAATTACAGGATGTCCTTTTTCCTTTCTGTTAACAATTCTAAGGGGTATCCAAAACGGAGCGACTTCTTCAAGGGAATCATCCTCACTTCCATCGACGGTAAAGATTTCCCACAGTTGTCTATAGGGTGGTTGGCTAACCACAGATGTGGTGATATTGAATTCCCCATTGTTAATGCTGAATGACTCAAGCCCATGTAGGTGAAGTCTCATGATGATTGGTTTCTGCCACTTTCCATCGACGGCTTCTAGCTCCGCTCGCCCAATTCCGCTCTTACTGTACAAATCTATTACTGTGCGGGTTTCTTCTGTTGACACTACGATCTCATCACCGCTCTTGTCCGCACCCGTGAGACGAATGGACAAGGGTACTTGAGAATTAATGGGATTGGAAATGCAACCCCAGACGAGCATCAGAGAAAGCGATATCAAAATTTCCCGTTTCAACATATCAAGAATTTTTCTGGCTCAGGGATTTTTAGTTATACCGTTTATCAAAAGTAACAAGAGACTAAGGTAGGTTGGGTTAAACAAGTGGGTGCAAAACTCAACACAACTTGTATGCGTTGGGTTTCGTTCCTCAACCCAACCTACTATTACTGTTTCCCAAGGATGAAGGATGAAAGACTCAGAAGTAATAAGTAATAAGTAATAAGTAGGGAGTAGTTAGTAGTTAGTAGTTAGTAGGTTTTTAGCAATTAGCAATTAGCAATTAGCACCCCCCAGTCATCCCCTTACCCCTAGTCTCCCCAGTCTCCCTAGTCTCCCCCATTCCCCATTCCCTACCTCAAAACTAGACTAAGTTGTATATTCTGCATTAATTTCCACATATTTATAAGTCAAATCACAACCCCAAGCTATTCCAGTACCCGAGCCGTTACCGATACAAACGGAAATCAGTACTGTATCATCTTTTAGATACTCTCCTTCGGCTGCTTGTTTGAGATAGTTACTCGCAGCAGCACGATCAAAAGCCAGAGGTTGACCGTTTTCCATCAGGCAAATGTCCCCTAGTTTAATACTAAGTTCATCTTGATGAAATTTAACACCAGCACGACCAGCAGCAGCACCGATGCGCCCCCAGTTAGGATCTCGTCCAAAAACAGCAGATTTGACTAGGGACGATCCAGCAATGGTTTTAGCTACTTGAGCAGCCGATTTATCATCAGGTGCGCCTGATACTTGTACTTCGATTAGACAAGTTGCTCCTTCTCCATCACGAGCGATCGCTTTTGCTAAGTATTGACACACCTCTGTTAGCATAGCTTCTAGTTTCTGGGCGTTTTTCCCCATCTCTGTAATAGCAGTGGTGCGAGACTGTCCATTAGCTAGGGCGATCGCACAATCATTAGTACTGGTATCACCATCAACGGTAATCTGATTGAAGCTTTTATCTACTGCACGCTTTAACATTTCTTGCCATAAATGAGTAGCAACCGCAGCATCACAAGTGATAAATGCTAACATAGTAGCCATGTTAGGATGGATCATTCCTGAACCTTTCGCAATCCCTCCAATGCGAACAGGACGACCTTCAATAGTAGTTTCCAGAGCAATTTCTTTAGTTACTAAGTCTGTGGTAATAATGGCTTTAGCTGCATCTTTTCCTCCTTCAGGAGATGCGGAAGCTACTAACGGGGGAATCCCAGAGCGCAAACCGTCCATTTTTATCCTTTGTCCAATGACTCCTGTAGAAGCGAGGAGAATTTCATCAGGAGAGATATTTAATTCTTTTGCCAGTAATTCTGCACTTTCTAAAGCGTCTTGCCAACCTAACTCACCTGTAGCAGCATTGGCTTGTCCTGCATTACACAAAATAGCCCTTTTACTAGAGTCATCTTGCAGCCTTTGACGACAATAGTCAACACAAGCAGCCCTAACCTGAGAAGTGGTGAAAACTCCAGCAGCGATCGCTTCTGTATCTGATAAAATTAATGCTAAATCTTCCGCACCAGAGGCTTTTAATCCTGCTTTAATTCCTGCTGCTTTGTATCCTTTGGGCGCAGTGATTCCCCCTGTAACTATCTGCCAATCTGCCATAATCCTAGTACTGCTACTTTTTTGATCTAACGCTGATTATACATTTTTGTGATATCGTTAGATACTACTTGGTTCTGGTGGGGGTCAGCCATCAGAAGTAATGGGGAAAGTTTGGTGTAAATCCAACGCTGTCCCGCAACTGTGATGAGATTAATAGCGTGTTAATTTCTCAGTCAGAATACCCGCCGAGAGCAAATCTGCTAGCCCTTTTCTTAGTCTATTGATTAGTCGTTGGTTGTTAGTCGTTAGTTGTTAGTCGTTAGTCTTTATATTCTGCGCCTTGCACTAACCATTAATCGTACTAGTCATGACTTGTGAATGTACCAGAGGAGAAGGGCAAACCCCAAACACAATTTACAAACAGATCTGCGAGGTACGGATTATGTTGAATATGCTTTCAAAGCAGGGGATTAAAACCCTTGCTTTTGTTGGTTTGATATTAGTTATTAACTTAATAATTGGCACACCATCAGCCTTGGCGCATCATCCTCTAGATGGAGCAACTCCCAGTAATTTTTTTGAAGGTTTCATGTCAGGATTGGCACACCCAATTATTGGTTTAGATCATTTTGCTTTTGTTATTGCAGTAGGTTTGTTAGCAGTTTTACCTAATAAGTTGGGATTAATAATTCCTTTTAGCTTCTGCATTGCTACTGCTTTCGGAACAGCAATTCATCTGGCTAGTATTGACCTTCCTTTACCGGAATTAATTATTGCAGTTTCAGTTCTAACTATTGGTATTGCTTTAGCCTTAGAGAATGCTGTTAATCTCGTTTTAATAGTTGTTGTAACTGTGATCGCTGGAATTTTTCATGGCTATGCTTATGGAGAATCTATTGTTGGTGCAGAAATGACCCCTTTGACTGCTTACTTATTAGGCTTTGTAGGAATTCAATTAGTAATTAGCGCGATCGCATTTTATCTAGGTAGTTTAATCAGCAAAAAGTCAGCTAAAAAAACATCTCTTCGTCTGCGTTTTTGTGGCTTCATTATCTGCGGAATAGGCTTAACTTTTTTGTCCAATACTCTACTAGGTTAAGCAGTAACAATTAGCAATTTTAAAAATATGCACAAAATACCCGTTACAGTAATAACTGGTTTTCTCGGTGCTGGGAAAACTACCCTTGTCCGTAATCTGTTACAAAATAATCAAGGAAGACGAATCGCAGTTTTAGTTAATGAATTTGGGGAAGTCGGTATCGACGGGGACTTATTACGTTCTTGTCAAGTGTGCGATGAACCAGAAGACTCTAACAGTAACATTATCGAGTTAACTAATGGTTGTCTCTGTTGTACGGTACAAGAAGAATTTTATCCCACTATGCAAGAGTTACTCCAGCGACGGGATAAGATAGACAATCTTTTAATTGAAACTTCAGGATTAGCACTACCAAAGCCTTTAATTCAAGCATTCCGTTGGCAAGATATTCGTCATGCTGCTACGGTAGATGGAGTTGTTACCGTCGTAGATTGTAAAGCCCTAGCAGATGGGACAATAGTAGGAGATTTAGCAGCTTTAGAAGCACAACGTCAAGCTGACCCCAATCTAGAACATGAAACCCCTATCGAAGAATTATTTGAAGATCAGTTAGCTTGTGCTGATCTAGTATTACTGACTAAAACTGATTTAGTAGAAACTGCTACTATAGACAGGATCAAGAATTGGTTACAAAAAGAACTTCCTTCAGGAGTCAAAATTATTCCCATTCATGGAGGGGAAATTGACCCCAATCTCTTGTTAGGTTTTAATGCTGCTGTAGAGGATAATTTAGCTAGTCGTCCTTCTCATCATGACCACGAAGTAGAACACGACCATGATGATGATATTAACTCTGTAGAATTAATTTGCGATCGCACTTTTGAACCGAAACAACTAACTCAGCAACTACAGAACTTAGTCCAACAAGAAGAAATATATCGCATTAAAGGTTTTGTCAATGTTGCTAATAAACCCATGCGTCTAGTATTACAAGGAGTGGGTAATCGTTTTGATACATTTTATGACCGTCTGTGGTCAAAAGATGAAACCCGTCAAACCAGTTTAGTGTTTATTGGACGAAATTTAACTCAGGATACAATTACAAATTACCTCGCCTTATTATGAGGGATGAATTATGAGGAGTGAGGATTGAGGTCAGAGGTCAGAGGTCAGGGGAAATGGGGAATTAGGGAATTGGGGAATTGGGGAATTAGGGAATTGGGGGTGGTTGATGATAACTGATAACTTACTCATGCTTCATCCTTTATCCTTCATCCCTTATCCTTTATCCTTGATATATCCTCTCATTCCTTATTGAGGTATAATGCCAATGACCACATTAAGAAGAACTTTTATTACGTCTCTAGTAATTTTTATTATTCTCTATATCCTTAGAGGCTTAGGTATTTTCTCTTTTCTTCCAGGGGGAATCATACTTATACTACTACTAATTACTATCAGTTCAGGTTTAGCTTGGGGAATTAAAAAAACTCTCAGATATTAAATCATTTACTATTTATCAATGATATAGCTATACAAATTTAAGTTATTACATAGTCTGTGTAGGGAGAATTCATAAATCACCTGAAATTGTATTAAATATGATGTCCTAATCTAAAAGCGTAGTGCTATAAATGTTCAACGTTTAATCATAAATAATGAATGATAAATGTTTAGAAATTGTTGTTATTGGTGGTGGCGCAGCAGGATTTTTTGGCGCAACTGCCTGTGCTAAAGTAAATACTAACGTTAGGGTGAATATTTTAGAAGCTGGAACTAAACCCCTAGCCAAAGTGAGAATTTCTGGTGGTGGAAGATGTAATGTTACTCATCACTGTTTTGATTCAACTCAATTAGTGCAGAATTATCCCAGAGGGGGAAAAGCTTTACGAGGTGCTTTTACTCGATTTCAACCCCGAGATACAGTAGAGTGGTACGAGTCTCGCGGAGTTAAGCTAAAAACTGAAGCAGATGGGAGAATGTTTCCTGTTACTGATAACTCTGCAACCATCATTAATTGTTTAACTAAAGAAGCAGAAAAGTTAGGAGTAGTTTTACATACCTCAACACCAGTCAAATCTTTAGAATACAATCAACGAAAGTTTCAAATAGGTTTAAGAAATGGTGGTAATTTATTAGCAGATAAAGTTTTAATTGCTACAGGAAGCAATCCTTTAGGCTATCGTTGGGCAAAACAGTTAGGACATACTATAGAATCTCCTGTTCCTTCTTTATTTACTTTCAATATTCAAGATCCCAGACTTAAAGATTTAGCTGGTGTCAGTGTTCAAAATGCGAGATTAAAGTTATTAGGTACAGGTAAGAATCAACTAGAGCAAACTGGCGCATTATTAATTACTCATTGGGGTATTAGTGGTCCTGCTACCCTTAAATTATCTGCCTGGGGAGCAAGATTTTTATATGAGCATAATTATCATAATGTTTTAGAGATTAATTGGCTGCCTCAATACAATCAAGAAACTATTAAACAAAAATTCCTCCAAATAAAATCTGCTACACCCAAGAAAAAAATTATTACCTATTCTCCTCTATCTCTTCCTAAAAGGCTTTGGCAAAGTTTAGTAAATCATGTCGGAATTAAAAGCAGTAAAATTTGGGCAGAACTAGGTAAAAAAGAATTAAATAAATTAGTTTTAGAGATACTCCAAGGACAATACCAGATTACAGGAAAGGGAGTTTTCAAAGAAGAATTTGTAACTTGTGGAGGAGTCAGTCTCAAAGAAGTTAATTTTAAAACTATGGAAAGTAAAAAATGTCCGAGGCTCTACTTTGCAGGGGAAGTATTAGATATTGATGGGGTAACAGGTGGTTTTAATTTTCAAAGTGCTTGGACTACTGGTTGGCTAGCAGGAAATGCTATGGCAATCATATAAACATTACTCTGTGGTAATATAGTTACTATAGTTTAGTTTGTTACAACCTATTTGCTACTGAGATGAATCTCAACATTTCAACCACTAATGAATCTGGAATGTCCGAGCTTACACCTGCTACTTTAAAACTAATGGCAGACTTTTTTAAAGTACTTTCCGAAACAAGCAGATTGCAAATAATCTGTTCCCTCAAGTATGGCTCGAAAAATGTTACCGAGATTATCGAAGCGACTGGTTTGGGACAAGCAAATGTATCTAAACACCTCAAACTCTTAACTCAAGCAGGAATTGTAGCTCGCGAACAACAAGGTGTAAGTGCCTACTACAAAATTGCCAATCCATTTATCTTCGAGTTATGCGGTTTGGTTTGTAACTCTCTAGTGGTACAGCTTGAACAGCAAAACAAGCCTTTGCAAGAATTGACGGCTATTGGTAATAGTTTCGCTGGTTAGAGTCAACAGCAAGAAAGCCTTGGAGCTAAAGTTGAGCTTTTCCTGATATTACCTGAATTTTTGTTGTTTGAATGATGCTATTTAATACAAAATTCCCCATAAATAGCGATCGCCTGAAGGTGGGCAAGCTATAAAAATTAATGATTATAAGCTTTTTTAATCATTAATGCGATCGCCACCCAAATATGGTAAATAAGTAGGTAGGCGTATTACCTATTACCCAATCGCTCATACCTCATCCCTCGTATCCCAGCATCTAGGTTATAATTATTAAGTTATTTTGAGTTAACGATACAAAACTATTAAGTCTTTAGACTAATCTTATGTCTCTTCCTATTCGTAACCTGGCTATTATCGCCCACGTTGATCACGGTAAAACGACTCTAGTTGATGCACTTCTGAAACAATCCGGTATTTTCCGCGAAGGAGAGGACATTCCAGATTGCGTCATGGACTCCAATGATTTAGAGAGAGAACGGGGTATTACTATTCTGTCCAAAAATACTGCTGTTCGCTACAAAGATACTCTGATTAATATTGTTGATACCCCTGGACACGCAGATTTCGGTGGGGAAGTAGAACGAGTTTTGGGGATGGTTGATGGTTGCATTCTGATTGTAGATGCTAACGAAGGACCAATGCCTCAAACCCGATTTGTTCTCAAAAAAGCCCTAGAGAAAGGCTTACGTCCTATTGTAGTGGTTAATAAAATTGACCGACCCAATGCTAGCCCCGATAGCGCAGTAGATAAAGTCTTCGATTTGTTTGTAGAGTTGGGTGCGGATGATGACCAGTGTGATTTTACAACCCTTTATGCTTCTGGCTTGCAAGGATTCGCTAAAGAAGACCTAGAAGGAGAAGGGACAGATATGCAGCCCCTATTTGAGGCAATTTTACACCATGTTCCACCACCAGCAGGAGATCCAGAAAAACCCCTGCAACTTCAAGTAACAACCCTAGACTATTCCGATTATCTAGGACGGATTGTAATTGGGAGAATTCATAACGGAACAATCAAAGCAGGACAACAAGCAGCTTTAACCAAAGAAGATGGTAGCATTGTCAAGGGTAAAGTCTCGAAACTCATGGGATTTGAAGGGTTAGCCCGTATCGAAATTCCTGAAGCTAGTGCAGGTAATATTGTTGCTGTTGCAGGATTTGCTGATGCCAATATTGGAGAAACCGTTACTTGCCCTAATGAACCCCAAGCCTTACCCTTAATTAAAGTAGATGAGCCTACTTTACAGATGACCTTTTCTGTAAACAACTCCCCCTTTGCAGGATTAGAAGGGACTTATGTTACATCCCGACAGATACGCGATCGCCTAAATCGAGAGCTAGAAACTAATGTAGCCCTCAGAATTGAAGATGGAGACTCCGCAGACCAATTCCTCGTATCGGGAAGAGGAGAACTACATTTAGGTATTCTGATTGAAACTATGCGCAGAGAAGGCTATGAGTTTCAAGTTTCCCAACCCCAAGTGATCTATCGGGAAATCAGTGGACAACCTTGCGAACCCTATGAATACTTAGTATTAGATGTTCCTGAAGATGCAGTCGGTAGTTGTATCGAACGCCTTGGACAACGAAAAGGGGAAATGCAGGATATGCAAACAGGAGTCAATGGACGTACTCAATTAGAATTTGTGGTACCTGCGCGGGGTTTAATTGGTTTCCGTGGTGAATTTATCCGCATCTCTCGTGGTGAAGGAATCATGAACCACAGTTTCTTAGAATATCGTCCTCTCTGTGGTGAACTAGAAACCCGTTACAACGGAGTAATTACTGCT
>JAAUYJ010028916.1_pt1 | contig 12633 bp, 6 predicted proteins | sample 7278031 | NCBI WGS metagenome assembly JAAUYJ01 (sample SAMN14350222, study PRJNA611818) | marine sediment metagenome | isolation source: surface marine sediment (1.8m) | place: French Polynesia: Moorea | collected 2018-08 | reverse complement strand
CTAGAATTAGAGCATTATTACGACGGGGAAATGAGTCTGATTCTGTCATTAAAAAATGGGGTAGTTTATGTTTAAATCCTCAAAGTTGTGAAGTTAGTTACAATGATAACCAGTTAAATCTTACTCCTAAAGAATATGAAATACTAAGTTTGTTGATGCACAATACCCAAAAAGTATTTAGTTGTAGTGTAATTTTAGATCGGATTTGGGATTTGGAAGACACACCCACAGAAGATACTGTTAGAGCTCATATTAAAGGTTTAAGACACAAATTAAAATCAGTAGATGCTCCCACTGATTTAATTGAAAATGTCTATGGTTTAGGCTATAGGCTTAAACAAGAAAATAATAATTTACCACCCAAAAAAAGTAAAAATAAGAAGAAAAAGAAACATAATATATCTGAGGAATCTAAACAAAATCTGCAACAGTCAATAAGTAAAATTTGGGATAGAGTTAAGGGAAGTATAAGTGAGCGAATTGATGTGCTAGAACAAGCAGTAATAGCTGGAAAAAATGGAAAATTAGAGGCTAATTTACAACATCAAGCAGAACAAGAAGCTCATAAATTAGCAGGTTCTCTCGGTACATTTGGTTTGGCGTATGGCTCAGATTTAGCTAGAGAAATAGAAACTTTATTGGCATCTGAATTACCTATTAATTCCACAAAAATTTTTCATATATCTAAACTAATTAGCACTCTACGCAACGAGATAGAAAAGCATAATAGTCAGAACGATAATCAACAAAGTATCAATCAGGAACTCAAATCTCTAGATGCTAAATTATCTACACAAACTTATTTAAGTTATACAGATAGTTTTGACCAAGAATGCAAGTTATTGTTAATACTAGAAGATAAGTTATTAGCTGAAAAATTAGTTAAGGAAGCTACTACTAAAAAAGTAGAATGTATACTGGCAAAAAATTCTACATTACTTACAGATATAGATGATTGTATTAATCATAACTGCAACTCTCATTGCCAAGATTTATTATTTTCTGCTAATGTGGCTTTACTAGACCTGGAAATTGCTAGTAATGCGGAAAAAATATTAGCAAAATTTTCTAGTCAGATGCCATTTTTACCAGTAATTGTACTTAAGACTCAGGGAGACTTGAGCGATCGCATAAAAATTGCTCAATTAGGGGCATCAGCATATTTAACAAAGGAACTACCAGCAGCTCAAGTAATAGATGTAGTATTAGATATCTGGCGCAAAAATAAGATCCCTGGAACTGTTATGATAGTAGATGACGATCTGTCAACTTTAGAGATTATCAAACACATACTAACGCAGCGGGGAATTAAAGTGGTTACTCTCAATGATGAACGAGATTTCTGGAAAACCTTAGAAGATACAGCGCCAGATTTATTAATTTTAGATATAGAAATGCCACATTTTAATGGCATAGATTTGTGTAAAGTTATTCGTAATGACCCTCATTGGAATAGGATTCCTGTTGTATTTATCACAGCTCACAAAGATCCTAATATTCATAATCAAATATTTGCTGCTGGTGCAGATGATTATATTAGTAAACCTTTTAAATATTCTGAGTTGATAACTCGTGTTATTAATCGGATTAAACGTAGTCCAAGTATTAGATTGTGATCGATTAATAAATATGAAATTAATATTTTTTTTAAAGTTAATAATGGTGAATAAAAATGATTAAAGATACCACGGAAAATAAAACAGATTTAATAGCATCTCTCAAAGCTACTAATGCTCAATTAAAAATGGAAATAGGGGAACGTAAACGAGCAGAAAAAGCTTTACAAGAACTGGTTAAAACATACCAAGAAACTTCTCTAAAGCTTCGCACTTTAATTAATGCGATGCCAGATATTGTTTGTTTTAAAGATGGTACAGGAAAATGGCTAGAAGCTAATAAGTCAATGCTAGAATTATTTGATATAGAAAAACTAGACTATCATGGTAAGTCAGATGCGGAACTGGCAGAAAGCACTCCTTTTTATCAAGACGCTCTTTTAAATTGCCAATATAGTGATCGAGAAGCATGGAACAAAAGAAGTTTGTCAAGGGGTGAAGAGGTAATTCAGAAAAAAGATGGAACTGTAAAAATTTATGATGTCATTAAAGTACCGTTATTTTATGAAGATGGAAAACGGAATGGAATTGTCGTTTTAGGGCGTGACATTACAGAGCAAAAGCAAACAGAAAAAGCCATGATGAGATTAGCTTCCATAGTAGAATCCTCTAATGATGCAATAATTGGTAATACTTTAGCAGGAATTATCCATAGTTGGAATTCAGGAGCAGAAAAAATTTATGGTTACTCTATTTATGAAGTAAAAGGTCGTTCTATTTCAATGTTAGCTGTACCAGAAAGACCCAATGAAATCCCTCAAATTTTAGCAAATATTACTGCGGGTATCGGTATAGATAATTATGAAACTGTACATCTCAGAAAAGATGGTAAACACATAGATGTAGCTTTAACAATATCTCCAATTAAAGACACTCAAGATAATGTTATAGGAGTATCAACTATTGCCCGTGACATTAGCGATCGCAAACAGGTAGAACAATCTTTGGAACAACTCCGTCACCAACATCAATTAATTTTAGATTCAGCGGGAGAAGGAATTTGTGTGATAGATATGTTTTGTAAAATTTCTTTTGTTAATCCTGCCGCAGCAAGAATGACTGGTTATACAATTAAAGAACTGGTAAATAATGACTGGAGTTTCATAATTTATAAAAGTCAAACTAACAACAAAGCTGACATAATTTCGACACAAAAAAAGAGTAAAACTTGCCCAGTTAAAACAACCTTGGAAAAAGGTATAGTTTGTCAAGTTACTGATGATTTTTTTGGGCGACGAGATGGCTCATTTTTTCCCGTAGAATACGTTAGCACACCTATTGTAGAACAGGGAAAAATTATCGGTGCAGTTGTGACATTTAAAGATATCACAGATCGACTCGCCATCGAACAGATGAAAGATGAATTTATTTCTGTAGTTAGTCATGAATTACGCACTCCTCTAGCTTCCATTCACGGTGCTTTAGGTTTACTCAAAAGTGGATTACTAAATCAAGCACCAGAAAGAGGTAGAAGAATGCTAGATATTGCTGTTGCTAACACTGACCGTTTGGTAAGATTGGTCAACGACATTTTAGACTTAGAGCGTCTTCATTCTAATCAAGTCACAATGCTCAAACAAACTTGCAATGTTTCTGAGTTAATGATGCAAGCAGCAAATGAAATGCAACCTATAGCAGAGAAAACAGGAGTTAGTTTATCAGTAACACCAATAGATACTAAGTTGTGGGGATGTGCCGACAAATTAATTCAAACTTTGACTAACCTATTGAGTAATGCTATCAAATATTCCTCTACAGGAAAAACTGTATGGTTAACTGCCAGCAAACAACTAATCAATCAAAATCAAGCTGATAACTCGAATAACTTGACCTCTGGGGTTCAAAGCGATCGTACTGTAGCACCAACTTATAGAATTAATTCTGATTATCAAGTTTTGATCGCAGTCAAAGATCGAGGTCGAGGTATTCCTGCTGATAAAATAGAAACTATTTTTGGTCGCTTTCAACAGGTTGATGCTTCTGACTCTCGCCAAAAGGGAGGCACTGGTTTGGGTTTAGCTATTTGTCGTAGTATTGTACAACAACATGAAGGCAAAATTTGGGCAGAAAGCACTTTGGGAAAGGGCAGCACTTTTTTTGTCGCTTTACCAATTTTGGATTAAATGTATGATTAATACCAGTTTGATAAATGTTTGCTACAAATATCTAGGTTTTTTTTGAGGAGTCAGGAGTCAGAATAAATAGCTTCGATGCCATTTTTTAGTTCATAAATTATTGAATTCGTCAAAGAGACATTTCCTCTAAAGTATTTGTATCGCCTTATTATTCGTAACATTCTTTTTTCACGCTTGGTATAAGTAGGTAGGTAGGAAAACAACACTGTATATAGGTATTTTCAGAAATGACAACGCCGTGGTATATTGATAACCTCAAGAACTATAATACTGGCCACCCACTCACCTAAAACTTTTGAAATTCAAAAGGAAAATTTACCACAGAAGTAACAAGATGTACCACAAAAAAATTTATCAATTTTTCCTACTCGTTAGCCTTTCTACCCTAACAATCATCGGTTGTTCTAACAAGGTTGAAGAAACCCAAGTAGAAACCCCCAATTCTGAGCAAAAGAAACAACCAAATATTGTAGTTATCATTACTGATGATATGGGCTATTCCGATCTGAGTTTCTATGGAGGTGAGATTAATACTCCAAATCTTGATGCTCTAAGAGAAACTGGTATGATGTTTACTCACTTTTATTCATTACCAACTTGCTCCCCTACGAGATCGGTGGCTTTAAGTGGAGTAGATAATCACCAAGCAGGTTTAGGCACAATGGCAGAATATCTTGCTGACGATCAAAAAGGTAAACCAGGTTATGAAGGTTATCTAAATGACAAAGTTGTCAGTATTGCAACTTTGTTAAAAGATGCTGGTTATAACACCTATATGTCGGGTAAGTGGCATTTGGGTAAAGGCGAAGAAGGCAAAGGTGACCTACCTTCAAAAAGGGGTTTTGAGCAAACATTTGCCTTATTAAACGGTGCTTCCGATCACTATACTGACGGTGGATATGAACCATTTGTAAACGACAAGTCTACATACACCAGCAATGGTGAAAAGACTAAACTTCCTGATAATTTTTATTCTTCTGATTACTATACAGATAAACTAATAGAGTTTATCAAGAATGATCGTCAGGAAAATAAACCATTTTTTGCATACGCCAGCTATACCTCAGCCCACGATCCCTTACAAGTGCCAGAGGAATACACTAACAAATATTTGGATAAGTACAAAGATGGTTGGGATACCATTCGAGAACAACGTTTTCAACGGATGAAAGACCTCAATCTAATACCAAAAGATTTAGAGTTACCGCCCAGATGGCCAAAGCTCAAGGATTGGGATGAGATTCAGGCTTGGGATAGCCTCACACCAGAGGAGCAAAAGTACCAAGCTAAAACAATGGCTATTTATGCTGGCATGATTGATAATCTAGATAGTAATATTGGTAGGTTGATTGCGTACTTAAAAGAAATAGACGAGTATGAAAATACTATTTTTGTCTTTTTCTCTGACAATGGTGCAGAAGGTGCAAACCGAACAGCAGGTCCTGAATACAAAGAACGGATTGAAAAAGAAGGCATTGATAATAGTTATGAAAATATAGGTAAACCTAAATCTTTTATTAGTCTTGATAAGGGGTGGGTGCAGGTTAGTAGTACCCCTTTGTTGTGGTACAAGGGTAGGGTTTCTGAGGGTGGTATTCGTGTACCTGCGGTTTTTGCGTATTCAAAAGTTATCCCTGCTAATAGTCGTAGTGATGCTTTTGGTTCAGTTTTAGATTTGATGCCGACTTTATTAGATTATGCTGGAGTTCAACATCCAGGGAATAATTACAATGGACGAGATATATTTCCAATGCAGGGAAAATCTTTAAAGCCAGTGTTAGAAGGAAAACAGGATAGGGTATATACCGATCAAGATAGTGTTGGTTTCGAGCTATTTGGTTATGGTAACAGTGCCTTATTTCAGGGAGACTGGAAAATCTTAAGATTAATTGAGCCTTGGGGAGACGGTGAATGGAAATTGTTTAATATTAGACAAGATCCTAGAGAATTAACTAATCTTGCTCAACAATATCCAGAAAGGTTGAAACAAATGATTGCTTTATACGAAGAATATGAAAAGGAAAAAGGAGTAGTTACCATTGACACAATCACATATCCTGATTAAATAGTTGAAGCTTGTAGTTGGGTTTCAGCCGGAACTATGGGTATTGCTCAAGCCCAACTACAAACAAAAACTTTTTGATCACTGATTAATTGACTAACTCATCATCTGACTTAACCACCATTGATTAAACTCCCAGATTGTTTTTTCAAAATGGGACAAACGCCCTGATCGAGACCAGCAAGATTGCAATCCTTTCCAAGCCTTTTCATTGACAACTTGATCTTCTTGATTAATCTTAGTGGATAATTCTCTAACAGTTTTTTGTAAGGCATCAACATATTCCGGATTAGAAAAATTAGCAGCAGGCATACAATAATTATAGTGTACTTGGATACTATCTACTGTAATGGGAATAACCTGTATGAAAGTTAATCTATCCGGAAAAATCCCAACTCCTAAAAATGGATATATCCAAAACTGTAATGCATCAGTGCATTGCCAATCTTTTAAGCTGTCGATCGGGGGTAATTTATTTTCGGAATCGTAAGCTTTCCCTACAACTCGACATATATTATAAGGACCATTACTTTCCATATCAAGGGTAGCTTCTGTTGGGGAAAGGAGTCCAAGAGTATGACGGTGAACTGAGTTATGGTGATAAGTTTCGCTGAAGTTTTCTACTATTAACTTCCAGTTAAAATGAAAATCGTAACTGAGCTTCTCCAAAATCCGCATCTCCGACAAGTTGTAGTTAGCTACAAGTTGGGAAAGGGTTGCAAGTTGTGGACTAAGAGGTTGAGCATTGCGATCGCAGTTGATAAAAATAAACCCTTCCCAAATTTCCGAACGCAGTTTTGGCAAACAAACATCACCTTTCTCAAAGCCTTCGGTACGTTCCATGCCAGGTGCTGCTATTAGCTCCCCCGTAAGAGAATAATTCCAGTTATGATAGGGGCACAGTAGGGATTTTCTATTCCCAGAACCTTCTACCAGAGTCGCATAGCGGTGGGAGCAAACGTTGGAGAGCACCTGAATATTGCTGTTAAAATCTCGAATAACAAGGAGCGGTTCACCAAATAATTCTAGGCTGAAGTAGTCTCCGGGATTGGGAATCTCCTCGGCTCGTCCTACACAAATCCAGTTTTTGCGGAAAATTTTTTGTTTTTCAAGAGCATATATTTCTGGGGAAGTATAAGCTTGAGGTGGCAGGGTATAAGCTTGGCTTAAAGGCTGTTGAACTGCCATTATTTGTTCTGGGGTAATTGTTAAAATTCTGTCAGTCATAGTCAATTAAGTAGAGTGTGTTAGACAGTTGCGATCGACTGCTATATAAAATACAAAGCCTCACATAAAGTGACAATAGCCATTTTTACTTCCTGCTACCTGAGGCGTCAGTGCTTGTTCATCCACAGGTAACGTAACGAAGATCAAACTTAGAAACTTGGATTGATTGGTGATTTACAACAGAAGATGCTCCCATCAAACTTCGGCGAATTTACCCATAAATTCAAACTTGACAGACCACTAGCTTAGTTTATTATTTAATTGCCTTAATTATGTCGATATTTCCCCGAGTAGGAATAATGCTATCCATTCTAAATCCAGTTTTTTCTAGTAATTGTCTATATTCTTTTGCTGTTCGTTCTTTTCCTGACGTAATAACAAACCCTGCCAAATCTCTAAGTTTAGTTATAGAAGGCTCGTTACCCGAATGAATCACAGATTCACAAACCAACAAAATATCTCCTTCGTTCATGGCTTGATAACAATTTTGAAGAACAACTGCTGCTAGATCGTCTTGCCAATTTTCAACAATATGTTTCATTAAATAGATATCTCCTCCCGTCGGAATAGACTTGAAAAGATCTGTATCCTTCAATTCACATCTTTCTCTAACACCACTTTGTTCGAGTAAATTACTCGCTCCTTCAATAAGGTGAGACGTCTCTAACAAGATTCCTTTGAGATTTGGATTCTTTTGGAGAATTGCAGCAAGTAATCTTCCTTCGCCACCTCCGACATCAACAATAGTCTTAATTGAAGAAAAGTCGTAAGCTTCAACAATAGCCTCTTTTTCTATTTCAGTTTCAGTTGTCATCCACTCATCAAAGAGTTTGGCTACGCCAGATTTTTCTTGACAGTATTGATAAAAATCCATGCCGTATAAGTATTCACTGCCAGTTTCACCTGCTTTTATGCTGTGAAGTAAATAATTCCACATAGGATATATCAACTCCCCTTTGGTTAAAGCCATCGTGTGCAGGGAATGAGGCACATCACTTTGCAAATAAACCCCCCTTGAGGTTAACTGAAAACATCTATCATCATTCTCAGAGAAAATTCCCAAGCTTGACAAACAGCGTAATAGACGATAAATACTATCGCTTTTGATATTTGTTTTAGTCGCTAGTTCATCGCAATGTTTCTGACCATCTTTGAGTAAATCTGCAATTCCTAATTTAGCAGCAACATAGATAGCTTGTGTTATTCTAAAGCCATCAATCATTTGCAACACTGCTTCTCTATCAGAGTGTTCGCTAAAGATATATGCAGTGTTTTCTGAGTTCATAATTATCATTCCTACTTTACTTTGTTTAGATAACTATCGCACAATAATGCTTACAGCGCTTTTCAGTTGAGTAGACCACTAAATTCATTGTTAGGGGTCAGGAGTCAGGAGTCAGGAGTCAGGAGTTAGGAGTTAGGAGTTAGGAGTCAGTATAATTGTGGTTTATTCATATCAAAACCGCTGTAATGACCTAATTGGTCTACTAAGTAAATTCTCTAAGTTTAAGCATCAAAGTCTATTTGAGTGGAAAAACTAGAGAATACATCTGGAAAAGGCTAATCATCCAAATCAGGACTTACGCAAAATATCGAATTGTACACTATATGTAGGGGTGAACGGCCGTTCGCCCCTACTAGATACGGTGGTTATGCGTAAGTCCTGCAAATTATGGCTATTGTAAGCCAGGATACAAATATCATAAACTTCTACAAAATCAACTAGCTTTTATTTGGTTGCAAAATTTATTTCAACTCTGACATATTCCAATAGTTAAACAGTTGACATTGCTGGGAATTTCCCACCATTTTTCACCCATAAAGCGCAAGCATAACCCAACTTCTGCTCCAAAATATCCTCATAGTCTTTGATCTGCTTTTTGCTTAATAAAGTTTGCCAACGCCCATTACTGCCTTGATTAATAAATCGGTGTTTGTCAAAATCTGGGTGATTAAATTTTGCATAATTTTTTTTCATGTATTCTAGCGAGGACTTCTGTAATATCATATCCTTGAGGGATATGTCAAGGTTAATCTTGAGAAAGTCAGCGATTTTTTCAAGTTGAGCGGGCTTATCGTGAATCAAATCCCTATAATGAACGAGGAGTACATTCTGAAAATCTCTAAATTCCCACCAATTTTTGATAAATTCAAACCAATCCCAGTAAGGGTTTCCAGTTTTCAACCAATCCTCCCAAAATTCTACAAAATCAAATGAAAGATTATAAAATTGAACTGGTGAAGTCAGTCGTGCTTCTGGAGTCAGAGCATGAAGGTGATTGAACAAAGACATCGCAACATCTCTGCCATCTCTAACCAAACAAATGTATTTCCAGTCTGGATAATAGGGTAACGCTTCCAAGGGCAGGTGGCTCTTTAAAAATCTGCGATTTGGTAACTTATTGATTTGCTCAATCTTGCGATCCAAAAGGTCATGCTGATGCTCTACCCAAGGACTTAAATTATGAAGGCTATCGAATTCATCGTGACCATGTACCAAAAGATTAATAATCTGTTGGGTCAAAGTTGTTCCTGATTTGTAACAAGAGGCAATCACAATGTCGCCTACTCTAGGGGCAATACGATCCCAAATTGTTGAATCGCGTAAATAGTCTTGAACAACTATTCTGTCTTGATTCTGTAAGCTTGGCATCTTTGGTATCTGTTGATAATTTTGCATTTTTGACTAAGACTTGTCATTTCAGTTATCAGTTATCAGTACCTCCGGCTGTTGGCTCCACATGACCCAGGAAACCAGGAGGCTTTAAAATACCGAATATTCTTTTCTCAAGGGGAGATTGGATCTGGTTAGGTCACCCATCCATCCAAGGATCACTTTTTATCCTCTTGAAAGAGGAGGCTTGAAACCAAAATTTTTCGGTCATCCACTAAAGAGGTTGATACTAAAAGTATAGTATTTAGGTGGAAAATAACTATGGGAATTAAAAGAAAGGGACTGCTCTAAATAACAAAACGTTATAGCTTGGGGGATAACCAATGGGAACACATTAATATTAATGTAACTCAAAAATTTAATTAAGGCAAAGATACCAAATGGCTTTTAGATCAATAAACCTCTCCAGAAAAGAGGGAATAGGAAATAGGGAATAGGGGGAAATAATTAATTATTTCTGTACGATAATTGATTTTATTTTTGATTGTTGGAGATATCTAATACATATAGCTAGCGGGAATTCCTTAGATAGACTTACGAGAAGGATTCGGGGACTAACGCGAAAGTCCATACTCGTTTTGAGCGAGCAATGTTCTACTACCATCTTCATACCCGACCCAATATTATAGTAATCTTTATAGTACATTATAATAAGTAGTAATTTAGATACATGAAAAACTCCCATAACAACTCTAACAAGAAACTAGAAGACAGTGATCCTGCCTTATCTCTAGACCTTTCAGAAGAGGCACTAAAGGAACTGGCGACACAATCCCTTGCCTTAATAACAGACTACTTTACCCAGGTTGCCAAAAATCCACTTTTTGAATATACTTCAGCCTCCGAGTTTGCCGATCGCTTCAATTCAGAACTCTCCCTAGAAGGCGAATCCTTAGAGAAACTGATGGCAGATTGCCGCTCTATTTTCGAGGCCACTCGCCACACTGGTCATCCGCGCTTTTTAGGTTATATTGGTTCAGTTTCCACCCCAGTAGGAGCCTTTGCTGACTTAATAGCCTCATCCCTCAATCCGAATGTTAACTCTTGGCGTGGCGCTCCTGCAGCAACGGAACTAGAAAAAATTGTTGTAGGCTGGTTAGGCTCCCTCATTGGTTATGGCGAGAACTCCCAAGGTTTTTTGACCAGTGGCGGTTCCATGGCAAATTTGAATGCCCTAGTCATGGCCCACCGAGTTCAATCCCCCGAACGAGTTTCAGAAATAGGCTTGTGGAACTTGACACCTATGATGATTTATGCAGGGGAGCGTGCCCACTTTTCAATTTCCAAGGCAGCAGATATCATGGGATTGGGGCGAAATTGCGTCCGCACGGTCTCATCGGATGCCAATTTCCGACTGGATATATCCAGTTTGCGCCAATGCATTGAGACTGATCTTGCTAAGGGATTGCGACCTTTTTGTGTTGTGGCCAATGCCGGCTCGACATCGACTGGCACTGTAGACTCCCTAGCAGAAATTGCTAGTGTTGCCGAAGAATATAACTTGTGGTTTCATGTTGACGGCGCTTATGGAGCACCAGCAGCATTAGACCCCCGCAAGTGCTTCCTATTTGAAGGCATTGAGCGTGCTGATTCTGTTGCTATAGATGCCCATAAATGGCTCTTTACGCCCATTGATTGCGGTTGTTTGTTGTTTCGCAAGTCCGATCAAATTCGCGATTCTTTATCGTTTGGGATTGGAGACTATTTGAAATTACACGAAGAAACTGAGGCTGAATCTTTTGCGTTTTGGGATTATAGCATAGAATTGTCACGACGATTTCGTGCTTTAAAAATCTGGATGCTACTGCGTTACTACGGGGTCGAACGTATCCGTGGTGCAATTTGCGAGAATAATGCTCTAGCAGAATACTTTGCTGAATGCGTCAATACAGCAAAAGATTTTGAGCTGCTTGCCCCGGTAGAGTTAAGTATTTGCTGTTTTCGTTATGTGCCTTCTTCTTGGGCTGCTAAATTTGCTGTAGCAGATGAAACTCAGAGGGAGACACTTAATGCTGAACTGAATCAATTGAATGCTAAAATCTTGTATGCTGTCCAGCGGAATGGAAAAGCTTATCTCTCGAATACTACTATTTCTGGCAAGTATGCTTTACGGGCTTGTATGGTCAATTTTCGTACCACTCGTGCAGATATTGATCAAGTCCTCGAGCTTGTACGTCAGGAGTTTTTTAATCTCAACTACAGCGGTTCTTCAATAATTAACAATTAATAATTAATAATTACCTTTTATTTTCGGGTTTATCAAGGACGCTTGGTAGTTTCAGGGAAAATAATCAAGCAATAAACCCGGTTTATTGTCAACTAGAAATTTTAAGCTCAATTAATTAAATGACAAACCAATTGGAATTACCGGAGTCAAATTATTCCGCAGCCAAAGTCAAAAAGGCTTATGTTGCTATATTAATTACTCTATTAATGATTGCTTTCATGCCGATCTTGTTGCGAATTAGTGGCACCTCTATCACCCCTAATGCAACTATATTTAATCGTTTTTGGATCGCTACTGTAATTCTAGGATTATGGAATGGAGTATTGATTGTTAAACGGCAATTGCTCCCCACTCCTACGGGAATGCTGCAAAACTCACCCCTGATCAAACTGTTTCCTGATTTCTCTAGTTTTCTGTTGCTACTAATTTTGGCAATAATGTTTGTGGGTTTCCAATTATTTTGGGCTTGGTCTCTGACTCAAACCAGCGTTGCTAACTCTGAGGTACTCCACAGTGTCACCCCACTATTTACTACGTTGCTAGGGTGGAGTTTATTTGGTCAAAAATTCGATCGCCTGTTTCTGAGCGGAGTAGCGATCGCTCTTAGTGGTTCAATTCTCCTTGTTGCTAATGACTTCTCTATTGCCCTTGACAAACTAGAAGGAGATGTGCTGGCTTTACTTTCTGCTCTT
>JAAUYJ010060029.1_pt1 | contig 12636 bp, 10 predicted proteins | sample 7278031 | NCBI WGS metagenome assembly JAAUYJ01 (sample SAMN14350222, study PRJNA611818) | marine sediment metagenome | isolation source: surface marine sediment (1.8m) | place: French Polynesia: Moorea | collected 2018-08 | reverse complement strand
TTGAATCTAATCAAAGTTCTTATAATTTACTTAAAGAGGCGGGAGTAAGTTGGAAAAAACTCAAAAAAAGAATCCCGCTAGAAATGATGAATTAGTGAAAGCAAAAAAAAAGAAATAGAGGAAATGTTGGAATTTTGGCAACCGGAAATCGAAGCTGGAAACCTGACAGTGTTGATGATTGATCAATGTCATCTTCTATGGGGTGATCTATACGGCTATGCTTGGGGAAGAACAGATGAAAGAATAGAAATTCCGATTAAAAATGAAAAAGAAAGACAGACTTATTATGGAGCCTTAGACTATCAAACCAAAGAATTTATTGTGCAAGAATTTGAGAGTGGAAATACTGAAAATACCATTGGATTTATAAAATTTTGGCAACAGGGAAGACCGGGTAAAAGATTGGCAATACTTGGGGATGGAGCAAGTCCTGCTTAATTCTCAAGAATTTCGAGAATATTTGATAGCAATTAATCAAGAAAAACCCGAAGAAGAATGGTTGATAAATTGTACAAAATTTTCTCCAAATGCTCCGGAGCAAAATCCTGTTGAAGATATTTGGTTACAAGCGAAAAATTTCATCAGAAAATTTTATCATCTTGGCAATTATTTTAAAGTAGTTAAGTGGCTATTTAAGTTTTTTGCAGATGGTCAAATCTTCGATTTCCCAAAACTTTTTCAGTATGGAATTTGGCCAGAACCTATTTAGGATTGCTATCTACTGCTAAGTAGCACTGAAATTGGATGAATTTTTAAATAATAAAAAAATCATACTTTGATGAGGGATAATATGAATAATTTAGCTAAAAATTGAGTAATTACTCAGAGAAAATTCAGTCAATAAATAAATTTTTTGATATCAAAACAGACTGACTTCTATGAGCCGTCATGTTTCATACTATGAACGTTGTTTTTTTGTGATATTTAAAAGTATAAAAATTATTCAGTATCAGGAAACGCTTGAATTCGAGAGTAAGGGATACATAAAATATCTTGATAGGGACAAGAACTGGAAATTGCAATTAAAATCCTTCTACAGCTAACAATAATTCTGGCTCCCAATTTCAGAAAAATTAGACGAATAGTTCCGACTGTAGCTTGGGAAAAAGATGTTTTATTTAAACAATTTTGTCGAAAAGATTCCATTAAAACATAAGCCATGGAAGATAACCAAAGCCTTAGAAGAATATATTCTAATCTATTTAGGGTACTTTTCCCGGCTAAAACATTTTCTATATCTCCCGTGTTATCTAGTTTTTGTAAGGCAATAGTTAAAGCATAATCATAACGTAAATCATCATGGTCGTTGATATCTTCGTAACCTAAAATAATGCTATCAACTCTTTGTGCAAGTAATTGATGAATTGAGTAATCTAAATAAGATTGATGACGATTATCTCCGAAACCTTTGACAAATTTATCTGTAATCTTCCGTTTTTTATCTAACTCTGCTATCAAGACAATTCCGGCATTTGAGGTGATTTTTCTCCCTCAAAGTTAGCAATTATTTCTTTTCCTTTAACTCGACCAAGGTTAAATTTTGGGGATTTTTTGGGGGAGCAACTGAACTCATATAATTAGCTCTAGCTAGTAATTTTTAATACTATTTTCTGACAAGCTTATAGGATCATTGATAATTTTATTGGCTTCAGTTTTTGTCAGAAAATAATTATTTTTATTGACTTTAAATGTGATTGATTGATAATTTTGACAAAGCTCTAATCAATGATAATTGTGAGTCGTGACAGATTAACACACTGTTGTTTTTGGGACCAAGTATTTCTACCCCTAAAACTCTTCTCTGGCAAGACTTCCATATTTAGCGAATGCTCTGTTTGTGAGAAATCCGGGTTACCTGGAAATAAAATTTACTGTATTAACTTTGCTAAATTAACTAGCGATTACTGTAAAAATAAAGGCAGAAAATAAGTATTAATTTTAGGTTAAATCAATACTTATTTTGTTAGATTTTCAGTTAGCAAATTATTAGAAAATCAAGCAACTAACCTAGATTTTTTGTTCGTAACAAATACCGCAGATTCTACATTTGTGACGTCAACTCATAGTAGACAATATGCCTCAAAACATTTAGCGGAATATTATCACCAAAAAATACAAATCATACCCACCCATCAGCAACACTCTCTTTTCTATAGTAACCCTAAATTATTTGTAACAACTCAAAAAATAGATAACAATCCTGAAACTCTTACCCCTATTAGCTGTTCCCTTTTTCTAGGATATTTTTTTCGCAACCACTCTGAGGAATGCTATGTATATTCAGTGTTATGATAACTGATACTAAGTAACCTAATAATATAACTAAATTTATCTAAATCTAATATCTAAATAAAATGACTACAAGTCCCTATAAAAGTAAAACATTAAATTTTATATCCGAAAAAAATCGCCAAATCCTAGACAAGAGCGATGGCGCTATCCGTCATTTAAAAGTTGCAGCTAGCAACACACTTCAACTGTTGCTTTATCCTGTATATGTACTGCTCCAAGCCACTCGTCTGGCTGTCAAACAACTACAACAAACAGTAGCGAATTCATTACCACAAATCAAAGGCAAAGTCAATAAACAATCCCAAAATCATCAAACTGTTAACAAACCTACTCAGCCAATTTTAGAAAAAGTCTCAGAAACCACTCTTGAACAAGTATCCATAGAAAATGACAAAGATAGAGACGAGAAACAACTATCACCCGCAAATATTCAACAGCCAAAACATACTTCTATTACCACCTCTCAAATTGCATCCCAATCAGAAGTTTTCTCCCACCTAAAGTTTGAAGAGAAATCAAACTTTATCCCAAAACTAACACTAGAAAGCAAAAAAATGCTTTTAGCGGGTAAAGACAATCAAAAAATAGACCCCTTGAAACTTACACAGCAAAAACAGCTACAGCAAAACCTCATCCCAGAAATAACCAATCTTCATCAAAACACCCAATTAAAACTTAAACCTTGCGCCGAACTAGCTCCAATGTTTGGCCGAATAGGGAAATTTTGGGAAGTTATGGCTTGGGTACAAATAAGTCCAATTGCTCTGTGGTTTAATTTATTCGGAGAAGTCAGTTTACTAGCCCCAATACATCAACCCAAGCAACAACCCTTTACCGACCAGAATCCAAATTTATTGTCCAGCTCAAATGTTACTTTCCGTAACTTTATTCAAGATTCGGCCAAACATTATTTATATCCAATAACCACTGGCTTAGGATTAAATGGTTTACTTCCACCATTTGATGTAGAACAATTTCCTCTGGACTCAATTCCAGAAGAAGAGGCCAAAGAATCGGGAAAGATGAGTTTCACTGCGATAGATGAAATACAAAAAATTCCATCAGCAGTATCCCCATCTCAACCTCCAAAATTTCAGAAAGTTGCACCTGTAACCACAGCATCAGTGCCCAAAAACATTGTTGCAACTAGGGAAAAATCCAGAACTTCTTCCCCATCTCAAACCACAGAAAGTAAACCTACATATCAACCAGAGTGCTTAGAAGTTAAGTCAGTTTCTGTTGGATATATTAAGCATCCCCTAGAAGAAATATTGGCGTGGATGGATATGATTATTAGTTGGTTAGAAATAGCAGTGGCAAAATTATGGCAATGGGCTCAAAAGCAATGGCAAAATTTTTAAGCAATAATCATAGTAAAATTAGTCAATATTTAGATATGATAAGAAAGTTGTAGATTTTTCATAATCAATATCAATTTTTGACATCCTGGGAGAAATCATAAATGCTGACCCTGAAAATAGTTGTTAATATCGTTGTCCTCTTTTTTGTTGGATTATTCATTTTTGGATTCTTGTCCAACGACCCAGCTCGTAACCCAAGTGGTCGAGATATGGAATAAGAAGTTGTTGATTTGAGTCTCTAAATTCTAGATTCTTGAGACTGATAGTAAACTTACAAAAAAAATTTCAGTCAGCCTGGAAGTCCACTAATTTTGCTAAGTGTTACATTCCAGGCTAATTTTTGACATTATTTACAGAATATGGCGCTGAGAATAAAAAAAAATTTTATACCAGATTCAAAAAAGCTTGCCCGAGGGGAAGCGGGGGATTGTTACAGTAAAATTCGGAAGCCCTTCGGAGTGGAATATTTACACTTGTTCTATTAATACCTACCACCTACCACCTAAAACCTATAAGCAAGCAATGTAGCAATATTTTATGAAAATGCTATTAAACTTGAGTCCTCAATCAAAAAACATATAACAATTATTTTTCGGGACAGAGAGTATAAATCCTTTTTTTGATGCTGAATTCAGCACTAGCTGACCAAAACTTTGTGACTTTTACGAAGCGGTTGACTCAAATAGCTGACTATAGATATTGTAGGTAGGTTAACCTGTGACAATTAAGGAATTGCAAACTTGAAAATTGAATCTGAGAAATAAGAATATAGAACATTACCCCCGAAAACTCTATGGCCCATAAATCTAAATTTTAACCCATAACTTTTAACCTCCGCGTAGGCTTGATAGTTTGTCAAAATTTCAGCCCCTAGACTAAAAATAGACTGTGGTCTTTAACCTCTGAGCTTAAATAAATATTTCTATCTGAAATATGTCCTACCCCCTGCCACCACCAGAACTACCTCCAATCATTGAAACCCTGCCTTCATCGTCTGTGACTCAGCCTGTTACAGACCTACTACAGGAACAATCAAAATCCAATCAACCAAGTCCAGCACCCACATCAAATCAGGTAGCTGAACAAACCATATTATCTGCAAATAGCACATTCTCAGGGGAGGAATTTCGAGAAACAGTCTTATACAAATTTCCTCAAATTACATCCGCATCTCAATTTGACCCAGTTAATCGAGTTAGTCAGATTCAAAATAATTCCTCTGCTCTGGGGCCACCATTAGAAATTAATATCTCATCAGGGGTCAAAATATCCACTCTTAGCAGCCAAATAAATTCTGAGAAAAAACAAGCATCCTCTTCTGTTTCCTTCTCAAATTTTTCAGAATTTACCAACCCCAACAAACAGACACAGGATACCACAATACCAAACTTACCTAACTCATCCGCTCCTAGTGGTCGAGAAATTCTCGAAAATTTTAGTGGGGTAAAATCAACATCAAATATTACAAAAAAACCAATTCCTAGCAAATTTTCCGATCAACCAGAAACAGAAACAGTCAAGTTAGCAGACCTTCCTTTCACTCGTCAAACTCAACAGATAGGGCAAGCTACCAGAGAAGATAGTTCCCAAGAATTACCAGACCTTCCTCAAAACCAACAACCTACTCCCAAGTCTGACACCCTAGAATCAGAAGAAACCGAATCAGGAATGCCCATTACTGTTCCAGACCCAGAGTCTCAACCTCAAGAGTCAGAAACAGAAACAGAAAATGGACAACCTCTAACAATACCCCTACCAGCAGATGTGGTCGAAGTCACTGCAGACCGTCAAGAATATGATGAGCAAAGACGACTGATTACTGCAGAAGGTGATGTTAAAGTACGATTTAGTCAAGGAGTAGTTGATGCTGACAAAGCACAAGTTAACTTGACGACTCGTCAACTAGTCGCTACAGGAAATACCGTTTTTACCCAAGGAGAACAAGTTCTGGTTGGGGAAAGCATGGAATATAACTTTACCCTCAGCCAAGGAGTTATTGAAAAGGCAAGTGGGATTATTTTCGTGGGTAATGCAGAAACTGTTTCCAGTAATCTGCCTACAGCAGAAGGAGTAGGAGCATTACAAAACCAGTCTTTAGGCGATCGCATTATTGCCAATCAACCTCCCACAAATGTTAAAGCTACCGATGGTACAAGACTTACATTTGAACCAGAATTCTCAGGACCTGAACAGACAGGAACAGTTAATCGTCTGCGCTTTGAAGCCGATCGCCTGAACTTAGTCGGTGAGGGTACTTGGGAAGCAACTAATCTCCGAGTAACCAACGATCCATTTTCTCCTCCAGAAGTAGAGTTAAGAGCTGACCGTGCTACACTGCGACCCCTATCTCCATTTCAGGATGAACTGATTACTACTAAATCTAGGTTAGTATTTGACCAAAGCTTTAGCCTACCATTATTTAGAGAACGAACAATTATTGATAGAAGTCAGCGAGAACCCTTGCCAGTTCAAATTGCTTATGACCAAGATGACAGAGGCGGGTTATATATTGAAAGCACCTATGAGCCTCCACTGAAAGTACCATTTCAAATTAGGCTGACTCCCCAGTATTATTTAGAAAGAGCATTTTTGGGAGATGAAGGGGACTCCCCAATAGATGATAATGTCTTTGGTCTCAAAGCTTCGATCAATGGTTCGATAACTCCCACAACTAATATAGAAGGACGAGCCACCTTTTTGACATTTAAAGATTTCCCCGATCTTGAAGAAGATGACTTCCGGGGTAGCATTCGGCTCCAACAGTTAATTCAAGGTTACAATCTTACAGGAGAGTATAGTTATCGCGATCGCCTATTTAATGGTAGTTTAGGATTTCAAACTGTCCATAGTAGTGCAGGAGTAGTCCTAACTTCCCCATTAATACCAGTAGGGGAAACTGGCATCCAACTTAGTTTTCAGAGTGGCTATCAAGTAGTAAATGCTAGAACAGACCGCCGGGAGTTGTTAACAGATTTACAACCATTTGAACCTCTACCCGATGAAAACGATGATGATGACGATGATGATGCCAAAGCAAGAGCTGACTTAGGTCGCTTCCAAAGTGTGGTTTCTCTGAGATACCCACTGACAATATGGAGTGGGGAACCTTTACCTGCCACAGCCAGTCAAGGTTTGAGATTTACTAGCAAACCAGTGGTCCCTTTTCTGCAAATGGTATTAGGGCTTACAGGTGCTACTAGCCTCTACACTAATGATGAAGACCAATCTTATCTCCGTGGTAGCATTGGGTTCACCGGACAGTTTGGTCATTTTTCCCGTGACTTTTTTGATTATACTGGGTTCAATTTAACCTATAGTCAAACAGGTCTAAGCGGTCAATCACCTTTTTTCTTTGACCGTGTTGAAGATACAAATGTCCTTTTATTTGGTTTTGTCCAACAGATTTATCAAGGTTTTCGGGTTGGCTACCAGAGTGGTTTGAACTTAGAAAATGGTGATATTCTTGACGATAGAATTACATTAGAATATAGTCGGCGCACTTATGGAGTAACATTAAGCTTTAGTCCTAGAAGACAAACAGGCACATTGAGCCTCCGGATTAGTGACTTCAATTGGCAGGGTGGTACAACACCGTTCTCTGGGTCTGATGTTCGACCTGTAGGTGGTGGTGTAGTTAGCCCATAATATTGAACCGATTTGGTGGGGTCTATTGAAAAATAGATGATGTGATGGGGAGATGAGGTGCTAGGGAGATGGGGTGCTAGGGTGTATGGGAATATTTTTCCATCTTTTCGTTGTATTTCCCATATCTACAGACTACTCCGTGCCTCAAAAATTTAGTCTCAGCCAAAGATACATTTAGGGGTTCTATAGAAGCCATTTGAGATCTATTTAAAAAGAGAGAGGGGAGTGTGGGAGAAAATATACATTCTCACAATTACGGTGGCAGGACAACCATTAATTTAACATTCTCAGAGAGTAGGGAGTAGGGAGCAAAATTGTTGGGTGCTTACTTAAGGCTTAAATTCAGACGATGAAAGAGATTTAGCAATCCGTCGTGACGCACCATTTTGGATGTGTCAATCCATTAGTGAGTAGGGAGTAGGGGAAAATATATTTGTATAGTTTTGATAAGTATATCAAAAATTATTTGCCCTACTGGACCGACACAGCTAATTTTGTGCAAAATTGTAGTGGACCGACACGCCTAAAACTGTGCAATAGATTTTTATTTATAGGTATACTGATTTTCCCCCTCTTATATAGAATCCGGTTCAACGAGTGTATGTTCAGAATTTTTACAGCGCTTTTCGCTCTTGATGAACCACCGGAGCCATAAGCAAAACCCTGTAGGGACTTTGCATGCAAGGTCCCTACTGTGGTCTACTGAAATGAAAACCGCTGTAAATCACTTCAAGCTTTCAATCTCCCCACCTTCCCACCTTCCCATCTCCCCATCTCCCCACCCCCCCATCTTTCCCAACAACTCTAATAAGTATTCAACCGGATTTGATATTACCCCTCTTCCTACACCTCCCAAACTTCCTTTTAATGCACCATTTAAGGTGTATCAGTCCACTACTTCACCTCAGCAGCAAATATACAATTAATTTTGCTTGCCTACTGATAAAGTTTGGTAAAATATTTAATTTGAAAACTTGAGATAATAGGTATAAGGAGACACCGTTTGTGAATCACGCACTTACACCTTCATAGAGAAATGACACAACAGTCATTATGTGCTTTAGCAGAGGCTCTATTAAATAAGTATGATTTTGACCTTGGTTGTGATACTGCTGAGAAACTTGTTTCTCAATGGCAGAGCAACTATACAGTCGAGTGGCTGCCTTTAGCAGTAGTGGAAGCATTGTATCTAGGACGATACAAAGCTGTCTCTGTGCAACAGATATTGACTATGTGGCAACGCCGTGGTCAACCTGTTTATCATTTCAACTCCGAATTTCAAAATATTATTACCAGAAATATTCTGACAAATTTAACATCTCAGACTGAATATCCGCCTTTAGAAAAACAAACAAAGCATTCATCTTCTTCTATATTAGAATCTCGGCAGCTACCTAAAGCAACTCCTCCACCTTCAAACCCCTTCGACCCGAAACCAAAAAATATTGCTCAAGACTTAGTAGAGCAGATCCAAATACAACCATATCATTCCAATTTTAATATCAAACACACCGACTTTTATACCAAACTCAAAACAGTTGTAGAAAAAAGTCAAAATCAGCGATCGCACCTTCCCCCACCTGACACATCTCAAGAAAAACAAATATCACAAGAAGGGGAAAGTGCTGCGGAAGAATAAAAAAAGTCAGCCCCAACTTAACTACTTGTCACTCGGCGAATTTCCGAGCAAAAAGAAGCTATGGTAAAACCTAATGGTCTTTTAACAATACTAGTACGCAACCGCAAATTAGGAATCAAATACCATAAACGTTCCTCTGCATACAATTCATCCGACTCCGTAATCATCGTTAGCACCTCATCATCCCCCATAATATAGCGACAGCTAATATTTTTGCTATTACTATCTCCTCTATCTTGAAGTAATTTTCCTTGATGAGGGTGATCAGAATTAGGAATAGGTATCAAAATAGTAGAACCCGCATCTTTGACTTGCTCCCGGTTTGTATTACCATTCCAAGTTATCCGCAACCCTGCTAGCTCAGCCAAACTTGGGTCAACTTGATGTTGTTCGCACAACTTAATTACAATAGGGTCTGTTTTTTCCAATATATCGATACTCACATCTGACTTACCTGCTTGCAACTCTCCCGAAACTAAATTGTGAATAGTGCGTTGGGAAAACCATTGACCTGCACTCAGCTTAAAAAATTCGATAATGTCCATTAATTTGCTAATCGTATTAATTCTGAATCTATACTATTGTTGCATTGATTGTGATAGTCAATCAAATTTTAATCAAAAAGCTGTCATTTCAGTTAAAAGTTATCAGTGGGGAGGTTTTAGACCAGAATTTTTCGGTAATTAGTTTGTAGGTCATAGCTACATAAATTTGTAAACCGTTGCGCGTGAAAATTAGAAACATGAGTTGCTTGTTTTATGTAAAAAAAAACTTGTTTATGAAGCAACTGCTTTAATCTAATTAAACTAAATCCCAGAAATAATGCTATATCTAATACCAATTTAATAAATGTTTACTACAAATGAATTTCTAGGATTTTAGGTGGTAGGTGGTAGGTAGGGAATAAATGTTAATCAGATATTTATAATTGTTAATTCCAAATGTTGCCAAAAATTAGTCAAATATAGATTCAATTTTAACCAATAACTTAACTCCGGTAAACGATGTATAAATATCCCACCTAACAATAATAATAACAAAGCCACTTCATAACTACGCGCCACATTAGTAGTCCATAATTCGATTCCCGGCGGACGTAAATTTACCTCAACAGAACGATGGGGGAAAGCCTTCAAACAAGTCATACATAAAACACAATCTCGATTATCTTCTAACTGTGCCGGATGAGAATATAAAGGGCAACCATTTGTTTCTAAACCTTCTCCTTTTTGCAGACCCCCTTTATCACATTGATAAGTAGAACATTCAGCCGAATAAGTACGCTGTTGCGTTCTTAATTCTGTGATTGCCAATTTATAAAACAAACCATTAATTCCGCCAATTGTACATAAAAATATAAACCAAAATCGGCGCTCAAAAATTGCATAAAATATCATTTATCCGGCAGTTATTAATAACAATAAACAAGCAGATAAATAAGCAGTATTTTTTAAATCCCAGAGTTCTTCCAAGATAAAAATTAAAGCAAATAAACCAAACAAAAACCAACCACCCCATTGTTCAGCTTTCTGTCTCGGCCATGATTTTAACTGTCTAGGCCAGAGCCAAAAAGATAACTTTTGAGTCACCTCTCCATAAATTATAAACGGACAAACTGCACACCATAAACGCCCCACAAAAGTAAATAATAATAAAATTATCTGCCACCACCAAACCCAGAATAAATTGAGAGCAAAATTATTATATCGATTATGTAGCCCTAAATATAAAATGAAAATAACTAAAGCCAAAAATGTGATAGTAAAACCGTAATTGATTATATTAGGCAACCAAGGAATACATAAAAAAATTCTCAATTTAGGATTAGCATCTAAAAGATTGAGACGGAAACGTTTTTTCTTAGTTTCTGGAGACCAAAAAACTTCTTCTGTCAGTTCTCCTTCACAATTAGATTGAACTAAAGCTCTTTCTACTAAATTTTCTAATTCTCTGATATTACCAGGAAAATCATTAGATTGGAGGCGACGTAATGCTTCGGGAGTAATTTGAGGTTTAGCAAGTCTTTTAGTTCTACAAAAAAGACGTAAATAATATTCAACTTGATCGTTAATATCTGCTTTCCTAACTCTCAGAGGTGGTACTTTGATGACATGACCGAAAGACTTATCAATTTCAGCTAATATCTTTTCAGAAATAATCAAAATATTAGCATTACAAATTTGTGGTTCTATTTCTGATTTTTTAGTGCGATTTACGGGAGTATAAGTATTAGTTTCAAGTAGGTTAGCAATAACTGGCATTAATTCTGGAGGTAGTTCTTGAATATTATTTAGAATGAATGTTCCTGCTCCTAGCAATTCAATTAATCCGTCTTTACCTCCACTAAGAACAAACAATTCTATACCACTAGTTTGTCATAGATTATAGTTAACTTTAATAATGGGTTGACGACGATAGGGGGAACCAAAATGAATTAGGGAAGCTATGTTATATTTTTCTAATCCCGGCTACTCAAAAATCAGCACAGATTTTCTATCTTTTGTAGCATCTCTAATTTGTTGACGTAGCTTCACTACATAACGGCTTTTTCCGATAACTCCTCTTCTAATTTTTGTCACTAAGTAAGGTCTTAATTCTATTTGGTGCTGTTTTTCATAAGTTAATTGAGAAGAAATTTGTAAACTAATCTCTGGAGATTTTTCCAGTAGTTGTTGAAATTTTGCTGCTGGTAGGAAAAATAACTCAGATTCGGTGATAGTGCTAATAGTTTTTTGAGTAGGTTCTTCTAACAGTAATTCTGCTAATAATGTGACTTCTCCTGGTAGAATACAGAGATTTTTTTTGACTAGGGGAGTTTCACTTGTGGTAACACTAATTTGTGATGTTTCGAGTCTACCTGTTTTAACTATGTATAATCCTGGGGGTGCTGTTTCTTCTTCTATAATTGTTTAGTTTGCAAAGTAAGTTTTCTGTTCCTGTTCTAGGTTTTGAGCTATTTATTCTATTATTGGTTGTGAAAGAATTCTCAGGGGCGCTCTTTCTTTTAGCCAGATTAATTTGTCTGGAAATGTCATCTTTTTCAGATTTTATTGAGTTTTTGATTTTTCAGCGGGAAGATGATAATATTTTATGTTAAATATGGTACTTTTATCAAGATGAACAAAAAGCATCTATTTTAAATGCTAAAATCTTAGAGATTATTTGTAAAGGAAATATAAAAATGAGATGGGGAACAGGGAACAGGGAATAGGGAATAGGGAGGAAGAAATCAAGAAAACTATTTCTCACTTAAAAATCTAGGAATATATTTACCGAAAACCTCTCTATTTACCAATATAAAAGAGAATATTCCCAATTTAAAGCCTCCTTATTTTAGAGGTACTGATAAGTGATTACTGTTAACTGAAATGACCGGATTTTAATCCTTTTAATTCTGACAAATTTTGGACTTTAGTAAATATTAGTTCTCTTAATACTTATTTGACAAACAGTCTCTTATAAGAATGTTCAATCCAACCTGAAAATGGTTGAAAATGCTTGAATTTATTTTGTACTGTTCTGAATTTATAGCATTTCCCAAGGGGGACCGGAGGGGTATTGAAAAAGGGGTAAACTGGAAGTCCCCCCTTAGAGACTGTTTGTAAAAGGAATATTAAATCCAGGCGTAGGGTGGGGAGGGTGAGGCGCCAATAATTATGAATCCTAGCCAAAATTTAAGTTTCCGCACCCCACCCACCG
>JAAUYJ010002367.1_pt1 | contig 12640 bp, 9 predicted proteins | sample 7278031 | NCBI WGS metagenome assembly JAAUYJ01 (sample SAMN14350222, study PRJNA611818) | marine sediment metagenome | isolation source: surface marine sediment (1.8m) | place: French Polynesia: Moorea | collected 2018-08 | reverse complement strand
TTATAGTTGCGACAGAGATGTTGCATCAGCCCAGGTGTGTTTAAACTGGGCAAGGGGGCAGGAACTGTCCTCTGTAGACGCAGAGTCATCTAGCTCTACTTTGTGCGGAAGTATGAGGCAACTAGGGGCGAAGAAGCGTCAGAAACGTCTATCTCAGCGTAGCGGATAGACGTAGTTCATTATATTTCTTGATTATCTCTGGTGCTAAATTGTCCACGTGAGTTCCGAGTCAGGAGTTATGATTTTTCGATAAATTAGATCGCAAGGGTTGTGAAGATGTTTAAAAACGCACCTTCACAACATCTGCGCTTGATTCCTTTGTGTTTCAACCAAAGAAGATGTCAATAGTAATCTTATCTATAAGGAAGTTCTCTCTATCTTTCAAGGTTTAGAGAAGCCCACGCCGTAGCCTTGCTCGGCGTTGGGAGTCGTCACGATAACCAATCAGTCTTGACTGGCAACTGTGAGAATGGTTCATCATCGTGTTCAAGCTTGCCAAATTTTTTCCAACACTTTTGAGGCTTGAATATCAGATAAATTGTAAGTTGGGGACTGAACGACAATATAGCGATCTTGGTTGCTGGGAAGTCGTTTTTTAGCATCGGTTTTGCCGAATAAAGCCACCGTATAGGTTCCCACTGCAACCCCTAACTGTAAGGGGGTACTATCAGTACAAATCATCAAATTAGCCCCTGCTATCATGGCAGACAACTTACCAAGATCCCCTGGTTTAGTTACTTTTAGGTTAGAACAACTATTGAGTAAAGGATTAACCCAAGCTTGATCCCCTGCACCTTGTAAGAGAACAATAGAAAGGGAAGGCTGTTTTTCTTGAATCCGACTAATGATATTACTCCACTGAGGTACAGGATAAGATTCACTGGCTCCTCCGTAGATTAAAATATAGCCACTGTCATCGAGAAACAAACGTTGTTGTTCCCCTTCAGCCCAAGCAATATCATCTTTAGGAACAGCTATCTTTAAGGGAGGACAAGGGGAGTTAATTCCTAAGCCCTTAATGAGATCGTGGTACATCTCAACGGTGTACTGTTCTGTTTTTTGGGGAACGGGCTGAGAGATAAACCAAGAGGGTTGGGTTTCGTAGCCAACCGTTAGAGGAATACCATTCAACCATAGGAGTAAGCTTATGCTCCAGCGCTTTTCTAAGGTGATAGCAATATCGTATTCGCGATCGCGGATGATCCCTAATAAGTTTAAATAATCCGCTAATCCATTGCGATCTTGATAGTCGAAGAAGAGAACTTCATGAACGTGAGGACACACCCGGTAAGCAGCTTTGGCGCGGGGTTCTACTAGGACATCAATAAAAGCATTAGGATATTGGAGTTTTAGATCTTCTAGGGTCGGAAAAAATAAAATTTGTTCGCTTATCCCCCCAGGAACTAGGGCTAATATTCGCATAGTTTCGATAGTTAAATGGGTATCGGTGGACTTACTTACAGCACAACAGCTTAATTCTAACCCCACTTTTCATGGGATATCAAGACATCCCAAGGGACTGCTTTGGGGCAGGGGGAAGAGAGGGAAGACAAAAGCCTAATAACTGTTTCATTTTATTCAAGCAAATCAATTTAAACCCCAATTTTTAAGGATTAATTAAACACAGACATCCCATAAAAAGGCATAATCTCTGACCAATGGGGACGTTTTCCCTGCTGCCATTGATGGTAAGCTAATTCTAAAACACTAGGGGCTGTTATTCCCAATTTTGACGGGGTGATCAAGGGTTGACAAGAAAGATTTAACCCTTGCAAGGTTTTCTCCCACTCTTCGGGCATCATCACCGTATCATCTACAATAATATCTAAGCTATTTTTTTGAGGATTTTGACGATAAATAGCCCCATATAAGTTACCTCTTGATGCTTTCATTTGTACCCAGATTGGTTCATCAATTTCATAATTTTGGTGATGAAACCAAGCAAAAGCAGCTAGACTAGAAATACCAAGTAAAGGAATATTTAACTGTTGGCATAGAGTACGAGCAGTTACAATTCCAATGCGATTACTGGTAAAACTTCCAGGTCCTTTGGCCACAGCAATAAAATCTAAATCTTGCCAGGTTTTCGGATGAATAAATTCTTGTAAATATTGATGTAAATGATTAGATAATTGTCTATCTAAATTCCAAGTTTTTGTGTGGATTTCTTGAAAAAAATCACTAATAGTTAATCCGAGTTGAGAACTGGTTGTGTGCATACCCAAACCGTAAACATGAGAATTTAATGCTGTCATACTAATTGCTTGAGTGCTTCTACCATGTTATACTATGTCGCGGACGGAATATTAGCAAAAAATTAGACCTTGTAATGACTAAGTTTTTACCATACACATTAGTGGCTTTTAAGAAAAACAGAGGTGGCTTTTAATGGCTAGAATGACTGAGGATAAAGATATTTGTTTAACAACCTTAGCAATAGGCAGTGAATATAGACAATTGGCTCAAATACTTGCTCAAGATGCCCTGGAAAGATGTCCCGGAACTCCTTTCGTTATTCTTACAGATAAACCCCAAGTTTTTTTAAAGTTCAAAAATGTTATCCCCATTAAACATCAAATACAATCCGTTGGTATTTATCATGATAAGCGTTGTGCATTGCAAGAAAGTTTAAAGCATTTTGATTGTAGTATTTTTTTAGATTCAGATTGTAGATTATTTGAGAATATAGTTGAATCGAGACCTTGGAAACAAGGACTAACTGTTAGAACTTGTCATAACTTGTTGAAGTTTGTAACAAGGTATCAAAGAAAAAATAACGTTGATTTTTACAGAAATCAAAAGTATAGAATTGTGGCACATATTGGCAATCAATACAATATTAATGTAGAAGATTGTAAATTTTGCGGGGAGATTTTATTTGCCTTAAGAAAAGACAATTTAAATAATTATGAAACCTTTTTAAAAGTTTGGGATGAAATAAGAATATTATTTGAGGGAAATGGAGTTTTTAATGGGGAAGGCATGACCATTGGCTTAGCTGCTCACATAGCCAAGTTAAATATATATCACTATGATAGTGGCTATTTAGATACAGAATGTGATCAAAATATCGATTATCTCTATAAAGATAGATTATTTTATAATAGAAACAATGTGGCTCCAGAAATAAGTGATAAGTTGCAAGAATTTAAAAGAAAAAGAAAGGAAATTGAAAAAAAATATTCATGGTCAAAGAAAATCAAAAAACCCATTAAAAACTTAACAAGGGAAAGAAGATTGAAAAAGTTAAAGGCTCGGTATAACATAGTAGAGTTATAATCTCAGAAAAAGATGAAAATTTATTACTATAAAGAACAAAACTTTGGCGATCAGCTAAATCCCTGGTTATGGAATCAAATCCTTCCTGGGCTGATTGATAATGATGAAAAAATAGCTTTTCTAGGAATCGGAACGTTACTCAATAATGTTTATCTTACCAAAATGAAAAAAGCCCGACACAAAATTATTTTTAGCACTGGATTTGGTTATGGAAAGCAGGATAATATTGATTTAGATTCAACCTATAAAATTTACTGTGTTAGAGGACCTTTAACAGCCCAAAAATTAGGGCTGCCAGGAAAATTAGCCATCACAGATGGTGCCTTGTTAGTTAGAGGTGTTTTTGACTATAAAAGCTATAAAAAAAAATATAAGTACGCTTATATGCCTCACTATCAGTTAGCAGGGGATGGGTGGGCTTTAGCTTGTGAGAAAATTGGATTTGGTTATATCGATCCGTCTTGGCCAGTGGACAAAGTTTTAAGCAGTATCAGTGAAACGGAAATTTTATTAGCAGAAGCCATGCACGGTGCTATAATCGCCGATACTTTTCGTGTACCTTGGATTCCAATTATCACTAACACTTCTATTCTCAAATTCAAATGGCTAGATTGGTGTGCTTCTTTGGGTGTTGATTATCAACCAGCCTATATGGAACGACTTCATCACCCTAGAGAAAAATTAGATTTGTATACCCCTGTACGAAGGGTGAGGGATGTCTTCAGACAATCTCAAGCAGGCAAAAAATTAACTGAAATTACGAAAACCTATAAACCAGCTTTAAGTATACAAACCAAAGCTGATGAATGTTATGACAAACTTTACGGCCAACTTGAATCTCTCCAGAAAGATATGGCCAATGGGGTATTTAAATAAACTTTCGGGATATCCTCACCCTCTCTACCCAAACATCCACACCTATAGGCTTGACTTTAAGAAAAACTTTGCCATTTTTACCTTCAGGGATTAGCACTCACTCCCTAAGAGTGCTAAATTAGCATAAGTGGGAAACAGGCAACCATTTTCTAAACCCTTGCCAGAAGTACCATAATAAGGCGTTATAGGAGGAACCAAACAATATGGCGAAAATTGTATCATTTAGTGATGAGTCTAGACGCTCATTAGAACAAGGAGTAAATGCCCTTGCTGATGCAGTGAGAATTACCCTCGGACCTAAAGGCCGTAATGTATTATTAGAGAAAAAATTTGGTGCGCCTCAAATTGTCAATGATGGCATCACCGTTGCTAAAGAAATTGAATTAGAAGATCCCCTAGAAAATACAGGGGCAAGATTAATCCAAGAAATCGCTTCTAAAACCAAAGAAGTCGCCGGAGATGGCACTACCACAGCCACCGTGATAGGCCAAGCTTTGATTAAAGAAGGGCTGAAAAATGTTATTGCTGGAGCTAACCCCGTAGCGTTACGTCGCGGCATGGAAAAAACCATGGCCTATCTCGTTAAAGAGATCGAAGCCATTGCCAAGCCCGTTGAAGGAGAAGCGATTGCCCAAGTTGCCACAGTTTCGGCTGGAAATGACGCAGAAGTTGGGGAAATGATCTCTCTTGCTATGGATAAAGTCACCACCGATGGGGTGATTACTGTTGAAGAATCTAAGTCTCTTAACACCGAGTTAGATGTAGTTGAAGGGATGCAGATCGATCGCGGTTATATCTCTCCTTACTTTATTAGTGATCAAGAAAGGCAACAAGTTGATTTTGAAGATGCGTTAATCTTGATCACCGATAAAAAGATTAGTGCGATCGCTGATATCGTTAACGTCTTAGAAAGTGTGGCCAGAGCCGGCAAACCCTTATTAATCATTGCTGAAGATGTAGATGGGGAAGCCCTAGCTACCTTAGTTGTCAATAAAGCCAGAGGCGTTCTTAATGTGGCAGCCATTAAAGCACCTGCCTTTGGAGATAGACGCAAAGCGGTTTTACAAGACATTGCTATTTTGACTGGTGCAAGTGTCATTTCTGAAGAAGTGGGCTTAAGTCTCGATACGGTGGACTTGGATATGTTGGGACAAGCTACCAAGATCAACATCGTTAAGGATAATACCACCATTGTTGCCGAGACAGACGAAAGAACCAAGGCTGCAGTGCAAAAACGGATCGAACAGTTACGCAAACAAGCAGCAGAAACCGACTCTGACTATGATAGTGAGAAGTTACAGGAACGGATCGCTAAGTTAGCCGGTGGTGTAGCTGTGATTAAAGTAGGGGCAGCAACAGAAACAGAATTAAAGGATCGTAAACTACGTATTGAAGATGCCCTCAATGCTACCAAAGCGGCGGTAGAAGAAGGAATTGTCCCAGGGGGTGGTACCACTTTAATTCATCTAGCTTCTAAAGTTGCTGAGTATAAAAATAGCTTGACCAATGCTGAAGAAAAAGTGGCGGCTGATTTAGTGGCTAAAGCCTTAGAAGCACCTTTGCGTCAGTTAGCTAACAATGCAGGTATAGAAGGATCGGTTATTGTTGAACAAGTACGAACTACGGACTTTAACATCGGCTACAATGCCATTACCGGAGAATTGGAAGACATGATTGCAGCCGGCATCATCGATCCGGCCAAGGTAGTTCGTTCTGCTTTGCAAAATGCAGCTTCTATTGCAGGTATGGTCTTAACCACCGAAGCATTAGTAGTGGAAAAACCCGAACCCGAACCCCCTGCTATGCCTGACATGGGCGGCATGGGCGGCATGGGCGGCATGGGCGGCATGGGCGGCATGGGCGGCATGGGCGGCATGGGCTTCTAAACCCTAAACCCTTAATCCACCTCATGATCACTCTAGGGAGAGGCTTATATGAGCCTCTTCCTTTGTTTATTTTTGAATTTTCAAAACAACGATTAAACCATGACCACAACCCCAACCCCGTTGCATTTCATATTCTAGAGTTCTTAGGGCATAGCCTAACTGGGGTTCGATAATATTAGCGCGGGGATCGCCGTACCACATCCAACCTACATCTGCAATAACCCGATCAATGGTCATTAACGCAAATTGTAGGGGTTTGGGAAACTCATCCCATCCTGCGACATCAGGCAGAGAAAAATTATGAGAGAGACGATTTTGGGTAAACTCGATTAAAATGTTCCAAGATTGGATTAAATCTTGTAGCAAGGGAGTAATAAACGGATGTTCCGGAAAAATACTCGCATCTAAGAGTAACTCCTCTAAGTTCGTCCGCATATAGTCTTCATGAAGAGAATTAATAGTGCGACGAATGGGTTTGAGTTGGGGGTTAAAAGACCTTGTATCCGTATGACGACCAACTAAAAGGGAGCGATCAACCAATTTGGCAACTTCTAGACTCACCCCTGTTTTGTCGCTAATTTCCTGGGCTAATTCCCTGACTTCTTGTCCTGTCCAAAAACGAATGGGAAACGACTCTATCTCAGTGGTTTGACGAACGGACTCAGAATAGAGATAACCCATATTATACTGACGAACTTTCTCAGTTTCGGACTTAGCACTCCAAAAATCAGGCCATTCGATGGAATAACGGCCAATTAAGTCCATCACCACTATACTTCCATCCTTACCATGATTACAAACATCTTCTAATAAAGTAACTAAATCTTTGCGAGCTAAATGAGATAAAGAACCATAGGAAGAAAAATAGAGATCAAAAGGAGACTCACTCTCTTTAATGTCTCCAAGTCCTTGAGATAAATCCGCTTGTTTAAATTGGACTTCGGTTTTATCAGAAAATAAGACTTGGCCTTTGGTAACCATGGCCTGACTAATATCTAACCCCAAAAACGAAGAGACATCTTCGTGAGGTAATACTCGTTTATGTTGTAACCCTAAATCAAGGTCATGATAGTCAATTTTAGTTAGAATATCGTACCCTTGACCAGCACCACAGCCTAAATCAACAATTCTCACCCCTTGTCCTTCAAACCGTTGCTTTTCTACTAAGTTTCGTAAAAAGGGACGCAGTACAATACGAGTCAGTTGATCTTCCCAATAGGTACGGACATTATCGTATTTACCAAATAAATTACCAACGTATAGATCGTATTTCCCTTCTTGAACCGCTTGAGTATAGGTCTTGAACTCGTTGGAGTTGGCTGGTTTCATGGATCTTTCTCCGAATAAACAGCGATGATTGCCGTTAAGGACAATATAATGACCTCTGAGGTCTTTAACCTCTTGTAGATTACTCCTTTGTTGTCTCTTTGTACATTAAAATATTCAAAGTTTTATGATCGCTAGTAAAATGGGGCTCTTGTATTGTAACAATGGAAAATTTCAATAACGATCAAGAATGGTCAATCTTTGCTCCTGAAGAAACCAGTTTTCAGGATTTCTTGACTGCTTATATAAGAGCTTTGTATGAAAGTTCTCTGAATATTAAAGGAGGAGAAAATGCCAGTTATATTCCTGAGTTAGCACAAGCTAATTCGGATTTATTAGGCATTAGTATTGTGACCACAGAAGGACGCAATTACAGTATGGGAGACACCTCAGAATTATTTACAATTCAATCTATTTCTAAGCCTTTGGTTTATGGCATGGTTTTAGAAGAGTGGGGAGAGGAGTATGTTCTCAATAAAATTGGGGTTGAACCAACGGGAGAACCTTTTAACGATATCATGGAACCCCAGGAGATTCAAGAAAGAAAATACAATCCTATGGTTAATGCTGGAGCTATTGCTACAACCAGTTTAATTAAAGGGGATACATTGGAGGAGAAGCAGCAAAAATTATTTACTATGTTTCGTCGTTATTTTGGGCGAGATGTCAATATTAAGGAATCAATTTTTTGGTCAAGAAAAACAGGAGATACTTGGAATCGTGCTATTGCTTACATGATGCTAAATTTTGGACTAATTGAAGGTAAAGTAGAGGAGATATTAGACCTTTATTTTCAACAATGTTCTATCTTGGTTACTTGTCAATATTTAGCATTAATGGCTGCTACACTAGCTAATAAAGGATTAAATCCCATTACAGGTGAACAAGCAATTAGTGAAAAATACACCAAAAATTTGCTAAGTGTTATGTTTACCAGTGGCTTATATGATTTTTCCGGTCAATGGGCTTATAGTGTCGGTTTACCAGCCAAAAGTGGATTATCAGGAGCCATCATCGGAGTTATTCCTAATAAAATGGGAATCGCAGTTTTTTCTCCTCCTTTGGGAACCCATAATAAAAGCCTTCGTGGAGTCAAAATTTTTGAAGAACTTTCCCAACAGTTTCAACTCCATATTTTTAAGCCTAATTATCCTCATTATCCCCTTAATCAAAAAAATAAAATCATCTCTTCTTTATTTAAAGATCAAGATAGACTAATGGTTTTTTTACAATATTTATACGATAAATATTTACCCCTAAAGAAAGGAAAAATTTATGTTAGTGAACCCGACTTGGTAGATATAGATCCTAACTGGTTTTCTATTTCTATTGTTACTGTTGATGGTAGAGTTTATACAGTAGGAGATAGCGAACAATCTTTTTTGATTCAATCGATTTCTAAGGTATTTGCTTATGGACTCGCTTTAGAAGATCATGGGCGAGATTATATCTTAACTAAAGTGGATGTGGAACCGACAGGAGATGCTTATGATTCTATTATTAAAGTAGAAGAAAATTCTAAACGTCCCTACAATTGTATGGTTAATACCGGAGCGATCGCTATGACCAGTTTAATCAAAGGCAAAAGTCCGGCCCATAAGCTGAATCGTCTCTTAAAAATGTATCAACGTTATGTCGGTCATCCTGTCTATATCGACACTTCTTCTGTGGTTTCTGAACAAAATCAAGGCGATCGCAATTGGGCTATTTCTTATTTATTGCGTAATTTTGGCATGATTTCTGGAGATATCAAACAAACCCTTGATCTCTATCTTCAACAATGTTCTGCTATTATTAATTGTCGAGATTTAGCCATTATGGCTGCAACCCTAGCTAACCAAGGAGTTAACCCCATCACCGGTAAAACCGCCATTAATCCCAACTATATCAAAGATTTGCTTAGTGTCATGTTTACCTGCGGTATGTATGACTTTGCAGGGGAATGGTCCTATAAGGTAGGTTTTCCAGCCAAAAGCGGTGTTGGAGGCGGTATTTTAGGAGTTGTCCCAGGGGTGATGGGTATTGGGGTGTTTTCTCCTCCTCTCGATAAACGAGGGAATAGTATTCGAGGGATCAAGGTTTGCGAGGAGTTATCCCAACAGTTTCAACTTCATGTTTTTCAACCGTAATTGATACTGATCCTAAAGTCAAACATGGTATAGCATTTCCCAGACTTGTGAGGTAAAAAACTTTTTAGTTTTAGGAGTTCGGGGTTTGGGAATAAGAGCTTCTTCTAACCATGAATTGTACAGTTAAAAACGCGTTTCTGCCCAACGAGCAACATTGTTTAAAATAGCATGGGGATTATCAAAAGCCTTCATAAAAATTTGATGGTAATAACATTCTTCTGGGGATCTCAATATGGTATCCGAATGTTGTTGTTGATATTGTTGAGCTTGTTCTTCATTCATCACCTCTTTCAAGGTTTCTGTTAATAAGTCAACGGTGCCACTCCCTTCATCAAATTGTTCTTTTTTACGCCAAATAATTTCCTCTGGTAACATATCTTCAAAGGCTTTTCGTAAGATCCATTTTTCTACAGGGGGATTGCCTTTGAGTTTTAGATGGGCGGGAACTTTTTGACCTAATTCGATCATTTTCAGGTCTAAAAATGGCACTCTTCCTTCGATAGAATGAGCCATAGTTAAGCGATCAACACGCTGCAAATTAATGTTATGTAAACTATTAACAGATCGCCTTAATTCTGTGTGTAAGGTATCATCATCAGGAATTTCTTTATAATAAGTATAACCCGCAAATAGTTCATCGGCACCTTCTCCTGTAAGAATGACTTTCACATATTCAGCCGCTAAACGAGAGGTAAAATAACAAGGTATGCCACTTCTGACTAAGTCTTGATCAAAAGATTCTAAATAATAAATAATCTCTGGAAGTTTGGCGATCGCTTCTTCAGGAGTAATAATATATTCATGATGTATAGTGCCCAAATAGTCAGATACTAAACGGGCAGCATTAATATCCTTACTTCCTGCAATCCCTACAGAAAAAGTATGTAATTCAGACTTATGTTTTTTAGCGATCGCAGCAATAATACTGCTATCTAAACCCCCTGATAAAAAAGCTCCCAAAGGCACATCAGACATCAATCTCTTCACCACAGAAGCTTCTACTGTTTCTCGTATTTCTTGAATTAAATCATCAACATTAGCATCGGTTTCAGGTGGAATATCAGGTAAGGTATAGTAGGTAGAAAATCCTGTTTCTGAGGAGAAGAAAGAGCCAGGGGGAAATTCTCTTACATCTTCACAAAATTTAGTCAGGGCTTTTAATTCTGAGGCAAACCAAAAACTACCATCCTTCTCACTATAATAAAGGGGTTTAATGCCGATAGGATCACGAGCGGCCATAAATTTATTATCATCAATAATGGCAAAGGCAAACATTCCATCTAATTGATCCACTGCTGTGATATTTTTGTCTTCATATAAATGTAAAACTGCCTCTGTATCACTCTTGGTTAAAAATTTATATTTTTTCTGTAATTCCGGTAACAATTTAGGATAATTATAGATTTCTCCATTACCAATAATTGCCTGGCTATTTCCTTTAGAATAAATGGGTTGATCCCCCCCATCTACATCCATAATACTCAACCTTTGATGTCCCAAAATCCCTGAACCATTGGGAACTGTAAAAATGCCATTCGCGTCCGGGCCACGATGAATAATACTTTTCATCATCGCTTCAACGCTAGTTTGCTCTGTTTTGCCCCAAATTCCAGCTATACCACACATAGTTTTTTTCTGAACGCTATTTTTATCCTATCCAATATTTCTGGACTTTATAAAAAATTCAGTAATGTTTTAAGCAACTCTCAATGAAATTAGAAGTGCCCTAATTATAATGGCAAGATTTTGTTAGATTAGCTCACCTTTATCTCCTATGAGGCAATAGAAGTTTTTGCGCTGCCGTGTTTTGTTATAATTAGGGTTTGATTATACTTTTGAAAACTCCCATAACTATGAGTTTGAGTTGGATGCGTCGCGCCGAGCGCTTAAAATCCCTGCCCCCCTACGTTTTTGCAAGATTAGACGAACTCAAAGCTAGGGCCAGAGAGCAGGGATTGGATTTGATAGACTTAGGGATGGGGAACCCCGATGGCATGGCACCGCAACCAGTAATTGAAGGAGCGATCGCAGCACTACAACAGCCCCAAACCCACGGATATCCGCCCTTTGAAGGAACGGCGAGTTTTCGTCAAGCCATCACCGCTTGGTATCATCGCTGTTATCGGGTGGATCTCGATCCCAGTAGCGAAGCGTTACCCTTAATTGGCTCAAAAGAAGGGTTAGGCCATTTAGCCTTAGCTTATATAAATCCTGGGGATGTCGTCTTAGTTCCCAGCCCTTCTTATCCAGCCCATTTTCGCGGACCTTTAATTGCCGGGGCGGATCTTCATCCGATCATTTTATCAGAAGACAAAGACTGGTTAATTGATATCCATTCTATTCCTGAAACAGTAGCCAAAGCAGCAAAACTCTTATATTTTAATTATCCCAATAATCCCACCACTGCAACGGCACCGAAAGAATTTTTTGAAGAGATAGTCAAGTGGGCAACCCATTACGAAATCATGTTAGTGCATGATCTTTGTTATGCCGAATTAGCCTTTGATGGTTATCAACCGACTAGCTTATTAGAAATTCCTGGGGGCAAAGAGATTGGGGTGGAATTTCATACTCTGTCTAAAACTTATAATATGGCCGGTTGGCGTGTCGGTTTTGTAGTAGGAAATGCAGAAATCATTCAAGGGTTAAGAACCTTAAAAACGAATCTTGATTATGGGATTTTTGCGGCTGTACAAGCGGCTGCCGAAACTGCTTTAAATTTACCTGACACTTATATTAAACAAGTTCAACAAAGATATCAAACAAGGCGTGATTTTCTCATCCAAGGATTGGGAAAACTCGGTTGGAATATTAACCCTTCCCAAGCAACCATGTATCTTTGGGTAAAGTGTCCAACTAATACTAATTCAACTGATTTTGCCCTCGATGTTCTCGAAAAAACAGGGATTGTTTTTACCCCAGGCAATGCCTTTGGAGCAGGGGGAGAAGGGTATGTTAGGATCAGTTTAATAGCCGAATGCGATCGCCTAGAAGAAGCGTTAAATCGCCTTCAACAAGCCAGTATTTACTATCGTTGACATCCTCCCCGCCCTATAAGGGCGAGGATTCCCTAGAACAGACTTAACTGATTGTATCTAGGGGTGGTTGACGTTTCATCGACTACTACCACTTTTGACATGGTTT
>JAAUYJ010046506.1_pt1 | contig 12641 bp, 11 predicted proteins | sample 7278031 | NCBI WGS metagenome assembly JAAUYJ01 (sample SAMN14350222, study PRJNA611818) | marine sediment metagenome | isolation source: surface marine sediment (1.8m) | place: French Polynesia: Moorea | collected 2018-08 | reverse complement strand
TGTTCCGCTTCTAAATCCTGCAACATAAAATGATAAAATTCAGCATCCCGGAGTTTTTGTGGTTTATAACCAATCACCCGCGAAGTAACAATTACCCGCACATTTTTATAATTATTAGTAAACCCATGAATATCAGTTATTACATCCTCTCGCTTGCCAGGATCAAAAACTTCATCTAACCCATCAAACATCACAATTGCATTACCATTTTGTAATTTTTCATCGAGTTCTTGTTGAGGAAAATGACAAACAACTCCACTACCTTGTTCCAGAAAATCCAGAAAATTCTTGCACTTATTCCCATCATGGTTCCGCACATAAGTCCGCAGTTCAATTAACAGAGGAATTGGCTTTAAAGATAAATCTTTTCGAGGTAATTCAGCCCATTGTAGAGCAATATATTGTAATAAAGTAGACTTGCCAGAACCGGGGTCTCCCAGAATAACTAAATATTTATAGTTGTTATCTTCTACTAATTCTAAAACCGAGCGAATTTGCTGTTCAAAATATCTCCGACGGCGACCTTCCAATTGTTCTGGAGAAAAATCTGACTCAAGCTGACCGCTATCTTTTAATTGCTTCAAATATTCTTTAGGAATCTCATGTACTTGAGGCATAAATTCTTGAGATTCCCGCACATTTTGAGGGATAAACATTCGCCATAATTTCAATTCATTATAACCATAACCACTCGTATCTAAACTTTCTAATTTGAGATTTCCATATTGTTCTCGGATTCCCTCTTGATGTTTTCTGAGGTCAAAATCTGGTTTAATTTCCGAGTTTTGATTTGCTAGTTTATCCAGATTTTCAGCATTTAATATTTCCCGTAATTCATCAGACTCTATCCGAATAGCTTTAGCTTTTTTCAAATAACGTTTTCCCACTCTTTCCCAGTTAAATTCATCTGGTAAAACTAGATTAATTTCATTTGCAACAGTAGCCAATGTTTTTGTATCTAATACTTTAATATCATCCTGAAAAGCCCTACCAAGAGTTGCTGCAATAGCCGAAGTTTTAATAAATTGTTTTAACGGTTTAGTATATTGCTTTAATTGAGTTTCATCTAAATCAGCATCTTCTAATTCTTGCTGTACTAATTCTAAAAATTCTTTAATTGCTTTTCCCGTAGCTTTTTGTAAAGGTTCTTTATTTGTTAGACCTTTAATCACATTACCAATACTACTCTTAAAAAAATCCTTAGCATAATCTTTAGCTGCATCTTTAGCTAAATCTTCGAGAATAGGTTTAAATACAAAACCAACCGCCTGAGTCACTCCCCAAATAGCTAACCAGTCGTCAATTCCGATCATAATTATTCAACCTTATATATGTTAGTTATTTTTAATTATAGCTCTCTACATTTGAACCTTGAAAGCTATTTAATATAATCTTTCAGCTTCAATTAATGCTTGAAATTTGGAATTTGCTCTAACATTAGCAAAATCTGTATCAGTTTTCGCCATCTCCCGATAGGATTCTTCTACTCCGAAATTAATCGCTAATTCTAAATTTTCAATCGCTAAATACGCTTTATCCTGTAAAGCATAACAACAAGCTTTATTATAATAAGCTAAACCATAATCTGACTTGATTTTTATCGCCTGGTCAAAACAAGCGATCGCTTCATACCATTCCCCAACATTAGATAAAGCTTTACCTAAATTATTCCAAGCTTCATGGTAGTCAGACTTAATATCTATTGCTTTTTCATAACTAATAATTTCGCCTTCGGTATCACCTAAATAAAACAGTGTTTTTCCCTTAAAATTCCAAGATTCATAACAATTTGGTTGCAGTTCAATTACCTTCTCAAAAGAAGTAAGGGCTGCTTGATATCTGCCTAGTTCAAATAAAGCTTGACCTCGATTATGCCAGACTTTATACAAATCCGGTTTAATTTTTATCACCTGTTCATAATGAAAAACTGCCTCTCGATAACGTCCTAAACTATTAAAAGCATTTCCAGCATTATGCCATGCTTGATATAAATCTTCTTTGATTTCTAATGCTTTTTGAAAAGAATTTATTGCCTCTTTGTACCGTTTTAAGCTACTTAGTAAATTGCCTCGGTTATACCAGATTTGATAAGATTTAGGTTGAATTTGTGAAGCTTGATTAAAATCTCTCAAAGCTAATTGGTATCTGCCTAAATGTTTCATAGCATTACCACGATTATTCCAAGCTTGATGATAGTCTGGTTTGATTTTTATCGCTCGATTAAAAGCAGTAATTGCTTCTCGATATCGCCCCATTCTACTGAGATTTACTCCTAGATTGTACCAACCCTGATAGTCATTTGGAGATATTTGTATTTGTTCATTCATTTCATTTTTTTTTGAATGAATAACTAATGGTAAATAATACCAATTTAAGAAATTTTTGCTACAAATAAATTTCTAGGTTTTAGTTGCTAGGTGCTAGGTGTTAGGTTAGAGGTAGGGAATAAATATTAATCAGATGTTTAGAGCATATTTCGGGCTGATGATGTACAAGGTATGAATTGAATCTGCTGTAGTGCGGGCATCCCGCTATGGGTGTACCTTATAACATTGGGAAGCACTGTATAGCTGAATTATGTTTTTCAATTATCCAAATACTCAGTATTCATTTATTACTAAATACTAAATAAATAGCCCAAATAGCCATTGCTCTCAAATAATGACTAGCTCGAAAAGTACCCACTGCCGTAATAGCTTCTGGAGTGCGAAATTGTAGACCATTTTCATAAATTTGTTCTACCACCGCCTGTGTTATTTCAAAAGCTTCATCCTTCATTTCCATCTGCACCATAAAAGCAGCTAAACCAAAATTAATTCCTGTCCAAACTTCCAAAGGATGGGTTGCATCAGGATTTTCTGGAGAGCCATCAGGTAAGACTCCATTAACTACTCCAAATTTGCCATGATGAAACTTTTGAAAACAAGAATTATAGATATTTTTTAAAGCAGACAAAGCACATTCAACAGGTACAATATCCGGCAAATTTAATAACCTGGCATAAAATTGACCGCATAATTGGTCAGCCATTATCACTTCCGAATTACTATCAGTATCTAAACGATAATATTCTCCATTCCACAACTTTTCATGATAAGTTGGTAATGCTTTCTCTAACCAATTTTGATAGACAGAAATTTGATGATTAATTGCATCTACAGAATTTTTATCAGCTTCAAATTGAAAACCCTTGGGTGGATAATCAGGAATTTCCCTGGGATGCTCAATTAAAATTTTCCCAATGGCGATCGCTGCGGACAGAGCAGCCAACCACAAACCACCACAATACGCACTCACACCCCGTAACTGCCAATCATCAAAAGTTTGGTCAGGCGCTCCCTCATTTTCTGGCAGACAGTCATCATCTTTGTCAAAAGCCTTCAAATAAGCTAACGTTTCCCCAACAGCAGACCAACATTCCCACAAAAATTCATAATCATTCCCCCCAGTTAATAGAAAATCCCGATACACCTGCAATACAAAATCACTAGATAAATCCTTCCACTGATTACAATCCTGATAACTGGTATAATTAGTCTTTTCCCAAGGATGCTCATTCGGTGCGCCCAAATCGTGGGGAGTTGCTCCTGCTTTCTTTCTCACCGCTGATGCTTGATTATACCCAATAATTCTCGGTGTATCATCAGCAGTTGAAATCGCCCGCGCAAACGCTACCAACACCGACTTTTCTAAATCCGGCCATAACATCAACAAGGCAAAAGAACCATACAACCTGACATCTAAACTTTCATACCAACGATAATCCAGACATTCTAAAACCCCAAACTGACCTTTTGGGTCCCGTTCATCAGCAGCACTCCAGAGAGTTCCCCCACTAGTGAGGTCATAAAGTTCATTAAACAAGGCAGTTTTAAACCAACCAGGCAAATCTTCCCGTTCCAAAATCGGGTTTTGCCAAGCCTGAATATTCTCCCGCCAAGTTTGATAATGTTTCATCCCAGTGCGAATCATCGACCAAACATTTTTGCCGTTGCGACCATAAAAATCTGTATAACGGCGATAATATGAAACTCCGGCACTAAATTCAGTCACAGGCAAATCCCAAGCCAGGAAAAAAGGTATTTTCCGAGTTTTCCCCGGTCTAACGGTGAAACGAACTGATATCGCTACTCCTATTTGTTCTCCCTCTGTTGCGGGTAGTTCGTTGTATTCATCCAACAGGGTGCCATCCATTGCAAAGTAACGCCAAATTTCTTCCCCACTGCCAACGGAATTCCAGCGTGTATGATAGTTGACTTCCACTGCAGCACTGGTAAATGTGCCGATCGCTATTTGCCCTTCTCCTTCTGCAGGTTCATCAGCAATGCTGAGTTTAGTCATCGTGCAACCAATACGATGAAAGTCTTCAACTAATAAATTAAAATTACCCGTGCTTTCTCCCCACCGGGGTTTGTATTCATAAACTGGACTGCCATCATCTCGCACCCGCACTTGTGGTGTTTTTACAGAATTGGTAAACCAACCGATAGTATTTTCCCAAGTTAGCATTATGCTAAGTGTAATTGGTTCATCGGTAGGATTGTGAGCTATCCATTCAAATATGACGATGGGGTAACTGGTTTCCTGATAGTTACCCGCCCAAATGGGGGAAAATTGTTCGCAGCTTAATTGTGCTTGAAATACATTTTCATAGACAAACCAACTGCGGGGGTAAAGAGCGTGATAAGTACCTGTATTTAGCCCGGCTTTTTCTTTGGGATACCACTGCCACGCCGAGAGACTGCCATCGCTTGGCGGTTCAGTAGATAATGAGTACGCTTGTTTCTGGCCTTTTGTTTCCTCAAATACGCTAAATTGACAAGCGGGCAGATTTTGATAAATGTGTTCGCCGCCATCAAGATGCCAGAGATTAAAATCGCCCCGTGAGGAGCGACCGATGCACCCTGCACCAAAGCCACCAAGGGGCATTCCGTGCCAAGGGCCATCATCAAGGTTACTGCCATAACGCACTGTGTAAGGTTTGTCCCAACCGAGGCCGATGGGACGATTCCAGGTATAGGGGGGAATGTTTGGGGTCGGAGTTTGGTTATTCATGTCCTATATTTTATTCAGTTAAAAGCCAAAAGTCAAAATAATTAATAATTAGTAATTAATAATTAAGTTGGAAAGGCTATTGGCATCAGGGTCATTTCAGTTATCAGTTAACATTTATTAGTATCTCTAGCTGTTTGCGTCGCATTCCGTAGGAAATCCAGATGCTTAAATTTGGGAATATTTTATTTTTTTATCCCCTGAAAAGGGGAGGCTTGATACCAGAATTTTTCGGTGATTATTTTGTTAATCTAATTCCCCACTAATACCATTTTCATAAAATATTGCTACATTGCTTGGTTTTAGGTTTTAGGTGGTAGGTTTTAGGTATTAATAGAATAAGTGTCAATATTCCGCTCCTTTGGTGTCCGGATTTTACTGTAACAATCTTTCTTGGATTTGGTATGATTTTCCCACCTTCAAGACAGTGATTTAATAACTAATAGCTGATGGTTGATAGCTGACTTCTGTTTGCGCAGCATTCCGGAGGAAATCCTTACTAAATTCAGACTATTTGATTTGTTTAGCCAAAAATTGAGCGACTGTTTCAGCAACTTCTTTCCCTTTAACATCTAATGTCATCACATGACCAGATTCATCAAACCAAACTGCTTCAAAAGTCCCTTTAACTTGTGCTTTAATCCACTGCACAACTATGGCATCAATCAAAGGATCATTATGGGAATGAACTACTAATGTAGGGCAGGTAATTTGAGATAAATATTGACGAGAATGTAAGGCTATTCTTTGGAGCGCTAAACCAGCTTTGGAATTATCAAATAAATAATTAGGATTATTAAAATTGTCAGGATTTTTAGGCAGAGAAATATTTGCCCAACCCAGTAAACCTGTTAAAATTTCAACTCTAAACGGTAATTTAATGGCTGGTGCTGTAACAGTACAAGCATCTACTAAACCTTCACTTGCCATTGTTAAGGCTATGGCTCCACCCATAGAATGACCGAAAATTCCGACAAATTCATAATGTTTTCTAGCTCGACTAATTTCTTGACGCACTGCCTCAAACATGACTTCTTTGGTCATTTTAGAAAACTCCGTTTTTTGTGCTGCAAGTTGAGCATAACCATGACCGGGTAATAGAGGAGCAACTGCATCAATTCCTCTTTCTAAACAAGTCTTTCCTACAGGGCGAATTTCGTATGGAGTAGCTGTAAATCCATGCAAACAAATTACTACTCCATTGGTTTGATTTTGTTCATTTTTATAATACCAAGGTAAGCCATCTGACCACAGCTTTATTTGATATTTTGGGGGCACAGTTTCAAAACCAGAGAAATAAGGTAGTTCACTTAATAACATTTTTCTTGACCTTCTGTTTAGTTTTTATTAGTTTTTAATTGGTTACCCAAAAATTAAGATTAATTTCACACAAGTTTCCCCAAACTATTTGTTATCAGGAAAAATTGACCGATAATTGAGAAATAGTTCTCAGGATTTTTGTAATTTAATCTATTAAGTTATAATATGACAATATTCATCAAAATGCTTCAGTGCAAAACTATATTTAACCTCTAATCAGGATAAAACCTTACGGCTAAATGCTTATACCATTTTCATAAAATATTCCTACATTTGTTGGTTTCTAGGTGTTAGGTGTTAGGTGTTGGGTTTTAGGTGGCTCGAATGAATGAGAATAAGTGTAAATATTCCTATCCTTTAGTGTCCGGATTTGACTGTAACAATTTTTATTGAATTTGGTATTACGTTAGATATTTACAGTGCTTTTCGCTCTTGATGAACCACATCCCCATAAACAAAACTCAGTAGGGATTGGATGCAATGTCCCTACCGAAATGAAAACCTCTGTAATATAGCTATCCTCAAAAGTATGCTGCCAGGTTTGGTAACGATGCAAGCAAACACAGCAATAGCTTTTATTTAATGAATAAATTCTTGAGAGAGATGATAATCCTTATTAATAATATGATTAAAAAATTCTTGTAGAGCTGCTAGATAGCGATCGCTATCTACTTGGGTCAAATCATCATGTCCAGCATTTGGAATTAATAGCAGTTTTTTCGGTTCGGGTGCAGCCGCAAATAATCTTTGACTCATGGTTGCAGGCACAATTTTATCATTCATACCATGAATAAAAAACACTGGCATTTGCAATGATTTCACTTTATTAATGAAGTCAAATTTCTGAGTTATCAATAAATTTAGGGGAAATATCTGAATACGTCGTTTGTATTTAGCCATATCTTTGATGGAACTAAAGCAACCTTCCGCAATTAACCCTGCTGCGTTTGGTTGTTGCAGACAGAGATTAACAGCGATCGCTCCTCCCAAAGAGTGTCCATAAATAAATATGTCTTCTGGTAATAATTTTTTGGCTTGAGTGAGATAATTCCAAGCTATCAAAGCATCTTCATATACTCTAGTTTCTGTGGGAAACGGACCATTACTATTACCATAACCCCGATAGTCAATCATAAATACAGAAAATCCCAACTTATATAATTTAGCAACCCGATCAAGATTACAACTTTTCTCCTGGGCTGCCATATTGCCACTGTTACCATGTAGATAGAGGACAACTTTTGCACCGGGTTGAGTTTGGGGAATCCACCAACCACATATTTTTTGGTTGTTGGAATTGGGGACTGACAGACAAACTTCTTCATAGGGAAGGTTAAAAGTAGCAGGGTTGGTTAATACCAGTGGTTTAGGTTTGAATATCAATCTATTTTGCAGCAACCTCAGCAATATAAAAGCAACAGCGTAAATAGTCGCTAATCCTATTAATAAGAATGAGAAAAAATTTTGAATAATAATCATTATAACTAATTCATCATGGTGCAAGGTCTGTAATTTTGATTCTCTCTAATATCAAGGCATTTAAAATTCTAGGGTGTGACAGTGTTTTTGATGTCACATCCACTTTCAAAAATACAAGGTGAAAAATACCTCAGCAATTTTACCGAGTAAAGCTATTTAATTTGCCAGTAGGGAAAAATTTGTGTGTTAATTTGACTTTAGATTAATAATGATCATTTGAGCATCGTACTAAAGTAGGAGATTATAAGTAAGTAATTTTTAGTAATATGATTTGGTTTTGTTGTAGAGAATACAGTAGGGGTGAAGAGAAATTATTTAATCGAGAATGGCTCTGTGAAGGAGAAAGTAGACAGTTAAAATAGTGGTACATTCATCAACACATTAATCAAGATTTTGAGTTAAGAGAATTTAATTGGATATAGGAATTATATTTGAGTGATGAAATATTCTAGGTTATTAGGTACTAGCTGAAGGGGTTGTATTTGAGGATAAACAAGTGAAAGCTTGACACTAATATCGGGATTTGCCAAAAAAGTTGGTTATACTAAATCCGGTTTAGATAGGAACTTTATCAGAGAAGTAAGGTAGAAGTGCAGCAGGGTTAGAGAAGAATTTGAAAAAGGTAATGAATGATAACCTGATTTGAAATTATATTATGTCCGGAGCAAAAGCCTATAATCAATAAATTATTAAAAAATTATCTTAAAAAATTAGGATTTGTTGGCTTCTTGCAATTGCTTGACAGCACGAATTAGACGGATAAAATATGGCTTCACAACATCTCGATTTAGTTCTTGTAATCTTGTAACTTGTTGCTGTAATTCATCAATTTCATTTTGTGTAGACGTACTATTTATTGACTGTAAACCATCAAGTAAACGCTGTTGTAAATCTGTAGTTAAATCTTTTAATGACTGTAGTTCTTCATCAATATCTGAGAATTTAAGATTTATTGTTTCCCAATCTTCTTTTGTATTTGTACTATATTCAAGATTTTCTGCTACTGTGGGAACATTTGATAAATTGTTAGATGAATTTAAAGTAAAATTTGAGCCATGCTCACTAATTTTTGTTGGCAAGGTTTCTATATGGTGAACAACTGAATTAATCTCAGTTGTCCAGTATTCAACTTGATTATCAGTGTGTTTTTGTATTTTTTCTTCAAATTGTTTTCGGTTAAATATATTCAAAGCCAAAGCCAATGTGATCGGAGTTGCAGCAAACAAAACTTGTTCAAAAAACCATGCTAAACCTGAACCTCCAACTGAACCCCCTAATGCAATATATTCTGCTATTTGTAGCCAATTATGCTGACTTTGGGGATGATTCAAATCTGTTGATGATGCTTCAGTATTTTCCATAAGTTGATCCCCGTTAGATGCTTTAAGGTCAATAATATTCAATTTAATTTTTACTTGCTAACTTTATCATAAGTTGCTGTATCAATTGATATTTTTAATAATTCTTCATATTCTTTGATAATAGTTGAGTTAAATCCAACAAATACTAATATAAGTAAAGGGTATTTCTTATGTGAGAGCAACAAGTTATACTATCTAAACAGCCATAGTCCAGATAAACAATCGCTGAAAAAGGAAAATTAAAATGGGTCTGAAAATCATCGAAAACTTTGATAGTAGTTTCACCTTATTACCAGAAGCTGAAAATACCCTGTTCAAGTTATTAACAACTGAACAGTTTATTGCACAAATCACATCACAATTGTCATGCCAAAAATTAGAATTTACTGAATTAATCTTTCAACCAGTTCCTTATAGCAAAGAAACACCAAAAGGGATGCCAAAAGAATTTGAGAAGTATCACGAATCCAATGATTATATTATTATTAATGTGCCCCCTAACTTCATGTTTAATGCTAAAATATTTCAACCAAGTCGTCTTTGTGCTATCTATAAAATCACTCAACATTAATCAACTTGTATCAATTTAAGCCAATCAATTTTGTGACAATATACAGAATTTAATTGGGTCGTGCAATAATTCCCTAAAATTACTCCAGAGTCAAAGTTTATAGTCGATAAAATATTACTTATGTCTGACTGCTAAGTTTTGAATTCCGTGAAACCATATAAGTATTTCACTTAATTGCACATCACTATAGATGTAATTAAACTCAACAAAAAATCACACATTACAACAAAAAAATGACTACTACCGAAACACAAATACCAAACCTATCCAACTTAGAATATTTACCATATATTGATCAGGAAGGAAAATTACCATTATCCTTGCAAGGGAAAATAGGTGTCTATGGAATTTTTGACGAAGAAAAACAACTTTTATTTGTAGGTTATTCTCGTGATGTATATCAGAGTTTAAGACAACATTTAGTACGTCAACCAAAAAGTTGTTATTGGTTAAAAGTACAAACTATTGAGCGTCCAAATCGGACTATATTGGAAGAGATAAAAGCTGCTTGGATTGCTGAAAATAATTCTCTGCCTGTAGGTAATAATGGAGAGTCTGCCAAATGGAATCAAGCAATAGATGCTAAACAAGAAATGACAGAAACAGAAATAGTAAAATATCAAGACCCATTAATAGATGAAGTTGCCAAAGAGAAACTATTAAAAAACGTAGCTAGGCGAGTTGAAGCTGAGATTTTAGCAGTATTAGAAGCAAGGGGTTTACAGGAATATATTCGTTTTAATCCTAAATTAAAAACAAGTGGTTTACTAGATTTGAAGTAAATTAATTCCAGACAAAGACTGATTTTTTTAGCTTTTGATAGTTGCTTTAAGTAGGGTAGAATTTCGTGATTTTGAATAGTTCTAATTTTTTGTTGAAATTAAATTTTTGGTTTTGCAGTTTATATCGAAACCCTACTTTTTACTATCACCTACTTCATAACTTTACCTAATAAAATACAGCGCTTCCCGATGTTGTGAGGTCTACAACTAGCGGGCAATCTGCCCGCACTACAAGATATTCAATTCACCCCTTGTACATCATCAGCCCGAAATATGCCGTATTTATAGCAGTTTTTGTTAACATAGAATACAGATATTCTGGCTGAAATAGATACGGAAACTATACTGAACTTAATCTATTATTTTCCAGTAAAAACTGCGATAAAAGCACAGGATTAAATCCTGTGCTTTTTTGATAAAAAGTGAGTCTCTAAAAATTAGTCACATCTCACATCAGATTAAAATTATACTTATATTTTTTACTATTTTTTTTTGCCACACTTTAAACTCAAGATTCTAGGATAACAAAATTTGCAAAATTTGGCATCAGATAATTATTTCCGGAACAGGTTAAGATTCAGAAGTAAAAGCAATTTATTAATTACCCACTTCAGATTAGCCATGGAAACTATTACACTTTTAAATAATCGTTATCAAATTATTTAACTACTGAACAGCGGTGGTTTCAGCCAAATGTTTTTAGCCAAAAATATTCAGGCTTTCCCTGAAAGATATTGTCTAGTTAAACAGTTAAAAGCTCATCAAAGTAATCCTAATATTTACGAAATTATTCAAGATAAATTTAGAGGATAAGCAGCTATATTATCACAACTAAGTCAGGGAAATAATCAAATCCCTAAATCCTCTGAATATTTTGAATAAAACGAGAAATTTTATCTGGTTCAAGAAGGGATTGTTGGAGATAATTTAGCATAAATAATGATGCAAAGAGGTGTTTTTAGTGAAACTGCACTCAAGCAAATATTTATCAATATATTACCTGTTTTGAGTTATGTTCATCAGCATCAGATTATTCATCGGGATATTAAACCTGAGAATATTATTTGGCGACTAGAAGATAGTTAACTAGTGTTAATAGACTTTGGTGCTGTGGAATAAACCATGGGAATATATTTGAATTTTCAAGGTAAACAAATTAGTTCTATTGTAATGGGAAATTCAGGATTTATGGCACCCGAACAAGCAAGTGGAAGACCACGTTTTCCTAGTGATATTTTTAGTTTAGGGTTAACAGCAATTTATTTACTAACAGCTAAAATCCCTCAATAATTAAAAACAGATAATGATACTGGAGAAATTTTATGGCAACAGAATGCAAATTTTAGTAATGGTTTAGCTCAGGTTATAAATACTGCCATTAGATTTCATCCTCGCGATCGCTGCCCTACTGCGGAAAAATGTTGCAAGCTTTACAAACTTCTCCGAGTCAAATACCTGTAACTGAAGCTTCATTTCCACCACGCAAAAATACTACTGCATTGCAGGATAAAAAATGGCAAAAATTGACTATTATGGTTGCTTTTATTCGGATGGTTTTAAGTAGTATTCTTGTGGAGTTAGTCAAAAATATTGAATTATTAAATAATTCTGGTTGAAAGCAGACCCTTTTCAGGGGAAAAAAGCGGTCGAGGGATGGCGAGGAGACCTCGCAATATCCAATCGACCAAGAGAAGAAATAATATTTCCTGAACTGCAATTCCGTAACGGTTTTAACCAGAGGTAATTATCAATTATCCCTGATCAATTATCAATTAATGAACTACCACCTCAGAATTAGCTCATCAAATAAATTCAGAAAATATAGATAATCAGCAAAACAAGCAAAAACATAAATTATTAGTCAACCCATCTATTCCCACTGTTGAAGCTTCCAAAAAATCTACAAAATTTAGAGATTTAGCTATTGATCATTTTCAAAAGTTAGCAGACACTTATCATTTTTTAGGCGTTGGTAATTGGTGGGATGATTTTCTACTAGGGGTGATACTCACCAGTTACTCTGGTTAAATATTTAGAGGTATTAAAAACAGATTACTTTTAAAGTTTCATCTCTTG
>JAAUYJ010003651.1_pt1 | contig 12642 bp, 3 predicted proteins | sample 7278031 | NCBI WGS metagenome assembly JAAUYJ01 (sample SAMN14350222, study PRJNA611818) | marine sediment metagenome | isolation source: surface marine sediment (1.8m) | place: French Polynesia: Moorea | collected 2018-08 | reverse complement strand
GAGCAATTTCTTCCTTTTCAGAAGGTAATGGTAATGGTGGTAATATTACCCTCGAAAGTAAAGGGGGAAATATTGATACAACCAGTGGTGAATTAGGTTCTTTCAGTGGTGAAGAAATAGATGAAAATGGAGGAGTTCCACAAACATTCCCAGGGGAAAACCAAGGAGGTCAAGGTGGAAATATTACTCTAAAAGCTGAAGGTGAAATCAATGCAGGAGTTCTACGGTCATTCTCTCGTGAAGGTTCAGGAGGAAGTATTATCCTTGAAGCTAAGGGTAATATTACTACCACAAGTGAAATAACTTCCTCAGCAGCAGACCTAGAAAATAGACCGCCTCCGGGAACAAATTCAGAAAATCAGACCACAACTCAGTCTCAGGTTGAGGAACCACCAACTAGGGAAAGTGGTAATATTAAAATTGAAAGTAAACAGGGTACGGTAACAACTCAAGGAGAAATTATTTCCTATAGCAATAAAGGAAATGCGGGTAATATTGATATTATTGGTAATGGTGATATTAACATTAGTGAGGAGGAAGGATATATCGACTCCCGCGCTGATACTAATGGGAATGGTGGCAATATTACTATCGAAAGTCAAACAGGTGCTATAACTATCAATAGTGAGTTATCTTCTTCTTCCCAAAGAGGTAACGGTGGTGATGTAGAGATTACCGCCACAGATAATATTAAGACAGGAGCAATTTATTCCTTTTCAGAAGGTAATGGTAATGGTGGCAATATTACCCTCGAAAGTACAGGGGGAAATATTGATACAACCAGTGGTGACTTAGGTTCTTTCAGTGGTGAAGCACGGGAAGATGACGAGAACGCATCAAACCCTCTGCCAGAGGAAAACCAACAACCTATAGATAATTCTAACTCTGGAGAAAACAGCACAAATAGTCAGGGAGGAAATATTACTCTAGAAGCAGCAGGTAAGATAGATGCAGGAGGTATAGAATCATTTTCTCGTCTAGGAAAAGGGGGAGATATCACTATTACCAGTAACGATGATATTAATATTGGTAGTAATCAAACAGATGCTGAGGAAACTGGTCTTGACTCCCGTGCTGATACCAGAAGTCCTGGTGGTGATATTTTTATAGAAAGTAAAACAGGTAACGTTACTATCAATAGTGACTTATCTTCTTCTTCCCAAACAGGTGATGGTGGCAAAGTAGAAATTACCGCCCCTGGTGATATTGAAGCAAATACAATTTCTTCCTATTCAGACGGTAATGGTAACGGTGGCGAAGTTAAGATTACTAGCACTCAAGGCGATTTAGAAATAGCTGAAATACTTTCCTCCAGTGGCGAAACTATAGATCAAAGAAAGAAAAAACCAGGGCAAACAGATAATTCTAACTCTGGAGAAAATACTACTCGTGGGGGAGGAGATATTACTCTCAATGCTAATGAAGGTAATATAACGGTAGGAAATATAGAGTCATTTTCTCGTCAAGGTGCAGCAGGAAAGATCAATATTAATGCTAAAGGTAATATTACTACAGATGCCATCATTTCCTCAGCAGGAAACCCAGAAGATATTCCACCCCCTGGTGGAATAAATACAGAAAATGCTACTAGAACTCAGTCTCAAGTTGAAGAACAAAATAATCGTCCAGCAGGTGGTGACATTAGTCTTATAAGTACAGAAGGTACAGTCACAACTCAAGGACAAATCATTTCCTATAGTGAGAAAGGAAATGGGGGTGAAATTAGTATTGTCAGTAATGGCGATCTGAATATTATTCCTAACAGTGATTCAGAAACGAACGCTGCTAATATAGACTCCCGTTCTGATGGTACAAGAGGGAGTGGTGGTAATATTCTAATCGAAAGTCAAACAGGTATTATTGATGCTACAGGTGAGTTTGCTTCTTCTTCCCAAACAGGTGACGGCGGTAATGTGGAAATTATCGCACCTGGTAATATCCAAGTGGAAAATATCTTTTCCTTTTCAGAAGGTAATGGTAATGGTAACGGTGGAGATGTTTCCATTACAGGTAATAGCGATATCAGAACAGCAACAATAGAATCATTTACTGAAGGTCGTGGTAATAGTGGCAATATTTCTATTTTTGCGGATGGTGCAATAGATACCAGTGTTGGTCAGCTATTATCTTTTTCCGAGCTAGGGGAAGGCGGAAATGTCATTCTCAGCGCTACAGAAAATATTATTACAGGTTTCATCGAAAGCTTTAGTGGTGGCGGAACAAGGGGCGGTAATATTACTCTGGAAACGACTAATGGAAATATTGATACTACTGTCGGACCTTTAGATTTAGCTATTAATATCGTTGGAGTTCCATTAGATATAAAGGGATTCTTAGGCGCAGAAGCAAATATTCCTACTGATGCTGATGTCTCCTCAGAAGCAGTTGCCACTACTTTTGCAGAGGAACGCGCTAACCTGAGTTCCTCTGCTCCTCAAGGTACTGGCGGTAATATTATCATTATTCAGCGAGGTCAGGGTGATATTACTACAAGCAATATTAGTTCTTTTGGTGGAGAAGATAGTGGTCGTGTGAATATTATCAACAATGATGGCAATATTAACACTGGTGTAATTTTTTCAACTGCGATTAATGGTGCAGGAGGTCAAATTTCTGCCGAAACTATCAATAACGGCGACCTGAATATTAATCATATTGCTACTTATTCCTCTGGTGAAAATGGTACGGGTGGTGATATTAATCTCGATGCTAGTGGTATTATCAATATTAATAATATCGCATCTTTTGGTAATGCGGGTAGTGGAGATGTGAGTATTCAAAGTAGTAGTGGGAGTATTAGTACAGGAACTATTCAAACTCGCGCTCCTAATGGGACGAGTGGGAATATTACTTTGAATACTTTTAGCACTGAGGGTGATATTAGAACAGCAAGTGTTACCACCCAAGGTGGAGCAGCAGCAGGTGAAGTTGAAATCATTGCTCCTGATGGATCTGTGACAACTGAAGATTTAGAATCTAGTTCTGAGTCTGGAAGTGCTGGAGGTATTGATGTTCAAGCGGGGGAAGATATTGAGACTGGAGACCAAACTGTTGATAGTGAGACTGGTGATGCGAGTATAAGTAATGTCGCTGGGGAAGATATTGAGACTGGAGACCAAACTGCTGTTACTGAACAAGGTGATGCTAGCGTGACTAATGTCGCTGGAGAGGATATTGCTACTGGAGACCAAACTGCTGTTACTGAACAAGGTGATGCTAGCGTGACTAATGTCGCTGGAGAGGATATTACTACAGGAGACCAAACTGCGATTACGGAACAAGGTGATGCGACTGTGACTAATGTCGCTGGTGGTGATGTGAATACGGGAAATATTACGGCGATTACGGAACAAGGTGATGCGACTGTGACTAATGTAGCTGGAGGTGATGTGAATACGGGAAATATTACGGCGATTACTGAACAAGGTAATGCGACTGTGACTAATGTAGCTGGAGGTGATGTGAATACGGGAAATATTACTGCTATAGGAGATACGACAAATATCATCAACCAACCAGGGGGAGAAATTAATACTGGTGAAATCATCCAAATTAATCCATCTCCATCAACACCAATAGATAATACTTTGCCACAACTATTACCTCAGACACCAATAACTCAAGTCAATTCACCCAACCAGGTGCAACCCTCAGTAACTCAAGTCAATTTCCCCAACCAGGTGCAACCCTCAGTAACTCAAGTCAATTCACCCAATCAGGTGCAACCGTCAGTAACTCAAGTCAATTCACCCAATCAGGTGCAACCGTCAGTAACTCAAACTCCCATAACTACAAATCTTCCTCCATCTAACAATCAAGTATTAAATCCTGTTACTACCCAAATCCTCCAGTCAGTAAGCAGTAACAGCACCATCACAACCACCAATAATCCCAATCTCCCAAACCAACAGAGCGATCGCCAGCAAGTCAACCCGAACACAGATACCACTACCACCTTAGAAAACATCAATATTGTGAATACCATCCCCCTAACTGTAGCTGCAAATTCCACAACATTGACCAAAGTAGAACAAAATCGCAACAATGAATTTTCCCACTACCTTGAGTTAGACCTATCAAATCAAATCACATTCACAAAAAACATCCGGGAAGTGCTAATTGATATCGCTCGTCAAACAGGAAACAACTCAGCAATTATCTATGTCACCGCTTACCCAGATACACTGCAACTGGTATTATATACACCAGGTAGCGACCCTATACTCAAAAGCATTCCCGGAGTTAAGCGCAAAGAACTAATGAAAGTAGTATTACAGTTCCGCGCACAAATTACAAATCCAGCTCGTCGTAATACTGATAGTTATCTACCACCAGCCCAAAAATTATACAATTGGCTCATTGCACCCATAGCAGCAGAACTAGAAGCAGCCAAAATTGATACCCTACTCTTCAGCATGGATGAAGGTTTGCGTGCTTTACCTGTAGCAGCATTACACGATGGGAAACAATTTCTGATAGAAAAATACAGCCTCAGTTTAATTCCCAGTGTCAGCTTAATGGATACTAACTACCGATCGCTTCAAGATGCTCAGGTATTAGCAATGGGAGCAAGTGACTTTATTGAGCAAAATGCATTACCAGCAGTACCCACAGAGTTAGAAACAATTTCTCAAAAGTTATGGCAAGGTAGCACATTCATCAATGAAGAATTTACCCGCAATAACCTATTAACTCAACGAGAAAATTATCCCTATCCCATCATTCACCTAGCTACTCATGCAGAATTTAAACCAGGAAAAGCTAACAACTCCTACATTCAGCTTTGGGGAACAGACCAACTTAAGTTAGACGAAATTAGAGAGTTAGGGTGGAATAAACCAGCAGTGGAATTGTTAGTCCTGTCCGCTTGTCGCACCGCTTTTGGAGACAAAAATGCCGAATTAGGATTTGCGGGATTAGCAGTAGCAGCAGGAGTTAAGTCAGCTTTAGCAAGTATTTGGTATGTGAGTGATGAGGGTACATTGGGGTTAATGACAGAGTTTTATGTTCATTTGAATAACGCTAAGATTAAAGCAGAAGCGTTAAGACAAGCGCAGTTAGCAATGTTGCGTGGGGAAGTGGTTATTACAGAAGGGGAGTTAAGAGGAATAGGTATTCGTGGAGCAGTGGTGTTACCCCCAGCGTTAGGAAAGTTGGAAAATCAAAATTTATCTCATCCTTATTATTGGTCTGGGTTTATGATGATTGGTAGTCCTTGGTAATATTTTACGGAACTCAGCGGAGACGCGGGGACAGGTCAATGGGGAGACAGGTCGCGGGGGACCGGGGGACAGGGGGAGGGGGAGACGCGGAGACGCGGGGACCGGTCAATGGGGAGATGGGGAGTTGGGGATAGGGGGTGATGGGGAGATGGGGTGTATTAGATATCTCCCCAAATCCCATCATCAAATCAATTATTATCCATTTTTTATCAATTACTTCTCCTGATTACCTATTTTATGGAGGTACGGTTAGAGGTTCTATATTCTTCATATCCTGACTCCTAACTCCTGACTCCTGACTCCTAACACCTGAATCTTGTCAAATCATATCATGTCCGTTCGTATCCTTTGTGTAAAAGCCGTGGAAATATCTACACTTATCTAAGATTGTTCCTTTTCTTGTAGAGGTGATTCGCGAATCGCCCCTACTTATTCCTTCTTCCTTCTTTCTACGTCCTTCTTCCTTCTTCCTTCTTCCTTCTTCCTTCTTTTCCCTATACAAGACCGATGCTACCGGACATGATATCATACATTCATTCAGCAACAAGAATTTTACCATTTAAACTTGTACATTATTAGTGCGACTTTTTGACTTTGAATCACTACTCCTAAATGAGTTCCTACTATTTTCACTAAATCAATTAAATGCTGATTTTTTGCCAGAGGTTCTTTCTGAAAAAATACCAAAATTGCTAATACCAGATCGCTCCACAAAATGGGCACAGCAAAAGCAGATTTTAATCCCATTTTTAAAGCAATATCATAACGTTTAAAAACTCTAGGTGATGTCTCAGAAATATCTTCTATCCATTCTACATCTTGAGACTGCCACACTCTACCTACTAAATCTACATTAGAAGTAAAAGTTAATCTTTTACTATAATTTTGGAACTCAGAAAAATCCTCTGCATTAAGATAGTAAGATTGACTATATAGGAGTTTAGAATAATCAGAATTAGGAAGCCAAGCTTCACCAAAATCCCATCCAATATTTGCACAAACATAATGAAGCGTAATTTGTAATGCTGAATTAATATCTAAGGCAGCAGTAATAGCAGGAGTAGTTGACAACAAAAAACCTAGTTTTTCCTCTACACTTTTACGTTCAATCAATTCTTTTTCTAGCTCAAACTTTTTCTGTTTCAACTCCATTTGTAGTTGATAAATAGATAGTTGATTTTCGACTCGTGCCAATACTTCCCGAAGTTGAAATGGCTTAGTAATATAATCTCTACCTCCAACTTCAAATGCTCTAACTTTATCTAATTCTTCACTATAAGCACTAATAAAAATTATTGGTATTTCTTTGGTTGATTCCAAAGATTTTAATTTTTGACATACTTCATAACCATCTATATCTGGTAAATTAATATCAAGTAATATCAAATCTGGTTGAGCAATTTGTGCGCCATTAATTGCAATCCTACCATTAATAGCTTTCCTCACATTATACCCATGATGCTCCAGCATACTTGATAATAGTCGCAAATTTTCTGGTGCATCATCAACAACTAAAATATTATCTGGCCAATCCTTAGAGTTTTTTTTATTCATTTATTCCTCACTTTCTATCAATTCAAGAATAACATCTAAACGAAAGTTTTCCACTAAATTTTTTAAGTAGTTAATTAGTTCAACCTCTGTTTGAGGAATTTGCTGAATTAGCTCATTTATCTGATTTTCATCAACAGATAATACAGCAAAATTTAATTGTTCTAACCATTCAGAAGGCATCATACTCAAAGATTCTTTTGTAACTTCTATTTGCGGTTTTGCTACAATAGAATTTGATGGATAATTTTCAGACAAATAATTTATTCCCAAATGATTAGCTAACTTTTCCAACAATACAGTTTCTGAAAAAGGTTTAGCAATAAAATCATCAGCACCAGCAGCCAAAATAGCATCACGATTTTCATCAAAAGCATTAGCAGTTAAAGCAATAATAGTAGTAGCTTGACCGAAGGTTGTTTGCTTAATAATTTTAGTTGCTTCATAACCATCCATAACAGGCATAACAATATCCATAAAAATTAAATGTGGTTGCCAAGTTTCCCAAATAGATATAGCTTCTTCTCCATTCTCAGCAATCTGAAGTTGAAATCCTAAGGGCTGCAATAATTGTATTAATAATTGACTGTTTTCTTTGATATCTTCAACTACTAAAATTCTATAACTAGGCTGATTAGATTCTAAGCCTACTATTTTTTCTTGTTCGGATAATGTTTCTATTCCTACTATTTCTTTGAATTCTTCTGGGATTTTAGCAATAATTTCAAAGGTAAAATTTGTGCCTTTTCCAACTTGACTACTAACAGATATATCTCCACCCATTAACTCGACAAATTCACGACTAATAGGTAAACCTAAGCCTGTTCCTTCTATTGATTTTAGACCTGTAGTAGTTTGCACAAAAGGCTCAAATAAAGCATCTATTTCTGACTCATCAATCCCTGGACCAGTATCTGTAATAGTAAATTTTATTTTTCCTGAAGCGTTATTATTAAATACTGATAAACTAACTTTTCCTTGAGATGTAAACTTGATAGCATTACCTATAATATTAATCAAAACTTGGCGCAATTTTCCTTCATCCGCAGTAATAATTTGAGGGAGGTTATCTCCTAGTTCAAATAATAGCTCTAAACCTTTTTCACTTGCTTTTAAACTGAACATATATTGCAGATGTTGCAGAAAATCGTATAAATCAAATAAATTTTCCTGGAGTGTAACTTTACCTGCCTCAATTTTAGACATAGATAAAATATCATTAATCAAATTTAGTAAATGCTCCCCACTATGATTAATAATTTCTATTTGCTCAATTTGATTCTTATTTAAAGAATCATCACGCACTAACAATTGACTAAAACCTAAAATTGCATTTAAAGGAGTGCGCAATTCATGGCTCATAGATGCCAGAAAATTAGTCTTAGCAAAGTTAGCAGCTTCTGCAGCTTCTTTAGCATTTTTCAGGTCAATTTCTGCTTGCTTATGTTCAATAATTAAACCAGTTAATCTTGCTAAGGATGTAAGTATTTCTAAATCTCTTTTTTCTGGGATTCGCTTGTTGTGAAAGTACATCACAAAAGCACCCATAACTTGCTCTTCTCGAGTAGAAAAAATTGGTTCAGACCAACAAGAATACAAACCAGCAGATAAAGCTTGTTGCTTTAGACTTGCACATTGAGAGTTATTAACAATATCCTCAGTAATTACCCGTTGATGAAGATTAACTGCTTCACCAAAACAGCAAACGTTAACAGTTGCAGAGTCAATAGCTTCCAGCCAAACTTGAGGAACATTAGGTGCGACAAAAGGGTGTAAATATTCACCATTTTCATTTTCTTCTAGCAACATAATTGCAGAATTTAGTAATGGTAAGATTTTGTCAATTTGAGTTGTTAATTCCAATAAAACCTCATGTAATGATTTACCTTTAGCTACCATTTTCAGCACAGTATTTTGAGCATTTTCTAATAAGTCTTGCTGCTGACGCTCAGTAATATCAATGGCAATAGAAGCAAATCCAATAATTATTCCTTCTGGATTTAATAAAGGTGTATTGTACCACTCACAAATAATTGTTTTACCTGTTTTAGTTAAGTTTTCAGTGATTATATAGTTGCCACTCAGAGGCATTTCAATTATACTTTTCGCTAGGGTACTACTATTTTTAGGAACTATTAATTCTAATCCTTTCTTACCTATTATCTCCTTAGAAGTATAGCCAAAAATTAATTCTGCAGTATGATTCCAAGCGACAATTTCCCACTCATTATTCCATTCAATTACTCCAACTGGAGTATTTTCTAACAGGAATGAAAGTCTTTGTTCGGAACCTTTAAGTTTTTCCTCTGCTTGCAAACGTTCTAATTCCGCTCCCACTCGTGTCGCAAAAACTTTCAAAATTAACTCTTGAGAGGAACTAAGATTCATTGGTAAGACATCCATCGCTACTAATAAACCAATCACTTTACCTTGGGAATTATATAGAGGGATACCCCAATAACTTTCTATACCAAATTCAACTAACCAAGGATCTTCAGGGAAAATTTGTTGTAACGAGTCTGAATAGCGACAAACTTTACCCTCCAATACTTTCTCACAGGGAGTATATAAGGGGGAATATACAATCTGACTTTGTACTTCTGAACCAGTCCAAAATGCTCTCGTTTCCAGGAGATTTTTTGATTTATTGAATTCATTAATGCAAACATAACGAACTTGTAAAACTTGAGCTATATTCTCAACACAAGCATCGAAAAAATCTTTACCTGTATGAGTTGCAGTTCGTTCAACAATCAAACGCAGAGTATCTTCCCGTTCTTTTTGCTCTGTAATATCAATACCAAAGGATTGAAATTCAATTAAATTTCGGTCTCGATCAATAATTGCTTGATTTGTCCAACTCAACCATCGTAGTTCTCCTGAAGCAGATTTCATCTGAGTTTCTATAATTTTGGGACTCATAGATTCAATCTGCTCCTGACTTAGTTCATCTTGTATTAATTGGGAAAATTGACTCCCTAATAATTCACTCGAAGATTTACCAAAAAATTCACAGTAGTGGTGGTTAACAAATGTGAGCTTACCATCTGACCTCCATCTACAAACCAGTACACTATCCTGTGACTCTACCAACTCCCGATAACGAACTTCACTTTCTCTTAAAGCTTCTTCCATCTGTTTGCGATCGCTAATATCCTGATGAGAAATTACCATTCTCTCTGGAATACCATTCTCATTCCAAAGAGCTTGTCCCTTAGCTGAAATCCATTTATAACCACCATCTTGACAAACTGTTCGGTATTCAATACTAAACTGTGAGTGCTTTTGCTCTAGGTACTCCTCTAAAAAATTTATCACCCTATTATAATCATCTGGATGAATACGACTGCACCATTCATTATAATGGGATCTAATTTGATATTCTTCATACCCCCATATTTCCTTTAACCTTGGTGAAATAAAGACTTCATTAGTTTGAATCTTCCAGTCAAAAATCCCCTCATTATTACCTTTTAATACTAATTGCCAACGTTCCTCGCTTTTTTTGAGTGATTCTTCTACCTGTCTTCTAATTTGGATTTCTTGGTGCAACAGTTTATTTTGTTGATCTACTTCTTGTAGTTGTTGTTTTTCCTGTGCTAAAAGATGCGCTTGAGCAATAGCAATACCTAGTTGAGCTGCTACTGATTCTAATAACTCTTTTTCTTCTACTGTCCAATGACGCATATAACTACATTGATGTAGACATATCGCTCCATTAGTTTGACCTTGATAGGAAGTTCTAATTGCCATCATTGACTTAATCTTAAGTTGCTCGCATAAAAGCAAAGCTTTTTTGAGCAGAGGTTCAGCATAAACATCATCAGTAGCGATCGCTGAATCTTGTGACAACATCAACTCAGCATGGTCATTATCTAATATAGGTATTTCCCAATTAGAGCTTATTTCTATATCGGAGCTTTGATAATTAGCAACTAATGGCATTCTTGGTATCGGAAATTCTATATAAGTATGAATCAGACAACGATCTACATTTAGAACTTTTGCTATTTGAATTGCTGCTGTTTGGTATACTTGCGCTGGTTCCAAGTCAGAGCGAATTTTGTCAGTAATTTCTCTGAGCAATAATGCTTGTTGTATTTGTTTCTCTAGGGAAACTTTGGCTGTATAAAGCTTCATTTCTGCAACTATGCGGTCAGTCACATCCACCTGTATAGCTACATAGTGAGTTAAAGTCCCGTAGTCATCATGTACTGGAGAAATTGTAATTTCATTCCAAAATTTGCTACCATCTTTACGAATATTTTCTAATACTACTTGAGATTTTTCTCCCGCAGCGATCGCCTCTCTCATTTTCTCTATTTCTGGTTGATTTGTATCGGTATATTCTAAAAAAGGATAATTTCTCCCAATAACTTGGACTGTTGAGTAACCTGTAATTTTTTCAAAACCTGAATTAACATATATTATTGGTTGATTATCTGAAGTTACATCACTAATTACTACTCCTTGAGGTGCTGTAAATATTGCTCTTTCTAACAGTTTTAAACGTTCCTGTTCATGACGACGTTCTGTGACATCTTTCATAGTCAGCAAATAAGCGATTTTATTTTCCCAAATCATTTCTCCTATCCGTGTTTCTAGAAATATCAACTTTCCCAATTTTTGTCTAACATATATTTCTGTTTCATTACCATCTATTAGGGGTAAACCTATCTCTTCACCGATTAATTCTGTTGCCGATTTTTGCCATAATAATTCTGTAGCCTTATTCACAAAAACTATTTTACCTTCTCTGTCAATAATCATCAGACCTTCTGACATATTACTAATAATCGCCGATAAATTTTTTTCTATCTGTTTCTTAATTTCTATTTCCTGCTGTAATTGCTGATTTTTTTCTTCTAACTTTTGATGCAGTTTTGTAATTGTGATTTGAGCTTCTATTCTTGCTAATAATTCCCCCGAATTAACTGGCTTATTAATATAATCTATTCCTCCAGCAGCAAATCCTTTTACTTTTTCATCAGTATCGGATAAAGCACTTATGAAAATCACTGGTATATTAGCAGTTTTAGGATTAGATTTTAAATGTCTACACACTTCATAACCATCCATTTCTGGCATCATCACATCCATTAATATTAAATCTACTTGATTTTTATTTGCAGATTTTAATGCTTTCTCGCCAGAATTTACCTCAATTGAGTTATATCCTTTATGACTAAGAAAATCAGAAATAAGATATAAATTATCAGGGCGATCATCTACTATCATAATTGTAATTTCGTTGTTTTTCATGATTCGATTATTTTTATAAGTTCTTGGATAAATGTATGATTTGGCTAAGTTATAAAATCTGTATCTTTATTCAGAGATATCTAAAATAAGTAGGGATAAATAGGATATGATTTACACTCTTTTTTTGACTCAAAACTTACATTATTAGGAATTTTATACCCTGTTTCACCAACGCCTATAATACCAAATTAAAAAAAGGCTTTTACATTCATTCTTTGTGATTTATTCCTACAGTTTAATACTTTATGGCTTACATTTATTGTCAAAATTAATTTTTTTTCCTCCATTTTTTTTCTATTTATCTTGCCTACTTTCGGCGCTCCCTATCTCCCCATCGCCTGTTCTTTCACGCTCTGCAATATTTTATGAAAATGGTATAAGTAGTTAGAGAACATCATTCTTTTCCTGATTTCCTCCAGGTACTGAATACAATTATATCTCTCTATCAAATAATTATAAGTAGTCATACTTTTAGGAATTTGATAATTCAAAAACGCAACAAGTAAGATTGTGTTGATTGGAGCTGTAATTAGGGTTTCCTGAAAAAGTCTTTTTAAGGAGTAGGGGAGCGGGGGGGGTAGGGGAGTAGGGGAGTAGGGGAGTAGGG
>JAAUYJ010077936.1_pt1 | contig 12643 bp, 9 predicted proteins | sample 7278031 | NCBI WGS metagenome assembly JAAUYJ01 (sample SAMN14350222, study PRJNA611818) | marine sediment metagenome | isolation source: surface marine sediment (1.8m) | place: French Polynesia: Moorea | collected 2018-08 | reverse complement strand
CGGTGGGGCTTACCACGAAAAACATCGCGGAGTCGATGGTTGCGTTGCGGTGGTATCCTTTGGTCGGCAGAGTTGTGATGGGGGGGGGAAAGCCATGGGGGGGGGGAAGTCCACTTCCCTATCACCTTCCCACACCTTGGCATAGTCCCCTCCTTCTCAGGCATTATCGCATTGCAAAACAATTTGTTGAGGTGTCCCACGCCGCTAATAAAAGACAAGAAATCAATATGATCTTTGTTTGTTTGCGCCTAAATTTGTTACTAGAGCAAACAAAACGTATGAGCCCAGAGCCAAGTAGCATTGCGCAGTAGGCAGGCAGGCGCATAGTTGCACCAGCCATGCCTTTTCATCGCCCCATCGCAATCGCCATCGTCACTATCGTCACCTTCGCCATGGTCATCGTCCTTGCGCCTGTCCTCGCCATCATCGACAGCGATTTCCTAACCCTGCTGCCACGTGAACCAGAGTCGCCAATTACAGCGCGAACGTTTGCCGCATTGATCGCCATCAGAGACCTCAGGACGAGCAGGGGAAGGAGCAGGAGCAGGAACAAAAGGGGATGATGAAGAGGTCTTTGCCCTTGCACGCCGCATGCGCGCAGCCAACTCGCCTAACTGGAACTGTCACTACTCATTGCCATAATGGCACCACCCCACCCCCATCCATTGATGGGACCGCCTGCCACTGCGCAGACGCGCCGCTCGCTCCACATTCGAAGTAAGCCCCGCTACGCAAACAGCGGAGACGCCACTTGAGCCCAATGAGAACTTCAACCCGTTGGCATGGCCATTTCAATTTTGTGGTGGATATCCCCAAGAAGGGTGGAAGCGCAAGTGAGCTTGGAGTGGCGCCTGAACCACGTCCGACGGTTGTTGAGAAAAGGGTTGCCCTTCATGCCGAAATATTGCCAATTGATTTCCAACTGTTTTTCCACTTGGTTGTCCCCCCCTTCAAGCCCGCAAGGCTCGCAATGGGAATCGTGGCAGTTGCCGCAAGCTCGTTCGCGACGCATGCGTTGACCTCGTTGAAGTTGTGAAGGTCTTCCAATTCCAGCGAAACGAATGCTCGAGCCAGCAAGCCAAGCGCCGGGAGCTCCTACAGCTGCAGGGGGGCGCAGTTGAATTTGTTGATCGCACTAGTGTCATTCACCGGTCCCTTCATCAAAGCGATGGACGCTTTCGGGTGCAGACCCCTACATGGGAGGCGAGCTCAGGCGAGCCACATTGCGCGCTCTCCCGCCCATCATCGCTTTCATCACTTTCCGCGATGTCGCGACGTGGCCCAAGTTGCCAACAAGGGGCATCACGCACCGGAGTTTGTATCGCCTTCCAACATATATAGTGACATTGCATTATATTTTTCAGCCGGTCCTCCTCCTCATTTTCAAAGTCTTAAGTGCTAAGTTGTTGAAGGCGATGCCCCCCAACGCTGCAACGAGTTTTTGTCAGGACAGGGACCTCGAATTGCTAAGCCCTGTGCACATGTGAGGCATCCAAGTGGCAGGGTCACAATCGACCACTTGCTGCCCTTTACGCACCTTTTGGGGTTGCGAGGTTCTTCGTCGTCGTTGCTGCCGTCGTCGCCATCACCCTTGCTTTTGTTTTGCAAGCCTGGTCGTTTTCTTCACAGCGATGCCGTTGCCTTGAAGGCAGCGCGCGACGCCATGCATGAGATTTTCCGGCCCTTGAAGGGCGACGCCTAGGCGGCCAAGATTTGCTTGTTCTCGAAATTTCAGCGCGCCTACCGAGCGCATCGATTTGGCGGGCCAGCTCCATGTTGCGCAATCAACAAGGCTTCTTTGCAGACACGGCTTCCGAGCCGCTCAAGGAACAAAAGGAAAAACCCAAAGCAGATTGTTCAAAGCGAAGCACGCTTAATCCACTTTGCAATTGCTTTCCAGCGCTGTTGCTGAGCGACAGGAAGTGGGGCGACCCAGTGGCGCGCGCGCGCAAAACAATCAATATTGACAGAAACACGATGAACACCAACCCAACAACAGCATGCCGACGCATGCTGGACAAATGCAAGTGGGACTGGCAAACGGATCGAGACATAATTACTGGGCAACAAGGAACATGACACCTGTGCAAGAAACTACAATATTCATTTACTTTCTATCATGTTTCATATTGCGGGCACGTAATGCATGCAACCCGAGCAAAACACAGTCGCACATTGCACGTCTACTGGCGCGGGCTACAACGAAGCTTGAAAGAACACACTTGCATGTTGCCCGGGCGCATGGGCACGTGCGCGTGCATGCGTGATGATGGCGCCGACGACGGTGGCAACAAGCCGGGTTTGCCTTGGTGGTACAAACGGCGGCGGCGGCTGCGGTGGTGTGGTAGAGGGTGCCGTCATTTTCCTGCTTATTTTCTGGTCATTGTTCGTTTTCTTCCCGCTCCTGCGCCTGGTTCCCTTCCTTCCTTGCCCCCTTCTCCTCCTTTTCCTGCCCGCCGTCGTGCCCGTTTCCTTATTTTTCTTTCCTTACCCATCCTTTTCATCATCCTCCTTATCTTCATGCTCCTGCTCTGGCCCCTCTGGTTCCTGCCTTCAACATGTGGGCAAATTTCTTGTTGCTGCATGGCGTTGCGCTATCCAGTTTGCTGCGATGTGGTCTCCGTGTTTGCTGCTGCTGTTGTGGTTGCTAGTTAGTTCACCCGTGCTCCCCCGGAATATGCATTGAGGAGTTGTGCGACGGAGGGGCGAGGCGAAGGTGAGGTGGTATGGCGAGGATGGGGAAGGGGATGGGGACTGTGGTCAGGAAAGGGATGGGGATTGGGAAGCTGGAAGGAGGAGAGGGCAGGAGAGAAAGATGGAATCGGAAGTGGACGGGGAGAGACGGGGATGGCAAGGGGAGGGAAGACGGGACGGTGGGCACGAAGAGGCAAGAAGCACGTAACCATAAAGCATCGCACATCGCCAACGGGATAGGAATACACAACGAAGGTCGACAGCAGCAGAATCACACAACAACATTGGCATTGCAAACTTGCCCCATTCGAGTGCCATCAACAAAGCAGCCAGCAGCAAGAACACAGCTAGTAATGGCATATCCTTAACAGTAGCAAGTCTGGAGCATATGCATCATCGTGCCACAATTTGGAACAGATGCGTTAATACAGAAGCAGCATTGGCATCAACATCAGCAACTTCAGCCTTCAGTCAACATCTCTTCCAACATCCTATGTAGCCACTTTGCCTCCAGATTGGATGGCACGTTTTTCTCTTGTGCGTGGTGTTGGGCCGATCGTTACCGCATGGAAGTACGAGTTCGAAGCAGTTTCGCTGGTTGCTTTTGTGCGAGGAGGTTGTTTGCAGGGACTTTACGCTGTTTTTCCACGCCGTGCAGCCCAGAGAGTTACAGGTTGAGTTCGAGTTGCGGGCTGCTGCATGAGTGGAAGGGCAAGGTTGTGGAGACGCGCTCATTTTAAAGAGAGCAGCGACGCATGGAATTGCACGTTCGCAATGTGCGGTGGCGATTTCCACAGCGCAATCATCCCTTGTTGTAGGGGGTTCTTTTCACACAAAACGTGGTGGCCATCAGAGACCGTTCTTTCAGAGTAGCAGGCGGATGTTGGGCTGTTGAGTTCAACATTGCGCAGCAGCGAGGGTGGGCTCCACGCCACGACGTTCGCAGTCGCGCCCTTGACTTGCTCAAGCTGGCGCTGCGAACGACGCCTGGCGATGGAGATGCATTCGACACTCTGTCGCCTTGCACGTCGTCAGCTGCAGCCCGCCAGAAAGCAGATTAGTACGAAGGTGCGCAGTACACTCATCCACATGGTTGCCGACATTTGCGAAAGATTTTGACGATGCCTAAGCCAACGAGAACAGCGCCACTGTTGTCGCCGAGATCATCGCTTCTTGCCTACAGTAGAAGATGCGCTGCACCGCAATTGTTGCTCACTTAGCCGATGCTACTTGCAAGTTCGAGACCATGTGGTCAGAGAATTTCGACTGGATTGGCATTGCCAACACCCTTGAGGTGGAGAACCCAGCTCCAAGGCGATGAGACACGACGGTTCCAGGAAGACAGAAAGGCAGCATTGTTGTTCAATGCTTTCTGCGACAAGAAGGCACAGAGTATCAAGTCGCTGTCCGTGTCCAAGAGCGGGGCTGGTGCCACAACTATCGGATTGGCTCCTCAGCCAAGTCTCAGCTTACCAGTAGTGCTTGCGGGCAACATTCGAATCCCTTCAGAACTTGGTTGTGACACACGAAGCTTCGTGAGTGTGCATGTTTCGAGAAAGGCGCTGATAATTGCTGCTTTCGATGTGGGCACTCACCGAGCAGTTTGGTTGATGCCACAGCTTGAGGTATCCAACAATTTGGGTTGGCAAGCGTGCATTCCCCTCTGACCCCATAATTACAACCAGCGAAATTGTCGCGAATGTTTCAGGAAACGGTGAAACATTCACGAATGTTTCGGGCATTGCTCGAAGCAATGCCAAATGTTAATACATATATGTATCCCGCGGTAACGGTAGCGCTGCAAGCACAATCTTTCAGAAGCTTACGGTAAGCCACAAGCGGTAACCAACACCAGCAACGTTCGGCCATGGGTTTGGATCCATGCTTACAGCTTACAGCTAGCGGTAGTCGCCGGCGCCCGATTCTTTATGGACAAGACCGTAGCTCCGCTTGCGCGCAAGTTGGGCCTCGTCAACAGAATGCATCTGGGACCTCGGGCGTAAGCTCCGTGGGGCGGGGACCCTTATCGTCTTCAGACTTTGCGCCGCGAGAATTTCGAGCAGCGTCAGGGGAGTTGGTGGGAGCGAGGGCAGCATGCAGCTGGAACTCTTACCTGGTTGTGCAGTCAGATGCGTTCTAGGACACAGTAGTTGATCGCACTGATGATCGCACCCAGCATCAGGGTCAGAGAAGTTGAGCTTGATTGAGGTCTGTCTCACGCCCTTGCGGCTGAGTGAGCGAGGCATATGCATACGGAGACTCGCGCCCACGCGGACTTGGCTCTGCTGCAATATTGCACACAGCCAGCCCAGTGATCTGGCGAAGAGAGGAACCTCGCGGCCACGCCGCATGGACACCGCTGAGATCTCGCGCTCTGTCGGCCGAGTGCTAACAGAGCCAAGCCTGAACCACCGTGGCAGTGTTTCCAACGCTATCTTTTGTTGTCCGCAGCTCACCATGGAGGCCCAGTGCAATAACCCATTCAATGTCTGCTTGTGGTGCGTCCAGTTGAAGCGCGTGCAAGACCTCCCGACGATGCCGTGATTTCTGCTCAACCCTACTTCACTTCCTCCATCATCTACCTTGCGCTCCCTCTCATCCAAGCCCCCTTTATCCGCGTCCTTCTGATTCTTGTGAGGTATAAAATCGTGGAGGGCGAAGCAGGGGCCAACTTTCGCTCGGGGAACGGCCGCTGTGAGCTCACACCGTACGTTCACCACTCGTGCGCTCACTGGGTCTCATTTGGCACTGTAAATTTGTTTCATCCAACCTCAAGTGTGTACGAGCTCCTGTGAGTGATGCCACAAGGTCCCGCACATAGGGTCGCCATTGCATCTGAGTGTACGGATGCTTGTGGAGGTCACATGTCGTTCGAGCTACGCTTCTGTGAAGCGCCTTGTGGCCGAGACCACTGGGCGACATACGGAGAAGTACCTTGAACACTCCAGACACCCCACAGGGCCCCATAAGGTCGTTAGTGCATTTGGATGTACAGGGCCCTGTGGTTCTGCCCACAAGTCTTCACACAGTCATCGCGTATAACTTCGAAATTCTGCGTAATCCTCAATCATACAGCAATGATGTTCTCCGACTGAGAACTTCAAGGCTGGGATGATTACTTTCATTCGGGGCACACATATGAGTACGTGAGTGCCCACGAGTACGTGAGCGCCAACTTGCCTTTCCACACGGGAGCAGACTCCAGGAGTTTCGCCTTCGTCGGCAGCATCAGTCATGTCAGCACCATGTCTATACTACAGTCATGTCAACATCAGGGTCAGAGAAGTTGAGCTTGATTGAGGTCTGTCTCACACCCCGGCCGCTCAGTGAGCAAGGCACATACGTACGGAGACTCGCGCCCACGCGGACTTGGCTCTGCTGCAATACTGCAAACAGCCAGCCCAGTGATTTGGCGAAGAGAGGAACCTCGCGGCCACGCCGCTTGGACACTGTTGAGATCTCGCGCTCTGTCGGCCGAGTGATAACAGAGCCAAGCCTGTACCACCGTGGCAGTGTTTCCAACACTATCTTTTGTTGTCCGCAGCTCACCATGGAGGCCCAATGCAATAACCCATCAATGTCTGCTTGTGGTGCATCCAGTTGAAGCGCGTGCAAGACTTCCCGATGATGCCCTGATTTCTGCTCAACCCTACTTCATTTCCTCCACCCCCTAGCTTGCTTCCCCTCTCATCCAAGCCCCCCTTCATCCGTACCCTCTTGATTCTTGCGAGGTATCAAACCGTGGAGGGCGAAGCAAGGGCCAAGTTTCGCTCGGGGAACGGCCGCTGTGAGATCACACACGGTACGTTCACCACTCGTGCGCGCATTGGGTCTCATTTGGCACTGTAAATTTTATCCAACCTCAAGTGTGTACGAGCTCCTGTGAGTGATGCCACAAGGTCCCGCACATAGGTCGCCATTGCATCTGAGTGTACGGATGCTTGTGGAGGGTACATGCCTTTCGAGCTACGCGTCTGTGAAGCGCCTTGTGGCCGAGACCACTGGGCGACACACGGAGACGTACCTTGAACGCTCCAGGCACCCCACAGGGCCCCATAAGGTCGTTAGTGCATTTGAATGTACAGGGCCTTGTGGTTCTGCCCAGAAATCTTCACACAGTCATCGCATAACTTCGAAATTCTTTGTAATGCTCAACCATACGGCAATTGTGTTATCCGACTGAAAACTTCAAGGCTGGGATGATTACTTTAATTCGGGGCACACATATGAGTACGTGAGTGCCCACGAGTACGTGAGCGCCAACTTGCCTTTCCACACGGGGGCAGACTCCAGGAACTTCGCCTTCGTCGGCAGCATCATGCCCACCAAGTTCCATTACCGGCTCATGTTGGATGACTTTCTGAATCTGCAGTTCTTCGACAGCGAGGAGGAAGCCGACGATCGCCGCGCGAGCGGACCTGTCCTGTGCGCTTGGTGGCACACTTCTGGCTTGGCAGGGGGAGACACACAACGATCTCCTGCTGTGGCTGACTCCAGGAGGATTGGCGGGGCGCTACAGCCCCTTGCGCCGCCGAGCCTCTTGCGGACGCGTCGGCCGGCGGCTCTGCGCTTGGAGGTGGGGGTGTGCCCGTTTCTGTGCAAGTCTTGCCCTGCTCTAATGCGGAGGCTATGTTGCCGATTTCGCCCGCAGCGTCAGGCAGGCCAGAAAGATTTCAGCGCCTGTTTTTTGCGTTGCTCTCAATGACAACCCAGCTCCTCCCTATCTCATCCACCTGTACAGAACAGCAGTGCAGTTTTCGTTCTCGTCGACATCCTCTCCCGCTGTGTCTGGATCCGTAGACAGTCCAGTACAAGCGATTGTGCTCCGCGTTTTCCAGCTCGGAACATGTTGCGGAGGGAGTACTCTTGCGTTTGTCATTGACATCTCTGGTTTCTTCTTCAGTTTCATCGTCGCCGTGGTCGCAGTGGTGGTCGCCATTGCATTGCTTCGTTGTCGTTGTCGTCCTCGTCGTCGTTTCTGCTCCATTCTCTTCGTCCCTTCATTGCTAGACGTTGTCGTCGCTTCTGTCGCTTCGCCGCTCATCATGGTTGTCATCGCCATTGTCGTTTTCCTGTTGTGATCACCATCGCTCTGGTCTTGGCGGTCGTCGTCGTTGCGTCGACCTGTTCCTGCGCTGACTCGTATTCAAAATCGCACAGGAGACGACGGGCGTGTGGATGCAAACATGTTGTAAGGGTTTGCTGCTGGGATTTTTTCCCCAGCGGAGGTGATGTGCCACGGGAGGTGGGACGAACCAGTGGTGGGCGCACAGCACGAGCAATATTAAGATAACCCGATGAACAACAACAACAACCCATCCTTTTCATCATCCTCCCTATCACCTTATCCTCAAGCTCCTGCTCTTGCGCCTCTGGCTCCTGCCCTGCATTTGTACAAATTTGTTGTTTCTGCGTGGCGTTGCGCTATCCAGCTTGTTGCGATGCTGCCTCCGCGTTTGCGGGCCGGCTTTGACAGGTGAGGATGTCGCCAGAGTTGGTTGGCAATGCTCACGTCCAGCCAATGGACAGAGTTCGGAAGCAGTGCGCACAGGTGCGAGGGCGGTTCCAGGGAATTGGGAAAACGACATCAGTGCGTGCGCGCCTGCACTGCATCTATTCGCAACTTTGCGTCGCGTAGGCGAGGGTCTTGACTCTGGCCCGTTCGGCCCCGCTTCCGTTCTTGGCTTCGCTCTGCGGTTCAAGCTTTCGCGCCCACGCGGCCGATTGGAACCTCCTCAAAGCAATAGTCTGATTCCCTTCCCGCGCCGGCCCGTGGCAAGACCGCGCGAAGCGGTCGCCACACCTTTGCCTAATGGTAGCAGTGGGGAACGTCCCCCCGACCCAGGAGCCGGTGGAGGCCGCGCCGGCGGCCGCTCTGCCGGCGGAGGGTCAAGCGCCAGATGGCCCAGACCCCGGCAAGCGCAAGCGGGGCAAGCCCAAGGACACCTACGCCCCTCCCAAGCCAAAGAACGCCTACCAGAGAGTTTCACGGGAGGCGAGGGTCCGGCTGAAGGAGCAGAGGCCTGAGCTGGCGACTGACCTCAAGGCCATGGGCGAGGCCGTGAAGGTGGAGTGGGACAAGGTGTCGGATGAGGAGAAGGCGAGGATGACTGAGGAGTACGAGAAGGAGATGGAGATCTGGAGGCCAAAGTGGGCGGCCTACAAGCAGACGAAGCACTATAAAGAGTTCTTCGAGCGCAAGCAGGACTGGGTCGACGCCCGGGCGATCAAGCGGATGAAGAAGAAGGCTTCGAAGGAGGCGCCCACGCGGCCCAAGTCCGGCTACATGATCTTCGCCTCGGAGATTCGGGAGAGGGTCGGCGAGGAGCTGAAGGCGGCTGGCGGTGGCATTAGCGATATCGCCAAGAAGATATCTGAGGAGTGGGCGGCGCTCAGCGAGGCCAAGAAGGCCGGGTACGCCGAGAGATCGGCCAAGATGAAGGAGAAATGGCTCGTGGAGTACAGGGAGTACAAGAAGTCGAACGCCTTCAAGAAATTTCTTTGTGACCAGGCTAGCGTGATCAGCAAGCAGAAGCAGAAGAAGCTCACTCGCTTGAATTTAAGCGAGGCCCCCAGGCGGCCACCGTCCGCAAAGGGCCTCTTTCTCAGCAAGACAACCGAGCAGGTCATGGCGGAGCACAAGGGTAAGAAAATTGGTGAACTCACTAAGATCTACAGCGAGCTCTGGGACAAGGCCTCTCCTGATGAGAAGGCAAAGTACATGGCAGACGCGGCAATACTGAAGAAGGAGTTCGAGGAGCAGCAGGACGCCTTCAAGACCAAGAGCGCATACCTCGACTTCCTAGAGCAGAGACGCGATGTCAAGATCAAGGAGAACAAGACCGTGAACCTTCTTGATTTGCCGAAGAGGCCCAAATCTGTCTTTGCGATGTTCGCGCAGAAGCACAAGGACGAGGTCCCGCAAGGCAAAGGCGAAGGCAAAGGGCGGAGCGCTCTGAAGGCGAAATTTATGGAGATCAGTACGGAGGAGAAGGAGGCTCTCGAGAAGCAGGAGCAGGAGCGCTTGGCGAAGTTCAAGCAGGACCTGGCAGAGTTCAAGGAGTCCGACAAGTTCAAATGCTACGTGACTGCCAAGAAGAAGATCAAGCTGGAATTCTTGAACGAGGCCATGAAGGTTCTGACACTGAAGTTTCTGACGCACTCCCCTGCCTCGCCACCAAAGACAGCTTTCGCGGTGTACTTGCACGAGAAGAGGAAGTCGGTGGCGGAGGCAGGCGGCATGCCAAAGAGCAAAAAGGAGACGGCCGAGGAAAAGAATGCTTTCAGAGAGCATTTCAGGGCCCTCGACGAGGCAACGAAGAAGGAGTACGGCAATACGCGGGTGGAAATGCACAAGGCGTGGCAGGCAGAGGTGAAGGAATACATGGGGAAACCGATGTGGCAGGACTATTTGAAGGAAGCGAGGCGCCTCAAGGTTCCTATCAAGTCCCTCCTCACAGCGAAGAAGATCGTCGTTAAGAGGCTGAAGAACGGCATTCGCTACATTCCGATGCCAGAGAAGCCTCCAGACTGCCCGCAGAAGCCGCCGACGGCCTACAGCCTGTTCTGCGCCAATAGGAAAGGCATGATGGAGCTGTCCGACATGCAGGGGGGTTGGGAGAAACTTGAGGCCGAGGAGAAGACGAAGTTCTTGGACGAGGCTGCCTCGCTCCAGAAGGAGTATGAAATCAAGATGACCCTCTTCAAGCAGAGTGACAAGGGCAGGGCGTACTTCAAGGAGGCCCAGGCGACCGCGCGGCGAAGACGCGTCACGCTGGCGAAGTTCAAGTACCTGAAGGAGCAGCCGAAGAAGCCATTGGATCCCAAGATAGCCTGGATGAAGGCCCACATGCCCGAGGTGAAACAGGAGTTCCCAGGCCTGAAGGGCTACGAAGTGCAACGTAAGCTGAACGAGAAGCTCCAGAACCTGCCCCAAGAGGAGAGGCAGAAGATGGAGGACGAGAGAAAGAAGAAGCAGGAAGATTTCTCGCTGTCGATGAAGGAGTTCAAGGAGAGCGAGAACTACCAGAAGTTCTGCAAGATGGCCAAGGTCCAGGCCAAGGGTAAGTGGGCGGCCTCGGAGCCGATCCCGGACGACATGCCGCGCAAGCCCCCGGACGCGCTGAGGGCTTTCCGGAAGGAGCATCCCGGCAAGCCCTGCTCGGAGGTCAAGAAGATGTTCAACGAGCTCGAGCAGAAGGAGAAGCAGACGAGGCAGCAGGAGGCGCAAGCGGCGTTGAACAAGTATGTAGCAGACCTCGCTGCCTGGCAGAAGACAGAGGTCGGGAGGAAGTATAAGAACCAGGAGGAGAGCACGAAGAAGGCGAAAATGCTGGCTTCAGCCAAGGCTAGATTCCTGAAGGACAAGCCAAAGAAGCCGGCTCATGCCCGTCAGATGTGGATGTCCGAACACCGGGCGCTTGTGAAGCGCGACAACCCTGAGTTGAAGGGTTCCGGGCCGCTGACGGCCAAGCTGATCACCATGTGGCGGGAGCTCTCCTCAGAGGACAGGAAGGTGTGGATTCACAAGGCGAAGCAGGCCATGGACGAGTGGCAGCAGAAGCACGACGAGTGGAAGAAGTCGCCACACGGCAAGAAGTACTCGGCGGTTATCAACAGAGTCATCGGCGGTGGGAAAGGTGGAGGAAAGGGGAAGGCCAAGGCCAAGGCCATGGGGGTTGCCATGCCAGAGAAGCCGGAGGGCCTGCCGAGAAAGCCGCACTCAGGCTACATCATATTCATGAAGGAGAAGTGTCAGGAAGGTCTCACCAAGGCTCAGATCTGCAAGGATTGGATGCGGCTGTGTCCTGAGGGTAAGAAGAAGTACGACGACGATTCGAAGGCGAGGATGGACCAGTACGAGAAGGACATGAAGGTCTTCATGGAGACCGCCGAGGGCAAGAAGTTCAATCGGTTGAAGCAGTCTGCAGACAAGCAGGCCAGACTCGCTGCTGCGAAGAAGAAATTCCTTTCTGGAGAGGACCTTCCTGCGGCACCCCAGCGTCCGGCGAGCGCGTTCTTCAGCTTCGCTAGCGAGAAGAGGCCGACCCTTGGCAGTCTCGGCCTCAAGGATTTGTCGCAGAAGATCGCTAAGTTGTGGAATGAGCTGGCCCCAGAGGAAAGGAAGCAGTTCGAAGACAAGGCGGCAACGGCAAAGGAGGAGTACGAGAAGGCGCTGCAGGAGTACAACAACAACCCCAAGGTCCAGGCGTTCCACAAAGCAGAGCACCGCATCAACAAGGCCAAGTCGAAGCCAAAGGGCAAGCCGGCCAAGGCAGCGAGACCAGAGAAAGCAGAGGGTGGCAGTGGTAGAGGCAGAGGCAGAGGCCGCGGTCGCGGTCGCGGCAGGGGCGCAGCGGCGGCTTCCAGCGACATCGGCGTCATGGGCAGCGACCGCGATAGTGACGACAGCGACTCGGACTAAGCTCTTTGGAGCGACGGAGGGGCGGTTGCCAGGAGGTTGGCCGCCACGCGCCTCCTGGGTTGACAGGGGCTGGTGTCACTCCTGGGTTGACAGGTGGGCTGGCAGACCATGCAGGCCAACTATTTTGGACACAGTGTTCTGCTCGATTGGCTTGCGATAGGAATGTTCGCGTGCGAACACCCGAAGTGGACAAAGGTTCGAGCTTTGGCGCGCATGGAGCGCATCCTGACCGTTTCCGTAGTTCTCACCTCGCTCTTGTTTTCCCCCTTTCTTGCAGGTGCTGCATGCCGCTCTCCCTGGCCTCATGCCCTTTCCTGCCGGCGCTTTCCATGCTGATGCCATATTGCATCGTCCTCCTCGTCGTCTTGCATGTCCATCGCAGATTGCACTCCCCTCATCCCCGCCCCTTCCCCCCGCTCCCCCTCCCCCTCACCACCCCCATCCCCCCCACCTTTGCTTTCCCTTCCCTCTCCCCTCTCCATCACCTCCCCTCCCGTCCCACCCCCTCACCTCCCTCCCTTTCTG
>JAAUYJ010112940.1_pt1 | contig 12659 bp, 15 predicted proteins | sample 7278031 | NCBI WGS metagenome assembly JAAUYJ01 (sample SAMN14350222, study PRJNA611818) | marine sediment metagenome | isolation source: surface marine sediment (1.8m) | place: French Polynesia: Moorea | collected 2018-08 | reverse complement strand
TAGTTATGAGAACCGAGGAAGGGGAACAGAAAATGACTTTGCCTTTTTACTACCACCACCCGCAAAACGGTGAAATCATAGTGAGAGATGGAGAAAGAGACCAACCAGTAGTATGTTCGCCTGTCTACAGTAGTGTAGTAGTGGGTGCGATTCCAGTAAAACTTTACCGTATCTCGGAGGTACCCCTCCCACCTCTTTTGTCTTTGCAAGGGGAGGGGGAAAGGCTGGGGGAAACGGGAGAACGGAAAGAGAGAAACATTTTCCAGTCGACGGCTAGGGAAATCGTAGTGGTGAGCTAGGGAAAATGGAAAAATTGGCATCTTGGCTTGTGTGCCGGTGAATCGGAAGAAGAGCGACGAGGTGGGAAGGGGAAAAGAGGAGGGGGACCAGGAAGGAATTTAATGCTCGCCTTTTCGTTCCGACTGTTTGCGGGAGAATCCGCGTGTGAAGAATTTTTCGCCTCTTTCGTTTTTATTTCGTTTTCTTTTCCTCTCTCTTCCATTTGAGAAAGTGCAAAACGGTCGGGCGCTACAACTACTGCACGGACCGACCAGAAAGAAAATGGAGAATTAGGAGCAGTTTCAGGATAACAATTTAGAAACCTAAACCCCTTCCCCTCCTCCAAGGGCCTTCAGGTTGTCACCGGCAAAGGGATGGGTGGGGTGGGAAGGGTGTATCTCTGCATTGTCCATTGCATGCCCTGTCCACCGCTCTTCGTTTCGTGAGATCTCTTGTTCTTTCCCTTTGCGCATCTCTCATCCGGACCAGGAAGAAAGTTGCTCCTCGATTCCCCAGCTCCCATCTCCTCTTTCCACGTACTATCTATCCATCCTTCCCCTCCTCTGTTTTCCCACCAATAAAGAGAAAGAAGCATTCTCAGTTTCTCACTCTGGAAAAGTGGGAGGAGGATGGAAGAGCATCTCTAAAGGAAGAGAAACTTGTCATAAAGCATCGCTACATTTCATCGGCTTTTAGCTATACTTTCGCCATTTTAGGGTCAGTTTATGGACGGCAAAAAACCTTTCTTCTTTCTTCTTCATTTACAGGAAAGCGAAATCGTCGCCCACCCCAGGAGGAAGGTGGGAAAGGGATGTGTGGACAATCTGTCAAAAACACGATTGTGAACGGAGAAGGAAAAGTTGCCTTCCTCCTACGGCAGGAGGAGGAGAAGAAGGCCCGTCATTTGGAAGATTCCCGTTCGTCGGTCCTCCTCCTCTCCTTTTCCCACTACAGCAGCATTCGTACCATTCACGTGCGCCAACGAATCCATCTCTGCGCCTGCCGCCTTCAGTGAATTTTTTTGACGCAATGGTGAGAAGTGAGGCAACAGGAGGAGGAACAGTGGCGGCAGGGCTGAAAAACTGACAGAAAGGATCGTTGGCGGATGGGAGAGGAGGAAGGAAAAGGAGGACATCGCTAACAAAAAGGAGAAAAAAGAGAATTCTTGGATGATGGAACGGTAAAAAATTGTTTCCTCCTCCTCTGCAGCCGCTGGTGGGAAAAAAGAGGACACATTACCAGTGCTGGAGTGAGACTGAGGCAACATTCCCCTCCTCCCCCTACTAATTCGAAGGTGATGGGAGGAGACGTGAATTTGGCATTGAGGGCTTTTCCTATTACTACAACTCCAAGGAAACGAGGGAGGAGGGCACTTCAAAATATGTCTAGGTCGCCGACTGCGTCGTTGTCTTTGTGGTGGTGCCTGCTGGTGTGTGGAGGACTCTTGACGCTGTCAAATGCCACCGCATCCGAAGACGGAGGAGGGGACCTGAGGACTTCGGGTTCGGTGAAGCGGAGAGACCTCCTCGGGGCGGAGATAGAACTGGCGCCAAAGGGCGAAGGAGATGTCGACGACCGGAAGGACGATGGCGAAAGCGAGAAGGTCAGAGACATCATGGAGGAGGAGGGGTCGGCAGAGTCGAGGGACGGGAAGCAGTTCAGGTTCCCTCCGCCGCCGCTCAGGCAGCAGGGCAACCCTAGGAGGCTGCAGCCCTTCTCCGACGACCTCGGCCTCTCTGGACCGCCTGGAAGAAGATTCCTCAATGGCGATGGCAACAACTTTGCCGGTCGGTTCCCGCCTCCTCCCTCCCGCCTCGGGGGAGCACAAGGCTTCGGCCGAGGACGAGAGAGGTTCCAACCTCCTCCGCCGGGCAGGAGCAGGTTCCCCAACTTTGATCTGGAAGACGATGAGTTGGAGACGGGGTTCAAGCCGGTGCTGCCCAGCGGATCCGGGAGGAGAAACGACAGGAAAAAGTCTCCCAGGCGCTCCTCCTCGTCGTCCGCGGGGAAGAAGAAGAAGAAGAGCGAGAGAGAAAAGATAGCTTCTTTGCTAAACTCCGACTTACCCGGTAGGAAAATCGTCATCGCCCTAAAAAGGCCGATCAAAGATGAGGAGGAGGAAGAAGACGAAGAAAAGAGACCGGGGAAAAGGGGAAAAGAATCTCAGCGCCGGCCAAGACCGCCGGGAAAGCTTCGCCCCTCCGGCAGCAGCTACGGCTATTACGACTACCACGAGTGGGAGAGCAGGAAGGTGGGGCTGGAGCCATTGGCCTTCATTCCCAACATCAAGCTGGACGACAAAAACATCCCTCGCCCTAGCAGGTTCCCGCAAGAGAGGACCACTCCGAAGAGCGAGGGCGGTGGCTCCTCCTTCAAGCCCCTCCTTCCCACCAAGCGCCCCGAGTACCGCCGTCCAAGCCGAGCTCCCGACTCCTCCGGGCCCAACGCGGACCAGAGCAACAGCCGACTCCACACCGAGTACTTCAGCCTGCCCTCCGCGGTGAAGCCGAAGCCGCCGCCCTCCCCGCCGCAGCGCTCGGAGCGACGGCCGCCGGCAAAGATCCCGGTGCTGGTCAAGAAGCTGGCCAAGCGACCGGTGGACAGCAGGAGGGGAGGGGTCGGGCCGGTCACCTTCCCTCCCCTCAAGCCGTCCAGACCGCCAAAGCTGGCAACCGAGAAGCCAAAGTCGGAAAACTCTAGCGACCACTGCGCCAGCTCGGACATTGACTGCGGAGTATCCAAGAGGAAAAAGAAGAATGCGAAGAAGGATCTTAAAGTCGGAGGGGTGGAGGTAGGGGAGGAGGGCGAGAAGGAGGCGAGGAAGCTGCTGGACTTCCTGAGGGGGGAGGTGTGGGTCATCCCGGTGCTCGTCTCCTCCTGCGCCCTCGCCGCGGTCCTCCTCGTCTTCGAGATCTATCTTATTTCGAAGGTAAGTCCGTCCAGTTAGAACGGGAAAAGAAACCGTTTCAATTATCTCGTAAAACAATCGTACCTAATTGCGCGTGTCCCCTTTCTCACCATGCAGGCCCTGGCTTCTACTCCTTCTCGGCGCCACCTCTTCCTTGGCCAGACGCTGATGCTTGGCCTGCTGATGTGCTGCGCCACCACCACTGTCATCTCACTCAAGCCCTCCCCCGCACTGTGCGCCGTGTCTAGAGTGGGGATCGGCCTATCCTACTCTGTCGTCTACTCAACGTTGCTCGTCAAGCTTGTCTTCCTCATCTCGCTAAACAGCGGAGTATACCTGCCGGCAACGTACCAGGTGCATATGAGTTTGTGGCAGTTGCTTTTTGTTATTTTGCTAATGTTGGTCTTTTTTCTGAAGCAAGTGACATCAAAGTTATTGTTGCTTCGTTTTAATTCTTTCGTTGCTTTTTAGACGCTTTCGGCTCTCATTCCTTTTTTAAAAAAGGAAAAGTCTCATCTATTTAATGGAAGCTATCTTTTTGCTTGGTTCCAGAGCCTCCTGTTGTGCTTTGCCATCCTGATCCAGCTGGTGATCGGCATCCAGTGGCTCTTCTCTTCCCCAGCCACCGTCCTCCACCTCTCTTTGGAGTCGGGAGAGATCCTCTCCACCTGCGACGTCTCCTTCAAGCAGCACATACTGGGGCTGCTCTACGTGATATTCCTCGTTGCCGTCGTGGTGGTGCTCGCATTCAAATCGAGGTAAATTTTAAGGAAATAATTTAATTTCCTTAATGTTTTTTATTCAAAAACTTTTTATCTTGCAGGGGTGTCCGGGAAAACTACCGCGAGGCGATGTACATCGGCCTGACCATGTTCTTCACCGTGTGCATCTTCGCTCTGTGGATCCTGGGCGGCTTCCTCAGCCCAGCTTCCTACGGCGACGTCTGCCTGGCCAGCGGACTCGTCGCCGCAGCGGCAATCACATTCGTCATCATGTTCATGCCCAAGGGCAGGCAGCTATCCGCCATGGGAAGGGACGGGCTGTACACGGAGGATAGGGCAGAGGTGCGATTCGCAAAAAATAACTACCTTGACAATGAATTAAATTATTTTTCTTCCAGATGTATGGCGCGGGCCCTGGTGGTCCCGGCGAGGGCAGCAGCACCCAGAGCACGGGGAGCACTGGCGGAACACCCAGCCCCTCCTTCTTCCCCGTCAAGCCGGGGAAGCTTCACCACCACCACCACCACAGGGACAGGCTAGACACTCCGCCGTCGCCGAGGAAGCATGGTGAGTGCTACATTTGCAGCACTTGATATAGTATAGTCAAGCAAGAAAGTGGTGGGGTGCCAAAATTTTTTTAAAAAAATCGCTGCCGTACTGTACGTAGTTGCAATTGGTTGAAGAGTCTTCGATCTTACCTGTGCTGTACTCACTGGACTGTGACAAAGAGAGGCATGACTGACTATCGACCAGTGCACGACGACTCGTCCCACGGCCTTTTCTCCACCAATATTTTTCTTACATTGGCACCCCACTACTCTTTCCCCGGACGGACTTGCTTGCTTTGCCTTTACGTATCTTAGGCACAGAGAGATTGAAAACCCGAGATCCGGAACACTCTCTCTTCGATTTCGTTGTCGTTGCAGCCTCCCCCTCCCCCTTCCCCGCTGTCCCGCCTCCACCTCCACCACCAGACTTTCACCATCAACAGCAGCATCACCAGCACCACCAGCTGAGGCCCTCGTCTAGTCACCACCACCATCACCACCAGCAGCACCCTAGTCACCAGCACCACCACTTCAGCGATATCGACGACTCGCTGGACAACCTGGTGAGCGGAGGAGGCGGAGGCGGAAGAGGGCACCACCACCATCGTCACCACGGAAGAGGAGGAGGAGGCGGCAACTACCACACTGCCGGCTTCCACCGCCACCGCAGCCACGAGAGCAGCGCCGACTTCCCGTTCGCCCCCCGGTGGCGCTCCCGCTCCAGCCCGCCAGTGGCGCGGCGTCTCTGGGCCGCCTCCAGCCACCACAACCTAGCCGCGGCTGCTGCTGCTGCTGCTGCGGACGCCTACGACGACGATCCCGACACCGGTCGGCCGCGCACCAACTTCCACTCCTCCTTCCACGACCTGCACCTGGCCAACGAGGCCCGCGCGTCGCGGCACGACCTGAGGGAGATGCGCGAGGAGGTCCTTCGCGGGTTCCGCGGCCCCGCCTCCAGCGCCCACGTGCACCCTCCGACCACCACGGCGGCGGGGGGAGCGGCCACCAGCAGGAGGAGCTTCCGCAAATGGCCGCTGCCGCCGGCTAAAGGGTCGCCATCGTGCAGGAGGTGCTCAGAGTTCGATGGGGACTTTGGAGGACGCTACTGATGGATGCTTTTTCTATTGCTGGATTGAGGAGCTTCGCCGCGGGGAGGGTGCAGCATGAAGAAGGACTTGTGGTGGGACGGGAACAGGGTCGCAATTCTCCTTGGCCGCTTGTGAGCTTAAGCTTTTAAATATTGTCCATCAATGTTGCTTTTTCTGCACGATCGCTTCGAACGCTTTCAGCTATTCGTGAATGTGCACCATTTTGCACCAATTCCTGAATCTGTAATTTGCTAATATCATCGCCGAAAAAACTCAATTTCTTTCTCCTGCCCCTCGTTTCTAGATACGATGTCGACTCTGACTAGCAGCCCGGGGAAGAGCCCCTTCGCCGGCAGCGGCGACAGAAACGGCCTGATGACCTACACCTCCATGGACTCCAGCAACGGCGGCGGCGGCGACTCCCGAAACGGCAGTTGCGGCAGAAACGGCAGTGCTGTTGCTGGAGTCGGGGCGGCGGTGGCCATGGGCGACTACAGAGAAGACCGCCACGACCTCCTCCTCAGCCCTCGGTCGTCCAGGCAGTCAGAGTACAACCCCAATGAGACCTTCAAGAGACCTACAGGGATGCTCTACTGGAATATTGGAAAATATTTTTTTCGTTGGTGCTCGATCTTCTCTCCCTCTGCGCTAATTTGTTTCGCACTGGTGAAAGCGGCGTTTTAGGGGGACTAAAAATAAAAGAACAAGGATCCAAAAAAGATTACTTTATTGATGCGCTGGACGCTTTAACTAGCTCTGTGTCCTCTTCAAGAGCGGAGAGAGAAAAGTGCAAGGCGAGAAGGACCAAGAATTTATCTTTAGGATGGCCGAAAGCAAAAGAGAAGCAAAGAGAAAGTAAGAAAATGAAAGTGGAATTTCGCGCAAGATATGGGGAAAAGAAATTCTGCCGTCCGTCCAAAATTTCCCTTCCACAAAAAGAAGTATAATATCAGCGTGCGACGTAAGGAGGTTCTTTCGGGGCGAGAAAGAAACTAAATTTGAAATTGGAGAGGTCTTTTTCACGCCGAAATGGCCTCGGCAAGCTGCCATAAGATACCGGAGAAAAGTGAGCAGAGAATAAATAAATTAGCATGAAACTGCAAAGTGTGAAGCACACCTCATTTCCCGGGCTCGGTTTCTCTCGCTTCTCATATTCTCTCGCTTGGAATATTGTTTTGAGATCACGACGTCTCCGCCTACTGGAAGTTACTCCCTGTATAAGTTGGTGCGAATTAGCACCGCCTTCCCAGGAAGATCCCATTCTGTGACGCAGGAAAGAGATGTTTTCCCCCGTAAACGGTTGGAGTCCAAAAACCTTTGGCGAGGCGAGGCGGATAGAGGAAAAACATGCACTCACTCATGGGCACGGGTCCGCGGTTTTTGGTCGAACGGGGGAATTCCCCGTCCGCCATCTACCTGCGATCTTTCCAGGCCCCTTTTCTCCATCGTGGGTCATCTACCCTATAGTAGAAATGCGCAGCACCTAAGATTTGTTATCCTCCTTGGATTGAGAACAAAAACAAAATGCTTCGAAGGTCGCGCCTGTCGAACAAAGTGCGCAACAGGTTCTACGTACAAGAAAAGGTTTTGGTACGGCACAGTACGCGAATTCGGAGAAACAGAAGAGCTTGTACAGTACGTATACACATAGCAATTTTATTGCGGTTTCGTAACAAAAGCAATAGCATAGAAGCAGCATAGGGATAGAAGGAGAAAACCGCCAGGGAATTCCGGTTTTTCCTGGGGCCCTTTCGCCTCAAATGGCGTGCGCGTTTCAGTCCATGTGACGTTGGGGGCACATGTCAGACTTGTAGCCCTCCCCAAAATTTCCCAAATGCAAATTACACAGTTTCTGTAACAGGCACTTTCGTTCGTCCCTGTTTCCTACCAAAATCGAGGTTTTGTAGTACTAAGCCCTCCCCATTTTTTTTCCTGAGTATGCCCCAGCATGTACAAGGCCTGTACACTACGAAAACACCGCATGCATAAGCGTACGAGTGTAAAAGGGCAGAGAAACATAAAGAGGAGGAGACTGAAGGGTCACCGCGGTCGTACGTCCGGTATTATTTTTGCTGTGGATTTTTGTTACGTGAAGAGCGGGAGATTCGGTCGAGTCTGACGTGGCACAACGGTCCCATGGGATAATTGGGGAAGAGGGGAGCTAAGTAATGGGTACGGAAAGTCGTAACGGGTACGGACGACGAAATCATCAAAGCGGTACAGTACAACAGCTTTTGTCGGTTTTCCTTTTTAAGCGTGGTAATAGTAATACTGTTATGCAACCGAAAAGAATTGCAAATAAGATAAACAGTTAAAAAGACACAATTCTTAAACTGCTTGCATTACATACGGCTATAATAGAAAAGTAAGTAATTTTGAAGTAAAATTAATTGAGGTAGAGAGACGAGGGTGAAAATATGCAATGATATCCCATTTTTGCCGACTCGAAGTGAAAACTAGACGTGCGAAAAAGAAGCTTCCGCATTGTTACCAAACTGCCTTTTTGTGCAGACAATACGATGATGTCCGGCGCCTCCTCTCCGATCCCACGTACATAGTGCACGCGCCGTAGCAACAAAGGGGGTGTCTGTCTGGGAGGCCCACTTTGGCAATGAATGGGCAGGGGGAGCAGGAAGGCACAGTCGATGTGCGTGCAATGGTGAATTGCCGCAAACCTCCTCACTATCTCGTGCTTTATGAACTGAAAGCGCACTTCAAGTAGCGATTTCTCCCTTGCATGTTCCCCGCAAATTTCCTGCCCAAAAAAGACTGCAAATATTCGAACCCCAAAACCGGTGATTCCGGCTCCAGCGATGGTTTGTCGCCCTCCTCTTCCCCTTTTCCAGCGGGGTGTCCGCCGTCCGCCCGCCTCCGCCTCCGCCGCCCTCAGTCTCGCGCGTTCCCTCGCGCGGAGAAGACCTCTCTCGTTCTCTCTGTGGACGACAGGGGAAGAGGGACAAAATCGAAGGCAAGGCGAAAAGATACCGGAATAGTGCACAATATTCACTTCTCAACGGAAATATCCTCGTCCAACAACACAAGCCATGGACGACACGGAAATCGTGGACATCCAGTTGGAGGACATGTGAGACACTTGCTGAAATGTTGTGTTCTTTTCACTGTATACGTACGTTCCTAACTGTTGGTAGATGACGCCACACAATTGAGACAGTCATATTGCACGCAATAACTGCACATAGGTGCATGTATTTAAATTTAACTTACTTAAGCACCCAACGGGTTTCTCTCCAGCATCTTGCCAAGGTCATGCGTGACACCAAGAAATCATGCGTGTGCAGAAAGGGCGGGGAGGGAATCGTAGAAAAATTTTCCCCGACACGGTCACAAATTTTCCGTACGAGAAAGGGGAGGGGAAGCTTCAGCACAGATTGACATGTAGCTTGTAGCAGAGTACACATAACGTCGTCGCCTATTTGGCGAGGGAAGCGAGCATATGTTGGGGGAGGCAAGCAGCTTGGGATGGATGCCCAAGTTCTGTGGGTCCGACTTCCTCCCCTGATGCCTGGCAAGAAAAAGGGACGCGGAAAATATAGACACTTACCGGTTCCTCCCAATCTTCCTTAGCAACCGAGTACGATTTCATTTCTTTCGGGTTCTTTTCCTTGTTTTCATGCCAAGCTAGACGTTTGCGATGCAGGTGCCATAGCAAACAAAGATATGTCGAAAAAGGCATCCCCCAAAATCCATATATCTCCAAGGTCGTCATGTAGGTACTGCCCAGGTTCTTCTCCCTTGTTAGTGAGAAGAATAACCTCACAGAAGCTCCCTTACCTCTCTCTCTCTCTCTCTCTCTCTCTCCATTAAAACGGTTTCTTCAAGCCAAGGCAATGACCCGCAGGCATTGGCCTCTTCGCGGCCTAAAAATATAATTTGTCCGTACTTGTTCTCGGTTCTCCTCGACAGATTGCTTTTTTGCTATGCCCTCGTTACGAAAAAAAACAAGCCTCTGGAATTTCCTTTCTTTCTCTGTAAGATTATTGGGTGCATGAAAAGAAGCCTAATCCTGGCAAGCACGCAAAGCTCGGGTGCCTCTTTTGGTTGCGACTTTTTGCCCATTCGCCCGAGCAATAAAAAGCTCATCTACATAACATGACGAAGTTAGGAGCTTTGTTCATTTTTTCCTCGCATGCGGACCTGGTTTATGTGCAGGACCGGTTGGAATATTAAATCTTGTTTTGTTTATACTGTTTATAAAGCCATGTAGGAGAATAAGTGCATAAAGAATCTTTAGTAGAGCGCCACTTAAACCTGAAACAACAGGGTTGTTTCCTGTGACGGACCTACGGTAGTTTCCTTGTTGGTCGGCGTTCTCCGCCTTCCTTTGAATTCGGATACAATACAGTGCCGTACGTTTAACTAAGTCTGGGTGAAATTTCGCACTAGGCACTTAGAGGCCACCCACGAAGAACGAACGTGCAAAAAACATAAGCAGGATCGAGGGGACAAGATCTCTCTTTCTCTCTCTCTAGGGATGCCGCGATAGCTTCTCCTGATTTTGAGAGCGAAGCAGTTTCACTCTCTTATTCCGCCCCTTAAAGTGACGGGTCCCGGAAAGAAGTGCATTAGTTGCTCAGGATCGAAGAAACCTTTTTGTCGGCACTTCTTACTTGCACTATGCTGTAGTCCGAAAAAGCAAGGATTAGTAAAAGCGTCCTACCGAACAGCTAGAAAGCGAATCGACTGACCGATGCTCTGTTATCAAACAAAACAGCCAAAGCCAGCGAGAACCACCAATCTGTGGATACCTAGTACAGTTTCGTAAGCTCTTCTTCCCTTCCCTGCATAGGGCCTCACCTACGGCACTTACATAAAATGGGGCAACACGGTTGGTTTTCAGCCGTTGAGCAGGTTTGGGGTTTTTCTTGGCAATCCACATCTCCTGACCGTCCATTCTCGACCGAGACATGAGGGACGGAAACACGAGACTTTTTTGAGAGCGTTCTCAGGCGAAAAGGCCCTTCCCTACTCCTCACTACATATGCCTGCCTGCCTAGTGCTAGTTAACAGCTCTTCGATCTTTCCTCCTCCTCTTCCTCGGTCCATCGCCCGAAAAACAGGTTGGATTGGTCACCTCATTTACCAGCCTGGGCGTCTCTTTCTTTTCCCAATCCTCCCCAAGGCAGAATGCTACAGGGGGAGCCATATAAACTCAAAATCATCCAGAGGCCCCCCAAAACACTTCCAAACACACTTTGGACGTTTTTCGATTTTTTTGTCAAAAAAACGTCAAAAAGGTGTCTGTTTTCGATGCTATCGCCTCCTACATCAAACCCTTTTGGCAAGGGGCACCATCTTTGACAGGAGCACCATATCCCATTCCTCTAGTCGAAATAACCAAAATTTCACCAAACTCTTTGGTTCCCGAGGAGATGGGTTCCAAAGTTGGCAAATTTTTGCTTTCCGTATCTTTTAGTCTCCCCCTGTATAAGTGCCAAAGGGCGTAAGATTCCTTGCAGAACGAAGCTTCTTTTCCACACAAAAGGAACAATCTCTTACTGTGGTCACTGTCCACTTGCGTGATCCTTTGACCTGTAACACCATCAACAAAGATTTTAACCTGTGCCGATTTTTTTGCTGATTCTTTTTGTCCGGCGCCCCAACCTGTTTCGAACGTACTGTAGGAACATTTACAGCGACCATATATTTCGAGACAACAATCTATTGACGTTAAAGATTTCTTTATATTTATATATCCAGGAGCGCTGATGTCCCAATCTCGGAGGCCGCTGTTGCCACGGCTGCCACGGCGGTGTCTTCGGCGACGACGATGCAGCGTTACCACCGCTCCTACTCCGTCAGCCCGTGGGTGAGCGGCGGCCTCCAGTGCTCCATCGTCGCCTGCTTCCTGCTCGCCCTCCTCCTCAACGGCGCCCTCGTCGTCGTCTACGTCAGGAGGAGGGGATTCAGGGCGCAAATAAGCCACAGGTGAGAAATGAGAAATGAGGTGGGAAAGTATTGAGGAAGTAGTAGCTAAAAATAGAAAACCTGAACACAATTTGGCGGATGGCCATTTTGTGGGATATGATGCGATAGTTTACGGCTGACTTTTCTTTTGACCTTTCGGAGGGTCAGACGGGGGAATACCGACGAATTCGAGGCCGTACAATACGTGACCTGACTCAAGGTGTTCAGCGATTCAACCACCGTTGCGGGAATGCCATATACGTGCTTCGCACTTAATAAGGGGAGTCTGTATATAATAATGTGCTGCGCAAAATAGTCTCCCAATGGTCCTCAGACAGGCTTGTTATTGAGTGGTCAAAAAAATTGCGGAATCACGTCTGGCCGGTCTCTTCATGAGAGAAGAGAGAAGCAACGCCTTGCCTTTTGCAACAAGGAAAGTCAGGTGCACATACGAACATAGCATCCGGGGGTCACTTTTTCATAGATGTACCGTGTGCCGGAAAATCATCAAATATTTTTATATTCCAACGATACTCCCGCACTCGCATATCGCTCTCTCTCTCTCTAGACAGCATTGTTTAATGTCGGGTACACAGTTATTGTGACACACACATTTTTTTGCAATGCCCTCTACTCACCTATGGACCTACAGTACACAAGCACACCCCAGCAACATCTTAGTACGTTGGATGGGGGAAGGCCCGAAATTATCTTGCTCGAAACTTTTCCCCTTTCTTCGGGGCAACAGCATTACCTACCTGTTTTTCACCACACGGTGATGAACTGGCAGGAAAATTGGGCGCGGCTTTTTGTACGATCTTGAACCTCGGATTGTTCTTTTCGCGGATTCGGCGGCAGCTTTGCAAGTGTGGAAATCAATCATCGCCGATGCCTTGAGCTAAGGTTAAGTCAAATGCGGAAAGCCAGAAATAGCCACCGCCGCTGCGCAGTGGGGATACTTTTGTTTTTATTCGTCGTGAGAAAACCTTGGGTCGGGCCACACTGGATGCAAGCCCGGTTTTTTCCGTCTGATTTGAAAAATTATGATGGAGCTTTCGGTCGTGATGGGCGGACGACATATAACATCGCAAAAAGGGGGTCAAGGGCGGTGCTTCACTATATATGAGGGGAAGTCTTGATGCTTGTGCTACAGTACTCACTTGTCTTTGTCTTTTTCATCTCATTATCT
>JAAUYJ010034182.1_pt1 | contig 12662 bp, 8 predicted proteins | sample 7278031 | NCBI WGS metagenome assembly JAAUYJ01 (sample SAMN14350222, study PRJNA611818) | marine sediment metagenome | isolation source: surface marine sediment (1.8m) | place: French Polynesia: Moorea | collected 2018-08 | reverse complement strand
GAGGGAGACGGGGGGGGACAGACCCCGAAGGGAGAGAGGGCCTCCGAGCTGGGAGAGAGAGAGAGCCCCTCTTCTCCGCCGTCCTGACCTCTCCTTCGTCCTCTCTCTCCTCGATCCTTCTTCCTCGTCCGGGGTTGGTTGGTTTTGGCGGCGCAGGCGAGTGAGGAAGGAATCCTCCTCGCCTCCTCCACTTTCCCTCGAATCGGCCTCCTCCTCCTCCTCCTCGTCCTTCCTCCGCCGCCTCCTCCCGAGAAGAAGGGAGGCTCCTGGGCTGAATGGCGGTCCCCCCCCCCTCCTCCTTTTAGGCGAAGGAGGGAGGGGTCGGTGGCGGTGGGGGAGGAGAGGAGAAAGTCAAACGCGCTTGGCTCAAGGGAGGAGAACGTGGGAGTGCTTTCTCAGATCTCGTGACCAGCTGTGCCACGGAGGAAGGCGACGTATGCTGTACCTGAAGGGTGGGCGTCGTGCAAAGGAAGTATTGAACATCGAACAACGATGGGGGGAAATGCATCGGAAGAGTGCCGGCGAAACGGAATTTCTTGTCATGTATACTCCGCCGCCTTCTCGTCTTTCCTGGTCACGCCGCGGCGGGAGATAATCACGCGGACTCTTTCCACCTTCCTATCGACTTCCGGCTCGCTCCCGCCCCTCCGACCGACCGCGACCGACCCGGTCCGACCTGGCATTTCCTCACCCTCTTAGACCCAGATATACTGGCGCCGCTACCGCCGGGGTTGGAAAAAAAGGAAAGCAGCTCGTTGCCCCGAGGCGCGTTGGCTGGAAGCCGCATGGAAAGTCCGGTGGGAGGCGAGAGGCGACCGGGGGGGGGAGAGGGGGGCGAAGTGTATCATCGTCATCTCTCCTATTCCTTAGGAACTTTCTCCTGCCCTTTCGCCCCCTTCCCGCCGCAGAAGGGGGGAAAAGCTGCGGAAGTAGATCGGGATTCGCCGAACAAATGGAGCATTAAGTTCTTCATTTACTTCAGAGCAATCGGACAGCCAAGTCGATGTGCGAGAAGCATCTGAGTTGGTAAATAATGCACTTTCCCCGCTCTTCGTATAGGCGCCAGATTCGTTGACGTCGGCGGCGGAAGGCGGAGGAGAAAAGAGAGTGCGCTCCGCCCCGGCAGCTTCACTTCGCCTTGCCGCCGCAGCTTTGCCGCATTGAACGCGTGGGGGGGGGGAAATGTGTTTTTCCGCGGTGACGAACATCTTTTTCCCCAAGCGACAAACAACACCGTATTGCCACGACTTTGACTCTAATTTCAACATAATATTTTTGTTGAGAGCGAAAAATCAAGCTCAAAATCAAAATTTCGCTCCTGAATTCTGTGCTTGCAAATGGATAAAATGTTGTATGCTGGGCTGGTATATATGCAATAAGAACGAGGGTACGAAGCAACGGCAACGCACGTCGGAATTGAAAACTTGGCAAGCGTTCGTGCGACGGGGGAAAATATATATTAGTGTCTTCCGACTTCCTCTTTCCCGTGCGATTGATGACTGTAGGAGAAGAAATGACGTTCGTTCACGTCATTTGACTTAGAAGAAGACAAGGAGGCCAAAAACTAAGGTAGAAAGTTCATGTTTGCTTCGCATTCACGCTGGACTCGTTTCGTATTGCTCGTCGCGTAAAACAAAAATGCCGCTTTGGAGCAGGAAAAAGGTCACCTTTGGAGAGTCCATGTAATACTTATCCGGCCCCTATCCCACTTTCCTCTCGGGTAGGTAGGGTAAGGCAGGAGCGGGGGAGGTAGGGGTTCGATCGGTGGCGAGGGTTGGCCGGGTCCGGAGCTGCCGAGTTGGAGCCAGAAGCGGAGGTTGGAGGAAGATAGCAGCTGTCCCAACGGACAAGGAGCGAGAGAAGACCTTTCTTGACGGATCGATCGCGAAAAGAGAAGATCATGATACTGCACTGCTCGATGGGCTCGACGGGAAAATAAATTATATTTTTTTGTACGGGAAAGCAAAGACGAGCTGATTTTTCGAAACTCTTTATTGAGAAAATGTAGCTCTACTCCGCGAGCGTCGCGGGGATAAAACACACTCATGAACAAGGGACACTCAACACGTACCCACGCTAAAATTCGGGAAAATCGTCACAGCGACGGAAAAACGCTATACTGCTTTGCTTGAAAATGGGGTCTCTTTTTCCGCTGACATTGATGAAAGAAGGAATGGGCTATAAGATAGGGTTTCAAGCTGTCGGGATAGACGACATGGATTTTCTTTTCGTGTTCGCTCCCAAACTTGGGGCAATTTTTGGTGCATCCGATTAGTAGTATGTCTCGTCCTCGAGCCACCCGCCCGGGTGGTGCCTGAGAAGGTACTTTCTCACTTCGTCGTAGACGAAGATGAGTAGAGAGAAGGGCATTGCTGGGATCCACCAGTTTATCTTGAGGGGATACATCCTCAGCCCCTTGTCCATGCCAGGTGTGTAGGACAAAAAAGCTGCCAGGGCAGTCTCAAAGAAGAGCCCAAAGTTTAGCATGTAGTTGTTCATTCCCTGTTGGAACACTGAGTTTCTTCTTGTTTTGCAGATGATGAGGTCAGCCCACTGAACGATGACTATTGAAGCAAAGAAAGCAGTATGGCAAGTGTACTCAAGGATCTTTCTGTCATGGTAGGTCCATTCTTGCCCATAGGAGTCTTTCAGATCATTTACAGCTCGGGAATCCCACTCTTTCCTCAATCCAAACAGCCTCTTTGGCCAAAAGCCATTTTCTGTCATGATAACAAAGTACACAAAGAACCCTGCTGACGCTTGAATCATGCCAATTTGACCATATGCCATAGATATTAATCTTTCATTCACCAGCTTGTCAGTAAAAGGATTTCTTGGTTGCCTTTTCATTATATCAGATTCTGCCTTCTCATAGGCCATTGAAATGGCTGGAACCATGTCTGTTCCAAGATCAATACACAATATGGTGACTGTCCCAAGAGGCAGTGGTACATCAGCTAGAATGAAAACAAGGAATGGTGAGATTTCAGGAATGTTTGATGTCAGTGTGTAGGCAATGGATTTTTTCAGATTGTCAAAGATGAGCCGGCCCTCTTCGACACCTGTCACAATTGATGCAAAATTGTCATCAAGGAGAATCATATCAGCAGCTTGTTTGGCAACGTCTTGACCAGCAATACCCATAGCCACTCCAATGTCTGCTTTCTTCAAGGCAGGGGAGTCATTGACACCATCTCCTGTCACTGCCACAATAGCTCCCATCCTCTGGCAACCTTCCACAATGATGAGCTTCTGCTGGGGTGAAGTTCTGGCAAACACTATTTCTGTGTGGTGAATCAGAATTTCATCAATCTGCTCCTCTGTTAGATCTTTCAGTTCTTCTCCATGAACTACTGCTCCCCTGGCGTCCCTTGGGTTTACTTCTGAGATGGGAACGTTGAGCCTATTGGCAATGTCCTCCACTGTCTCTGTCCCTTCTGAAATGATGCCAACAGACTTGGCAATAGCCTTTGCTGTTATTGGATGGTCTCCAGTTACCATGATGACCTTGATACCAGCAGACCTGCACTTCCCTACTGCATCTGGAACAGCTGCCCTTGGTGGATCAATCAGAGACATGAGTCCCACAAATCTGAGGCCTTCCATTGGGAAGTTTATCTCCTCTGTGTTAAATTCAAATCCGGAGGGAAAGTCTTTCTTTGGCAAGACTCCATCACAAAATCCCAATACTCTCTCTCCCAAGCCGCCAAGCTCTAGGTATGCATTGTTGAAGGCTTCTCGCCACTCATCATTGAGTTCCTGTTCCTTCCCATCAATCAGTATCTTGCTGCACTGTTTTAGTACTCTTTCAGGGGCTCCTTTCATGACAAGAAGGTGGTTTTCCACATCATCATCTGTTTTAGAACAATCGTGGATGGAGATTTGGTACTTGATGGTAGAGTTGAAGGGAATCTCCGCCACTTTTGTTCTTTCCTTTCTGTACTGATTTATATTGGGAGTGTCTAGTTCACAACATTTTAGCAAGGCCGTTTCCGATGCATCTCCATTAACCTCTCTTTTCAAAACTGGGATGTCCTCTTGGCCAGGTTTGAATTCAGCTCTGTTGCACAAAGCTGCAACTCTGAAAAGCTTTTTCCATCCAGGGTCCTCCTTGTCAAAGCCTTCTCCGGACTGGTCTTCTGTTGTGTCTGCTTCAATTATTTTGTTGTTGAACCACATGTGGGCTACAGTCATCCTGTTCTGTGTCAGTGTCCCTGTTTTGTCTGAACAAATGGTTGAGGTAGAGCCCAGTGTTTCAACTGCTTCCAAGTTCTTCACCAGGCAGTTTTTTGAGGCCATCCTTTTTGCTGTGAGAGTGAGGCAGACTGTAACTGTGGCAAGGAGACCTTCTGGAACATTTGCCACGATGATTCCAATCAGGAAAATCACAGCATCCAGCCAGTGGTATCCCAAAATGAATGCAATGATGAAGAATGTCACACCAAGGAATACAGCAACTGCAGTGATAATATGGATAAAGTGTGCAATTTCCTTGGCAATCGGTGTCTCCCCACTTTCCAGGCCTTCTGTCAAAACTGCAATTCTTCCCATGAAAGTGTTGTCACCCACACTCACCACAATTCCTGTGGCATTTCCCTCAACAGCATTTGTGGAGAAGAAGGCCAGATTCTTTGTTTCTGCTGGATTTTCACTTGTACAATCAGGGTTGCGTGACTGTGGCTCAGACTCTCCAGTTAGTGATGAGTTGTCGACTTTTAGCCCGCGTGATTCTGTTATCCGTATATCAGCCGGGATTCTGTCGCCATTTTTCACCTCAATCACATCACCTATGGTCAGGTCCTCTGCCTTAATCTTGACCTTCTCTCCCTCTCTAAGGCAGAGTGCATACTGAGGGACCATGTTCTGGAAAGACTTCATTATCTTGGTTGATTTTGACTCTTGGTAGTAGGAGAATATGCCTGTGACAACCACAACTCCTGTGAGGACAACCCCCAAGTACAAGTTGTCATCTGGAGGCTCTTCAAATGTGGTTGCTTGGATGGAATAGGCAAGGAAGCACAGAATTGCTCCAAGCCAGAGGAGCATTGCAAAGCCTCCAAATAGATTCTGGCAGAATTTCACCCACTCAGGTGTAGATGGTGGCGGTGTGAGGGCATTTGGGCCATCTCTTTCAAGGTTGGCCCTTGCCTGTGCTTCTGTGAGACCCGTCTCCAGGTTGGTCCCCATCCTCTGGCACAGCTCGGAGACGGTGATCTTGTGCACGTCAATGTCGAGCTCTTTCTTGAGCCCTTCCAGCTCCTCCGACGGTTTGCTCGCTGAAATAGAAGAGAGAAACTTTTCGTTAATACGGTGGAAATGAAGAGGGTCTCAAAAAATATGTCGGTGAAGCCTGATGGTTGGTCCAAACTACGCATATGGTCAGGGAGTTCTTTGAAAAGGTTTCTATTTCAAACTATGACACCGGTAGAATATCGTGTACTTTTTCTTCGAGAACTTGGGCTCTGGAGTCTGGAAAGGGAAAATTGGGTGGAAAACGCCGAAGGGAATTCTTTCCTCGGTAAACTTTTCCTTTGAGTCACCAAACCTTCTTTCAGGGAGAAAGCTTTTTCTATTCGCAGTACCAACTCTCTCGACAGGGTAACTATCGCATTTTTTGTCGGAAAAAGGATTGGGACTATTTTCTTTGCCTGCTGTTTGTGATTGATTGGACTGAAAAGTAAATGTTCTCTTCCTTCTGATAGTTCGCCTCTCCGTGACTTGATCCCACTGGCTTCCAAAGTGTCAGAAATGAGAGGGGGGAGAGTGGTGGGAGTGCACCCCTGGGCCTTCAGCCGACTGCCACAGAATGACAGACAGCGGGGGGGGAGACTAATTAAATTTTCTTTCCTTTAGCGGTATATATATCCACTCCCTTTCCCCACAACTACACAATCTCCCCATGAGATATAGATACAGTGGTCTCTCTGCCAGCCGCCCATCGCTCTCTCTATATTGGAGAGATCGAGAGAGAGAGAGACTCACGATAGAATGAAGGATGAAAAGCCGAAGGAAGAATTGGGCGATCAGACAATGATGCGGCAACGACCGACGTGCTTTGGGCTTTTTGATTTCCGAGGAGAGGCCATTCGTTGCCCCACTAATATAGCCAGCACTCAGCTGAAAATGGAGAATGATTACCCTTCAGGAGCTTTCCATTCCTCCTATTCACCAGCCAACATTTCCAGTTCGGGAACCAGTGTAGAAAAAGGGTGCGTAGTACGTACGACAGTAATCTCCTTTCTGGGAGTGGGAAGGTACTCTCAAGTGAGCCATGTACATAGCATGTGCTCGTTCTCTCCAGCTTAAGAAGGCAAGGGACGGATTGGGGAAATCCCCTCTCCTCTCCTCTTCCCTCCCTTTTCTCTGGCTGTGTAGCTTCTAACGCCATAATGGGAAAACACCTCCCCTCCCCCTTCTCCCTCCCTCCCTCTCCCTCCCGACATCCTTTTTCAATCAGCCCGCTTAATTAAGCCAGGAGAGGAGGAGAGGGCAGGTGGCAATGGCAGGAGGAGGCGAAAAGAAGGGGAAAGAAGAGAGCCAAACACGGCTTAAAAGGGAGGATCGAAAAGTAGTAGGAGAGGAGAGCCCATTGTACGTGTAGTACTGATGGTTCTACTGGATGCTCTACTCTGCCAGCCTCTTTAGCTCTGGAAGCGACCCGATCACGTAGGGCCACCGGTGAGCTTGGAATTAGAGGCATTTTGATGGAAGCGATGCCATCGTCGGTAAAGGAATAAAACAGGCACCCGTACATGTCTCCTTGTGATATAATACCGTGTCCTCGTCTTTTCGAGCCTCTGTTCACGAAGCTTCGAGTCCAATTCAAAAGGCGTCAGCCTTGCATGTTTTGGCTTCAAAGAGAGCTTCCCAACCCCCCTCCCTCATTTTTGCGTCCTTTGATCTATTTTTCCGCGGATCCCCCTTCGCGAGTTTTAATCCGGGTTTTTAAAAAGAGTCAACCGACTCCAACCTCCAACCCCCCTCCCTCCCTCCCTCCTTCCCTCCCCTTCCTCTTCCATCTCTTCTTCAACAAGTGAGGAGGGGGGGAAGGGAGCAGAAGAAAATTTGCACAGACGTGAAGCGGTAAGTAGGGGAATTCGACAAGGACGAAACCGTGAAAGTGCGACGGAATACTGGCTCGGATCTCCATTTGGCGAATCCCTCCCCCCTCTTTGAAACGGCGAGCGTGACAACCGACCTCTGGTGGTCTGGCAAAGGCACACCGGTCTCTCCCCCCCTTCCATCCCCGCTGTCACTTTGGCCTGGAGACGGATTGGCTTTTAAGTGGAGGGGACGTCGCTCTCTCTCTCTTTCTCCACGACCAACGACCAACGTTTTCAACTTCTGCGTGTTATACCCCTACCTCCCGCAAAAATAGTGGAAGGTGCGTTTCCCGCAGTTGTTTGCAAGAAATTGTCTTGGAAAATGGGAAAGTGTCAAGAAGGGGACTTTGAACATTCTTTTGTCCTTTGCCCTCAAGCTGGGAAAAAGCGAAGGCCACAAGACTTATCCCTTTCCAACTTCACGTCCTATTAATGTTCTTGCCAAAGATATTCTTTGTCACACCGATTTTTGCCTCCTTTGAAAGGCGGAAACCCGAAATCTCTCGCCGAGATAACTTTTTCGCCGCCTCCCCCCCTGTTCGCACTAGGATGGATACGCCAAAGTCGGTTTCCCTCATCGAGAAAAGGGGGAGGGGGGGATGAGAGCACTTTTCCGAACCTATCTCCTCTCCTCTTCGCTTTCAGCCCACAACCTACTACGCACCACACTTTCCGTCGACGAGCCGCCGCTTCGAGTCTACCGCTACCTCTCTCGATCCATCCCACACTTTCAGTGGAAAGGCCGCATATCCCCTTTTCGGATAGATGGGGGAGAAGCCCTTGGATTTATTTTTTGGCACATCCTCATCCCCTTTTCCAGGGAGATGAGAACGATATTCATACAGAAATTCACATACGTAAGGTATACCGCCTCCGCCTTCCCAATTCAAGGCAGAGTGAATCTAAATTTAGAACTTCTGGTGGAGACCAGAGAAGAAGAGACCTACATGTGCACGTAGGTTTGTGAGTGGAAAGCTTCCTGATCAACCAGGATATGTTACAATGGTTTCTTTGCTATTGCCAAAAGTGTGGTTTCGCACGTTGGGGCTTTACTGTAAAGGAAAAGGGGCTACAAGTTCTTTATCCGAGACTGTTTTCGCTCCTCCCTCCCTTCGCAATCTTTTGAAGCTAGGAGGAGGAGCAAGAGGGGAAGTCTGGGCCAAGTGATTTATCGCCCTTGGGGGTCGTCCCCCTCCTCCCAGAGAAAGCGTGTAAGGCTCTAGAAACATACTAAAACCAGACCAAAAGAAACCGACTGCAGATCAGCCGCCGCACGCGAAGGTGCAAAATGGAATTCGATACACGGAAGGCAATTTTCGACATAGGCAGACAGCTAAGCAGATTCGTCGGCCTTCATCGTTCTGTAAAAGTCGATAACCATGTTCTTTTACAATCTGTAATTGTGGAGCCTACAGTGTGCAGTATACGTATCGAAGGGCAAGTGCCCTTCGCAAGGTGCGCACCTTCACAAGTCCAGAATGCTTCACGGAAGAAGAACAAGTACTAACCAACGATCGTTGGTATATGCACTCGCTCCAAGTACTGTAGGACTACTTTTTATGGTACATAATTTAAAATTTATTTCTCGCGGGCTTGGATGCTCAGCCATCAGCTCGCCCACACATTTCTTTCTAGTTCCTTAATCCTTAGCTCGCCGGCTCGCCAGTCGCCAGTGTGTCCACCTCCCCTTCATTCTTTCTTTCTCTCTTTCTATGAGTAGGGAACTAGGGATCGGAAAAACTTTTGCTTGAGCTCACAGTTTTATTTTGTGTGGTTTTTTTCCTACTCAGAAAGCCCGTCCCATATCTCCCTGACCCTCACACATTCCTAATTTTATGTGACCAGCTTTAGAGTTTTCTCTCTGATGAAGAAGAGCACTCTTTTCAATTCCTTCCTATTCCTTCCTCTTTTCTCTCTCTATTCTTATAAAAACTGGTCACTCAAACTGGTCCTTGGATTCAGAAAACCAAGGATAGAAATTTCTTGTGGTTTGGCATCTGCTCTTCTGCTCTTCTCCTTGGTCAATGTGACATCACCTAAAAAAGAAAAGGAAGGGGAGATAGGGGGTGGGGCATCAACAGCTAATAACCATGCAGTTGAAAACTCACTCCTTGTGTTGTGACTACTGACTACCCTAGGTCGAAGCTCTCAATCATCCTTGGGAATTCCGTACCTGTTCCTTAATGCTCTCGCTGCGCATGCGCAAGCGAGTGCATAAAAAGAGGCGGAAGCGGCGGTTTTCGCGGTGCCTTTTTATTTCGCTTCAGCCCCTGCCTGAGTGGAGGAGGAAACCCTAGATGTGTTGAGTGAGAGAAAGGCTTTTGTGTGCGAAAAAATATGGGCGGAGGAGGAGAGAAAAGAGGAAAATTCGCACGCACTCAACGTCTATTTTGAGGTCCCTCCACAGGCGTTGGAATCGCCAAAGATTGGCAATATGCGCAGGTAAAAGTCCCAAACTGACTGCCAACAAAACAGCAACACCATAAAATGTGATGCCAAGATTGGTGAATTTGTCTCTCTCTCCTCCAGCTCATTCTTAAATTTGCATGTTCCCATTTCTCCTCTCCTCTCTCTCTCTCTCTTCTCCCTGAGAGAAAGGGCGCCTTATATTCGTATGTGAGAGGAAGAGGAGAAGAGGGCCATACAGACCCATCTCGTAGTACGTGGGCTGTGTTCCTCTTCTTTTCCCACCTACCCACCCACCCGGGTTTCCCCCCCAAGAAAAGGAGGGAAAATCCATTTTCGCGCCTCTTCCTCCTCTCTTCCTCCTCCTTCCAACGGGGGTGAAGAGAAGGGCATGGTTAGCGCCAGAGGAGGGTCTCTCTCTCTCTTAGGCTCTTGTTTCTGCCTTGTCGACGCCGCTACTCGTCTTCCCATATACAGGGCGGGAATCGCCGATTTAAACTTTGAAAAATTTGAAAAAATCATTGGTATGCGTGGGTAATTAGACGTCGTGCGAGGAAATTAAAAATTTGGCCAATCCCGCACCACTCACTCTCTTTCCCCTCTTTCTTTCTGCCCGTGTTTATTGTGGGAGAAAGTGTGAAAAATTACGGCGCCTCCGAGCGAAAGAAGAAGGAGGAGAAGAAGGTCCTAAAAGAATAAGAAGAGGAAGATCCCCTTTTTCTTTTGCGTCAAAGGGGAGGGGACGCCGGCCGACGCTTTTACGCACTTTTCCGCGTCACGAGACACGCGATAATAATCGTCCATTCATTGGCTGGGCGGGGATTTTTCGGTTCCCACGGTGCGAAATGTACGGCAGGGGCACAATAGAACGCTTCCCCCGGCAGTATATTTTTGTTCTTTTTTTGTTTTCGTTCGGGAAAGCAGCTGTGGGGAAGTTAGAAAAAATAATGCGGTTTTGATGGCATTTCGCTGCGGGGCAAGCACAAGCAAGGGGGCCCCGACCGACACACTGCCGAATTTTTGGCATAGTTGCCAAGGAGGGGGAAGGAACGCTCGCAGACATAAATCTGGAGCTGGCGTCGAAATTACCACGGCGGTACGATACACGAAATGGGGGAGAAATTCCGCCGCTATTTCTGGGGAATCGGAGCGGGAGAGCGAGCGGAGAGGGGCGGGAAGGACCGACTTTCGAACCTGCTTGAGTGATGGATAATCTCTTTTCCACCTCCTTTCCTTCCCTTCCCCCTTCTCCGCCTTTATATTCGGGATTTGGGGGAAATCGGGGATCGGAGAACGAATTTCAGGGGGCCTTTTCCCCTTCCCCGTCCCCCTCCCCCGTGTAAACGCCTCCTTCCCCCTTCCGTCCTCCCTATCAATCCATCCATCTGAGTCAGTCTTTCCCCCCTCTTTCCTCCTCCGCCGTCGCTCCAAGCGATGAAAACCAAAGTCACTCTCATCCTCTTCGGAAAAAATCCCGATGCCTCTCCTTGCTTGCCAGACTTTCCAGGGGGAAGAAAAAGAAGAAGACGAAAAGGGCAAAAGGGAAAATCAAAAGGGTCTATCTTTCCTCTTTTTTTCGGGGAAACTCGTGGATGCGAATCTGTGACTTTCTCTCTCTCTCCCCCCTCTCCCAATTAAGAAGAAACAGCCAAAAATCGTCTGGGAAAATCTCGATTTTTTTTGCCAGTCGTCTGAAGTAAAAAGGGGGAGGGAAAGTGGAGGAGGAGGACAAGACGGAAAACTCTTTTTTTTGCCCTCATAGTTTCTTTTTTCCCTGCTTTTGCCGGTATCCTTCCCCCGGGGCGATTCTCTCTCCCCCCACGACAGAAGAGAGGAGGAAAATGGAGGGGAGCTAGAATCCTCCTTTTCGACAGGAGGAGGACAACGAACACACACTTAACTTCCCGGTATATAGTGCGGGATTCGCCACAGAGAAAAAAAATCTGTTTCCCTTAAAAGGGTTTTTTAAAGGGATTTTCTTCAAATGATATTTGGGAGCAAAGCATAGCAAAGCTTGGTAAATTTTTCAATCCTGCTTTCCTCTTTGGCCGGACGCCGCCCAGTTTTGTTGCGCAATCGCTCTCGGGGAAGGAAGGAGGAGGAGGAGGAGGAGGAAGTGTCATTACTACACACTCGTACGCCCTCTTCCTCTTCCTCCTCCTCCTTTCCTCGGGGCGTCCAGTCCCCCCCCCCTGCCAAAGACCCGCTGCCAAGATGATGATGATGATGATGATTCCACTCTGTCTTCTTTGACACGTCCCCTTTTTCTTAGGGCGTGGCACGGCCGTCTTTTTTCCGCCCCCACATGTAAGGGAAATTGCGTGTTCTCGTCCAACTATTTTTTTTGGAAAATGTCCCCTATCGTTTTCCCCGTTCTTTTCTCTACCTCTTACTGAAAGTCGATTGGCCGTGACGAAAGAGAAAGAATGGATGCACTTTTTCCCCCTTTCTTTTTTTCTCCCATTGAAATATTTGCGAAATCAATGGCAGCGAGTATAGAAAAAGGGGAATAGCAGAGGGCCTCTTTTTTTGCTTGCCGTCGTCGTCCACCCGTCGCGGGGTCTGAACTTGCAGTTGCAACCGGCAGAAAAAACATGCAATGTCGAACGATATTTTTTCCCGTTTGACCGTTCATGCCTTCTTTTTTCGATCTTTTCCGTCAACGGGAAACGGGAAATCAAGTTCGGAAACTGTTTGGCAATAAAGTCTATCATAATTGTCCGCAAATCCACACTCCTCCCAAGTACATTTACTTCAGAACAGTGGTTAATCCCTCCTCTTCCTTAAACAATTGGAACGGGCGAAACCTGCCTCTTCTTCCTCCTCCTCCTTTTGCGATCGCCACGAGCCCCTATACTACTCCCTTTCCTCCTTCCTCCTCCATTCTCTTTTCCCTCTGGGGGCCAAAGCCAAGAAGGCGGCGGCGGCCGGTGAAAGTTGACTGGACCCTCTCCCTGCTGCTGGCCAGTCTCTTCCTCCGCCGCCGCCGCCTTGGGCGAAAGAAAAAAAAGAGGAGAGGAAATGAAGAGTGAAGCACTTTGGGGGGCTTAGGAGGGTTGGAGGAGCGAGTGATCCTGGTAATTGATTGCTTCACAGGGAGAGAGGAAGAGGGGGAGGGGGGATCGGGTTTGTTTGTGCCCGAGAGAAGGGGGG
>JAAUYJ010153541.1_pt1 | contig 12685 bp, 12 predicted proteins | sample 7278031 | NCBI WGS metagenome assembly JAAUYJ01 (sample SAMN14350222, study PRJNA611818) | marine sediment metagenome | isolation source: surface marine sediment (1.8m) | place: French Polynesia: Moorea | collected 2018-08 | reverse complement strand
GGACCGTCGCAGGCCATGGATGGCCTGCGTCGAGCGAGCCATGGACGGCATGCTTTTAGCGAGTCCTGAACAGGGGAGAACCCAGCTTGTACCCGTACTACGGAGCTGAAGTTCGATGGGGCATTATTCGAACGTGACGCGCAAGAGGGGTCTGTGACCGAAGCTGCAGGCTCGTGTACACTTGCGGCCTAATAACGATATAGGCCCGCAAAAGCCCGATGAATCCGAATTTCCTGGATTTCGAACAGCCGATTGCCGAACTCGAAGTGAAAATCGAGGAGCTGCAGCTGGTCGGTTCCGACAACGACATTAACATCGGTGATGAGATCTCCAAGCTGCGGGAGAAAAGTACCCGGCTCACCGAGAAGATCTACGCGGGCCTGAGTTCCTGGGATATCGTCAAGGTAGCACGCCACCCCCAGCGGCCCTACACCATGGACTATGTTCCGCGGGTATTCACCGAGTTCGACGAGTTGCACGGAGACCGCCACTTTGCCGACGACAAGGCGATTGTCGGTGGTGTGGCACGGCTGGAGGGCAAGCCCGTCATGGTCATCGGCCAGGAGAAGGGCCGCAACGTGCAGGACAAGGTCGCCCGCAACTTCGGCATGCCCAAGCCTGAAGGTTACCGCAAGGCCCTGCGCCTGATGGAACTGGCCGAGCGTTATCACATGCCGGTAATCACCCTCATCGACACCCCCGGCGCCTACCCGGGCATCGATTCCGAGGAGCGCGGTATCTCCGAGGCCATCGCCCAGAACCTCGCGGTCATGTCGCGATTGCGCACGCCGATTATCTCGGTGGTGATCGGTGAGGGCAGCTCCGGCGGCGCGCTGGGCATTGGCGTGGGCGACCACCTGGCCATGCTGCAGTACTCCACCTACTTCGTGATCTCACCCGAGGGCTGCGCCAATATCATCTGGAAGACCTCGGAAAAGGCCCCCGATGCCGCCCAGGCCATGGGTGTCACCTCCAGCGTGCTGGAAGAGCTGGGCATCGTCGATGCGACCATCGAGGAGCCCCTCGGCGGCGCCCATCGCGATGTCGACACGATGGCGAGCCGGATTCAGGCCCACCTGGTGCAGGAGGTCGACCGCCTGCAGGCCATCTCCGTAGACGAGATGCTCGAGGCGCGCTACCAGCGCCTGCTGTCCTACGGCAACTGAGCCCCCCGGGTCCTGTGACCCTCAGCGCTGAAAGTCTCTGGCCCGCCCTGGAACCCTGGAGCGGGGCATCTCGCTGGTGGGTCGGCCTCAGTGGGGGTCTCGACTCCTGCCTGCTGTTGAGCCTGCTCGCTGAGCTTCGTGACGCAGGCGAGCACCCGCTACCGTCGCTGGCGGCTATCCACGTCGATCATCGCCTGCATCCCGATTCAGCGCACTGGGTCGCCCATTGCGCTGCCCTCTGCGAGGCACTGTCTGTGCCGCTCGAGACCGAGGTGGTCGAGGTTGATCCTGCCGGGGAGGGTCCTGAGGCGGCGGCCCGGGAGGCCCGCTATCGTGCTTTTGTGTCCTGTGTTGCGGACGGTGAGTTGTTGCTGCTGGCACACCACCGCGACGACCAGGTGGAAACCTTTTTCCTGCGCTTGATGCGCGGTGCGGGCAGCCGCGGGCTGTCGGGCATGCCGGCTTCGCGAGAACTCGACGGCGGTCAATTGTTCCGGCCATTGCTGCCCTACACCCGCTCAGAGCTCGAAGCCTGCGCCCATGATCGTGGGCTGACCTGGGTTGAGGATCCCTCCAATGCTGCCCTCGACGCGGATCGCAACTTCCTGCGCCAGGTGCTGCTGCCCCAGCTTGCCACCCGTTGGCCCGGTTACCGGCAGAGCGTGATTGCCAGCATGGAGGCGCTGGCGGATGCGGAGCAGGCGCTGGCGTCCGGGGACGAGGTGCGACTGGCCACCGCTCGCGAGGTGGCCTTCGGCGAGGCCTGCCTGGATCTTAAGCGACTCGGGGCGGAGTCGGCCGCCGAGCAGGCGCGCCTGCTGCGGCGCTGGCTGGAGTCCGAGGGCGTTGCCGTACCGACCCGCTCGCGGCTGCTGGAATTCAGCCGCCAGCTCGAGGTGGCGGGCGAAGACAGCCAGCCGGCGCTGGAACTGGAGCAGGGAAGCCTGCGCCGCTACCGGCAACGGGTTTTCCTGGTGCCGCAGCCGCCGACGCTGCCTGCGGAGCAGCGTCTCGAACCGCAGCAACCGGTCGAGCTGCCCGGCCTCGGACGCCTGTGGGTAGAGGCGTCTGAGAGCGGCTTGCGCCTGCCGGTCGACGGTGGCTGGCAGCTACGCTGGCGCGGTGGAGGCGAGCGTTGCCAGCCCCTGGGTCGCGGGCACAGCCAGGCGCTCAAGCAACTCCTGCAGGAGCGCGGCGTACCCCCGTGGGTGCGTGAGCGACTACCCCTGCTGTACGATGGCGACGCCATTGCCGCGGTAGCGGACCTGTGGGTCTGTGAGGGTTTCCAGGCCAGTGCCACGGAGGCGGCCTGGAGCGTGTGTTGGAGCCCTTCTCGGGCGGTCCTCGATTGAGCGGCTATGGCCTTTCTGTTATCCTGACGTCCCATCTTTTGCAGGGCCGTGCAAAGCCGGTCGCTATGCATTTTTGACCCATTAACCGTTGCCGGGATAGTTACTGGCGGCGTGCTCCGGTTGCCACCGGGCAGGGTTCCAAAGATGCGAAGCACCAGGGCGAGTCCACAGCACCGGCATCGAAACACGTAATACGCAGCTTGGTTCCGGCGCCCGATGCTGGGCTATGCAATGGCTTGCAATGGCATGGAAAGGTATTTATGACGCGCTTTGTCTTCGTCACTGGTGGTGTGGTTTCTTCATTGGGCAAGGGCATTGCCGCTGCGTCCCTCGCCGCGATTCTCGAGGCCCGCGGCCTCAAGGTCACCCTCCTCAAGCTGGATCCCTATATCAACGTCGACCCAGGCACCATGAGTCCGTTCCAGCACGGTGAGGTATTTGTCACGGAAGATGGCGCCGAAACCGACCTCGACCTCGGACACTACGAGCGCTTCACCCGGTCGACCATGACCCGGGCCAATAACTTCACCACCGGCCGGGTCTACGACACGGTGCTGCGGAATGAGCGCCGCGGCGACTACCTGGGTGCCACCATCCAGGTCATTCCCCACATTACCGACGAGATCAAGCGCCGGGTGCTGGAAGGTGGCGGCGATGCCGATATCGCGGTGGTGGAAATTGGCGGTACCGTCGGTGACATCGAGAGCCTGCCGTTTCTGGAAGCCGCCCGCCAGCTCAAGGTCGAGCTGGGCAGCGCCAGGGCGATGCTCATGCATCTTACGCTCGTCCCCTACATCGCCGCCGCCGGCGAGATCAAAACCAAGCCCACCCAGCACTCGGTCAAGGAGCTGCGCTCCATCGGCCTGCAGCCGGATGTATTGCTGTGCCGCTGTGAAATCGAGGTGGAAGAGGGCGCACGCAAGAAGATCGCCCTGTTTACCAATGTCGAGGAGCGGGCCGTCATACCGCTGCTGGATGCCGACAGCATCTACGAGATCCCGTCCATGCTGCACGGCCAGGACCTCGATTCCATCGTTGTCGAGCGCTTCGGTCTGGACTGCCCGGAGGCGGATCTCAGCGAGTGGGATGAGGTGTTGCGCGGCGAGATCGAGGCGGACAGGGACGTGACCGTGGCCATGGTCGGCAAGTACATGGACCTGCTGGATGCCTACAAATCCCTCAACGAGGCCCTCAAGCACGCCGGCATCCAGACCCTGTCGCGGGTGAAAATCCAGCACATCGACTCCGAGCGCATTGAAGAGGAGGGGGTGGGCATCCTCGAGCATGCCGACGCGATCCTGGTGCCCGGCGGTTTCGGCGAACGCGGCTTCGAGGGCAAGATCATGGCTGCGCAATACGCCCGTGAGCATGGCGTGCCCTACCTCGGTATCTGCCTGGGCATGCATGTGGCTATGGTCGAGTACGCGCGCAACGTCGCCGGCCTCGAGGGCGCTCACAGCACCGAGATGGAGCGCGAGACGCCGCACCCCATCATCGCCCTGATTACCGAGTGGCAAACCGCCGACGGCAGGGTCGAGACCCGCAGCGAAGATTCCGACAAGGGCGGTACCATGCGCCTCGGCGGACAGCCCTGCCACCTGGTGGAGGGCTCGGTGTCCCGCCAGCTGTATGGCGAGGACACCATCGTCGAGCGCCATCGCCACCGCTACGAGGTCAACAACAATTACCTGCCCCAGCTGGAAGAGGCCGGGCTGCGAATTGTCGGCTGGTCCGGTGACCGCTCCCTGGTGGAGATGATCGAAATTCCCGACCACCCCTGGTTCGTGGCCTGCCAGTTCCACCCCGAGTTCACCTCGCGGCCGCGCGGTGGCCACCCGCTGTTCTCGGGCTTCGTCAATGCCGCTCTCAAGCTGCGCGAATCCCGAGAGTCGGGCGCGCCCTCTTCGAAAGAGGAAGTGGCGTGATCGATACCGAAACTGAAGTCCTGATCGCGGAGCGGATCCGCGTTGCCAACGACGCGCCCTTCGTCCTGTTCGGCGGCATCAACGTGCTGGAATCCCGCGACCTGGCCATGCGCGCCGCGGAGCACTACAAGGCGGTGACCGACAAGCTCGGAATCCCCTACGTGTTCAAGGCCTCATGGGACAAGGCCAACCGCTCCTCGATCCATTCCTTCCGCGGTCCCGGTTTGGAGGAGGGCATGACGATCATGGCGGAGGTAAAGGCGCAGTTCGATGTGCCGCTGATTACCGACCTGCACGAGCCGGCCCAGGCCCAGCCGGTGGCGGAGGTTTGCGATGTTATCCAGCTACCCGCCTTCCTGGCGCGCCAGACTGACCTGGTGCATGCCATGGCCGCCACCGGTGCGGTCATCAACGTCAAGAAACCCCAGTTCCTGAGCCCCGGCCAGATGGGCAACATCGTCGAGAAAATCAACGAGTGCGGCAATCGCCGTGTCATCCTCTGCGAGCGCGGTACCCAGTTCGGCTACGACAACCTGGTGGTCGATATGCTCGGCTTCCGGGTGATGAAGCAGGCGGCGGGCAATGCGCCGGTGATTTTCGATGTCACCCACGCGCTGCAGTGCCGCGACCCCCTGGGCGCTGCCTCCGGTGGGCGCCGGGAGCAGGTGGCGGAGCTGGGACGGGCCGGCCTGGCGGCGGGTCTGGCCGGGCTGTTCCTGGAAGCGCACCCGAACCCCGACGAGGCGCTCTGCGACGGACCCAGCGCGCTGCCGCTGGACCAGCTCGAGCCCTTCCTGGCGCAAATGCAGGCCGTTGACCAGTTGGTAAAATCCTTTCCGCCACTGGATATCCACTAGATACTCATCTTTTTTTACGGAGAACAAGCATGAGCACTATCGCAGACGTGCGGGGCTATGAAGTCCTCGATTCACGCGGCAACCCGACCGTCCAGGCAGACGTGGTCCTGGAGTCCGGGGCCGTGGGTAGCGCCTGTGCGCCGTCCGGCGCCTCTACCGGGTCCCGGGAAGCCCTGGAATTGCGCGACGGCGACGCGGCCCGCTACCTGGGCAAGGGTGTGCTCACCGCGGTGGCCAACGTCAACGGCCCGATCCGCGACGTGCTGCTGGGCCATGACGCCCGCGACCAGGCCGGCCTCGACGAGGCCATGATTGCGGCCGACGGCACCGACAACAAGGCGCAGCTCGGCGCCAACGCCATCCTCGCGGCCTCGCTGGCTGCCGCCCGCGCCGCAGCCGTCGACAAGGGCATGCCCCTGTACCAGCACATCGCTGAACTCAATGGCACCGATACCATGACCATGCCGGTACCGATGATGAATATCCTCAACGGCGGCGAGCACGCCGATAACAATGTCGATATCCAGGAGTTCATGGTGCAGCCGGTGGGCGCCGAGAGCTTCGCCGAGGCGCTGCGCACCGGTGCCGAGATTTTCCACCACCTGAAGAAGGTGCTGTCGGCCCAGGGGCTCAATACCGCGGTCGGTGACGAGGGCGGTTTCGCCCCCAACCTGCCGTCCAACGAGGCGGCCCTGGAGGTGATCGCCGAGGCGGTTGGCAAGGCCGGTTACACCCTCGGTGACGACGTCACCCTCGCCCTGGACTGCGCTGCCTCCGAGTTTTTCCGGGATGACAAGTACGACCTGGCCGGTGAGGGCAAGCAATATGACAGCAGCGAATTCGCCGACTACCTGGCTGCGCTGGCGGGCAAATACCCGATCATCAGTATCGAAGACGGCATGGACGAGAGCGACTGGGCGGGCTGGAAAGTACTGACCGACAAGCTCGGCGACAAGGTGCAGCTGGTGGGCGATGACCTGTTTGTCACCAACACCAGGATCCTCAAGCGCGGGATCGACGAGGGCGTGGCCAATTCCATCCTCATCAAGTTCAACCAGATCGGCAGCCTCACCGAGACCCTCGACGCGATCCGCATGGCCCGTGAGGCGGGTTTCACGGCGGTGATATCGCACCGTTCCGGGGAGACCGAGGACACCACCATTGCCGACCTCGCGGTGGCTACCGCTGCGGGACAAATCAAGACGGGTTCGCTGTGCCGCTCTGACCGGGTTGCCAAGTACAACCGGCTGCTGCGCATCGAGGCGGAGTTGCAGGGTATGGCGGCCTACCGCGGCCGTGATGAGTTTCGCGCCTAGCGTGCCATTCACTCGGCGCCGGGATTGGGGCCGGCCATGAAGTGGTTGGCCCTGGGCCTGACAGTGCTGCTAGTGGCCTCCCAGTACCGGCTCTGGTTTGCCGAAGAAGGCAGCCTTGCCGAACTGCATCGCCTGCAGCAGGAAATTGAGCGACAGGAGCAACGCAACGCCGAGCTGGAGGCGCGCAACCTGCGCCTGGAGCAGGAAGTGATCGAGCTGCAGCAGGGCCTGGAAACGGTAGAGGAGCGGGCCCGCCGCGACCTGGGCATGATCCGCGACGGCGAAACCTATTATCAGTTAGTTGAGAAAGACGACAGGGCCGAGGATGACGGCAGCTGAGTCACGTTTCTGGGGCGTGGTGCCGGCTGCGGGCAGTGGCACCCGCGTGGGTGCGGATACCCCCAAACAGTACCTGGAGCTGGGTGGCACGGCGGTCCTGCAACATACGCTGGACGCGCTGTTGGCCCTGCCGGTGCTGGAGCGCCTGATGGTGGCGCTGGCCCCCGGAGACCGGCGCTGGCCGGCCCTGGCCGCCGCCGGCGATGCCCGAATCGGAACCACCGATGGCGGCGCCGAGCGCGCCGATTCAGTGCTGGCCTGCCTGCTGGCCCTGGAAGCTGATGCTGATTCCGATGACTGGGTGCTGGTGCATGACGCCGCCCGGCCCTGCGTCAGTCTCGCGGAATTGGAGAACCTGGTGGCAAGCCTGCGGGACGATCCGGTAGGCGGATTGCTGGCCCTGCCGGTGTCGGAGACTGTGAAGCGCGCGGACGCACAGCAGTGCGTGGCAGCCACCGTCGATCGAGACGGCCTGTGGCTGGCGCAGACGCCGCAGATGTTCCGCTATGGCATGCTGCGCGCGGCGCTGGAGTCAGCTGCCGAGCGTGGCGCCACCGTGACGGATGAGGCCTCCGCCCTGGAGCAGGCGGGCTATGCACCGCGGCTGGTGCCGGGAGCAGCCACCAATATCAAGATCACCCGGCCTGCCGACCTGCCGGTGGCCGAGGCGTTCCTGGCGGCTCGGGCTGCGCAGCGATGAAGGCACAACCTGGAGACAGTGAATGGTAAGAATCGGACACGGCTTTGATGTGCATCGCTTCTGTGCGGGCGATCATGTGATGCTGGGGGGCGTTCGCGTACCCCACGATCATGGCCTGGAAGCGCACTCCGATGGCGATGTGGCGATTCATGCCCTGTGTGACGCCATGTTGGGGGCCCTGGGGCTGGGGGACATCGGTCGCCATTTTCCGGATGACGACCCGGAGAATGCCGACATCGATAGTCGCATCCTCCTCAAGTGCGTATTTGCCCTGGCCCAGCAGCAGGGATTCCGGCTCGGCAATGCCGACCTCACGATCATTGCCCAGGCGCCGAAACTCGCACCCCATATCGACACCATGCGGGCAGTACTGGCGTCCGACCTGGAGGCCGATGTACAGGCGGTGAACGTCAAGGCCACCACCACCGAGGAGCTGGGTTACATCGGCCGTCGCGAGGGCATCGCGGCCCACGCCGTGGTGGTGCTGGCACCCGGATGACAAGGCGGGAGCATTCTGTGATGATGCGGGCAGCTGCGAGGGCGGCAGGACGACAACAGGAAGTGACGGAACGTGAACGCGACTAATCTTCGCGGCATAGGCATGACCTCTCAGCGCACCCGGGAGCGGTTGGTACAGCGCCTGCGCGAGCAGGGCATTGCCAGCAGCGATGTCCTCGAGGTGATCCGCAATACTCCCCGCCACATGTTCGTGGACGAGGCCCTGGCACAGCGCGCCTACGAAGACAGTTCCCTGCCCATCGGTTATTCCCAGACCCTGTCGCAGCCCTGGATCGTGGCGCGCATGACCGAGCTGTTGCTGGACAGCGGCCCGGTGGAGCGGGTACTGGAGATCGGTACCGGCTCGGGCTACCAGACCGCGGTGCTGGCGCAGCTGGTAGGGCAGGTATGCAGCGTCGAGCGCATCAGGCCGCTGCAGGAGAAAGCCCGCAAGCGACTGCGCGAGCTGCGCCTGAAGAACGTGCAACTCAAGCACGCGGACGGCGGCGTGGGCTGGGAGAGTGAGGCGCCCTTCGATGGTATTGTCGCTACCGCTGCGCCGGAGGTCATTCCGCCTGACCTGCTGGCGCAGCTCGGGCCCGGCGGGCGCCTGATCATCCCGGTGGGAGTGGATACCCAGTACCTCACCGTCGTTACCCGAACAGCCGCGGGCCTGGAAACCGAGACCTTTGATGAGGTGCGCTTCGTACCCCTGCGGTCGGGTCTGGTACGTTGAAACCAGCCGGTATCGTCCTGCGCGGCCTCGCCATGGGCGCGGCGGACATTGTGCCCGGCGTCTCCGGCGGCACGGTCGCCTTTATTACCGGCATCTACCCGCGCTTGCTACACAGCCTGCGCAGCTTCGACCTGGCCGCCCTCAAGCTGTTACTTCGCGGCAACATTGCGGAAGCCTGGCGCCACGTCGACGGCAACTTCCTGGCCTGGCTGCTGACTGGCATCGCGACCAGTATCCTGACCCTGGCCCGGGTGTTCGGCTGGTTGCTGGAGCACTACCCGGAACCTCTGTGGGCCTTCTTTTTCGGGCTGATTCTCGCCTCCGCTGCCATGCTGGTGCGGCAGGTGCCCGGCTGGACCGGGCCCAGGCTGCTGGCGCTGCTGGCCGGCACCGTTATCGCCCTGGCCATTGCCCTGGCGCCCCGGGCGGGGTTCGTGCCCGGCTATCCCGGCGTTTTCCTGGCCGGCTTCATTGCGATCTGCGCCATGATCCTGCCTGGAATCTCCGGTAGCTTCATCCTGTTGCTGCTGGGCATGTACGCGGTGACACTGGATGCCATCCGCAGCTTTGACCTGGTCTATATCGCGGTGTTCGGCGTCGGTGCTGCCTCGGGGCTGATGTGCTTCAGCCGGCTACTGGACTGGCTGCTGTCGCATTTTCGCGGTGCCACCATCGCCACGCTCACCGGCTTCCTGTTCGGCTCCCTGGCAGTGGTCTGGCCCTGGAAACGCACCCTGTCCTGGGTGGAGGGGCGCGACGGCGAGCCCCGGGCCGCCCAGCAATGGCCGGTGTTGCCCGGTGATTACGCTGGCGACCCCCTGCTGTTGCTGTGCGTCGGCCTGGCATTGCTGGGCCTGGCCCTGGTGCTGGTGCTGGACCTGCGCTGGGGCCGGCTGAAGGTCGAGGCAGACTAGGGTGTCCTGAATGATGCGGACTCATCGGGAAGGACACTGAATCATGGTCAGGCCGTGGACCTTCCTGCTGTGCCTGCTGCTCGCCGCCTGCGCCGGAGAGCCCAACCGGGCGCCGGTCGAAAACCGCCACGGTGAGAAAAAAACGGTTGCCACCCCGGATCGATACGCCGTGCGGCGCGGCGACACCCTGTATTCCATCGCCTGGCGCTATAATCTCGATCACCGCGCCCTGGCTCGACTCAACGGTATCCCCAGTCCCTACACCATCTACCCGGGCCAGCAGCTGAAGCTGCGGGGCAAGCCGCCGTCGTCGCCACCGACCCCGGTAGCGACGACCAGAGCTCCGGCCGCCAAGGCGCCGGCAGCCACCGCATCCCGCCCTGTCACAAAAACGTCATCCCCCCGTGTTACTTCTAGCAGCCCGGCAGAATTCGACCGCAAGGTCGATGCCTGGCACTGGCCGACCCGCGGAACGGTGGTGAGAAAATTCTCGGCGACCACGCACAAGGGTATCGACATCGACGGCAAGGCCGGGGATGTTGTGCTCGCCACGGCGGGTGGCAGCGTTGTCTATGCGGGCAGTGGCATCGTCGGCTACGGCAACCTGCTGATCGTCAAGCACAGCCAGGACTACCTCAGTGCCTACGGTCATAACCGCCGGCTGCTGGTGAAGGAGGGAGACCGGGTGAAAGCGGGCCAGAAGATCGCCGAGAAGGGCAGCAGTGCGACCAATACGGTGAAATTGCACTTTGAAATTCGCCGCGACGGCAAGCCCGTCGACCCGCTGAAACTGCTGCCAAAGCGTGGCTAGGCAGGCCCGGGAGCACCGTCCAGGTACGAAACGGGGTTTCTGTTTTGGCCGTTGTAGTCGCTGGGTATTGGGAGTACCCTAATCGGCCCGCTGAAGTAAACGCTTAATAACAAGACGCGCTTGCTTTGCGAATACTGGCGACAATGCTGGCAAGAATAAGAGGTGAGGAATGGAAGTCCGATCCCGATCAACCGGTAGCAAGAAGAACAGCGGTGCAGCCCGCGGTGCTGCGTCGAACAGGTCCAGGAAAACCGAGAGCAAGGGAAAGACAGCGGCGCGCAGGAGCTCACCTGCTAAAGCTGCTGCTAAGGAGACCAGGGTGACGGTCGAAAAAACAAAAGCAGGGGGGACCGACTCAGCGGCCAGCAAGGCCAGGAGTCGGGGAAAAGCAGCGGCAGCATCGCCAGCTACATCAAAGAAGGCCGCACGCGGTGGCAGCATCAAGGCCAACGGCAAAACCACAGACCCGATTACCGCTCCGGCATCAGCCAAGGCCGCTGCCGAGGGTAGCCGTCGCCGTCGTGGCTATGACGATGACGACAAGGGCTTCAACAAGTCGCTGGATGCGACCCAGCTCTATCTCAATGAAATCGGCTACTCGCCGCTGCTGACGCCGGAAGAGGAAGTGTATTTCGCTCGCCTTGCGCGCAAGGGCGACGAGGCCGGCCGCAAGCGAATGATTGAGAGCAACCTGCGACTGGTGGTGAAGATTGCCCGGCGCTACATCAATCGAGGCCTCACCCTGCTCGACCTGATCGAAGAGGGGAATCTGGGGTTAATTCGGGCAGTAGAAAAATTCGATCCCGAGCGCGGCTTCCGCTTCTCCACCTATGCGACCTGGTGGATTCGCCAGACCATCGAGCGGGCCATCATGAACCAGACCCGCACCATCCGCCTGCCGATTCATGTGGTCAAGGAGCTCAACGTCTACCTTCGGGCCGCGCGTGAGCTGACCCAGAAGCTCGACCACGAGCCCTCCGCCGACGAGATCGCCACCATGCTCGACAAGCCGGTGGACGAGGTGAAGCGCATGCTGGGCCTGAACGAGCGCGTGGCCTCGGTGGATACCCCGCTGGGCCCGGACTCCGACAAGTCGCTGCTGGATACCATCGCCGACACCCATGTCAGTGATCCCTCCCAGCTGCTGCAGGAAAGCGATATCAAGGACAGCATCGGTATCTGGCTGGGCGAGCTGACCGACAAACAGTGCGAAGTGGTCTCTCGCCGCTTCGGCCTGCGCGGGTATGAGACCAGTACCCTCGAGGAAGTTGGTCGCGAGATCGGCCTCACCCGCGAGCGGGTGCGGCAGATCCAGGTCGAGGCCCTGAAGCGGCTGCGCGTCATCATGGAGACCCAGGGGTTGTCGTCCGACTCCATTTTCGGCTGAACCACCCGCTGGTAGTTCCTGCCCGGTTGGGCGATTGCTGGGTTTTCCCACGGAACTCACGTCACAAGGTCTACCAGTCCCAATACAGCACTCACCTGGCCAGTCCGGTTGACGACCGTACCGCCAGATATTTGCGTCCTGTGTCCCGTTTCTTGCGTTTGTCAGCAGCAATCCTATTAAGAAACCAAGCTTGGTGTTACGATTTTTCCGGGGTTCAACGAGCGCCCAGCTCGTTGGAAATGGAAGAAAAATACGTTCAGGGAAGATGCCATGAAGCGTTTCTTGTTTGCGGGGGCCGCGGTCCTCTCCTTTAGCCTTGTGTCCGGTTGCGCCACCGTTGTGCGCGGCAGTAGCGAGGCAATCACTTTTCAATCCACACCGTCTGGCGCGCTGGTGAAGCTCTCGTCGGGGCAGTCATGCACAACGCCTTGCGAGCTCGAGGTCAAGCGCAAGGGTGAGGTGTTCGTAACCGTTGAAAAAGATGGCTACAAGACGCTGGAAACAGCGCTGGTGTCGTCCATCGATGGCGGTTCGCTGGCGCTGGGCACCACAGCGAACATCCTGTTCCTTCCCATCATCAATGACGTTGTGGACTACAACACCGGCGCCAACTACTCGCGCAAGCCGAACCCACTGGCTGTCACGCTGATAGAAACAGGGTCTGCTGATCAATACCCGCAGGTG
>JAAUYJ010040635.1_pt1 | contig 12685 bp, 10 predicted proteins | sample 7278031 | NCBI WGS metagenome assembly JAAUYJ01 (sample SAMN14350222, study PRJNA611818) | marine sediment metagenome | isolation source: surface marine sediment (1.8m) | place: French Polynesia: Moorea | collected 2018-08 | reverse complement strand
TTCACCACGAAGGAAATAAGAGTTATTCGCAAGTCGAGGTTGTCCTCATGTATTGACTTAGAACGGCCATTTATACCTAGTTTCCTAGTTTAGTGGCCAACGAGTCGCACAACAAGATCGATGATATGAACACCGTTACGTTCAGTAAAAATATACTGGGACATTCGTGGGTTCCAACGACGGGTTTGATGCCCAAAGTGAACCCCTGACTCTAACAACTGAGCCAAACTGACAACTGGCATTATTTTTTCTCCTAATTCGGGTTAATCCTCCATCCAGGCGTATTCCCACAGAATTTATATCTTTAGAACACCCGACTACCCGGATGTGCGATTTTAGACAACTCTCCTAGCTTATCATAGGAGATGCTAATTTTTTACAAAATAGCCCTAGTGGAGTGACCCAGCTAATTTTGTGCAAAATTGTAGTGGATTGTTTCATCTTAAATGTTGCACTCTTATTTTAAATTCTGGGTTGATTAATCTCCCCCCTCTTTCCCCTCTCTCTACCCAGACCTCCCACCCACACTTTTTTAATGCACTACTTTAGCTGAAACACTCCAGTAGGGTGCGTACTTACAGCTTAAATTCATACTAGAAAATAGATTTAGCAATCCTTCGTCACGCACCATTTTAGATATGTCAATCCACTACTAGCACGTCAAGCTTAAAGTAGTGGAATATATTTTTGACTAAAAGCTTTGAAAACTCAGCATCGTAATCACCAAAAATCGCCATAATTATCCTCTATTTATGATTATTTAAAAACCTAATTTACCTAAAACTTATCGTCTAAATCCTCCCCCCCTTTTTAGGTAAAATAATAAAAAATTTTCTTTTTAGTCAATACTCTTATTTTCAAATAGAGGTAATTATTAATTTTTGACAGAGCTTACCTTTTCTTTCTTGAATCTTCAAATATGTATTTGTCCTAATATTACTTTTAAACGATCATAATCATCTTTCAACAGTACACTTATATTTCTTCCTGCTTGAACTAACCAGTTACGGTCAGCCTTTCTTAGTTGATAAATTTCTCGAATAGTCGCTGCTACTAAACTATCAACTGGCGCATCACTTAACTGTAATAATGTTCGTAAGAAATCTAACTTTTCACTAAACCTAATTACTTCTTCTGGTTCACATGAATAAACTGCTTGGTGAATTTGTGGAGGACGGGGTGGAATATACTGGTAAACCTGACCATTTTCTGCTATTGAACCATTCAACTCTTCTGAAGATTTAAAACCCACTATTGCTGCTCTAAATTCTGTTTTTAGCATTGCGAATATTTGAGGTTGTTGTTCTCGTAATTCTGCTAAAGACATTCCTAAAGCTCTAGCTCTATGAACTGAATCAATAGGTAGGGTAGTTGCATAGAAAACTACCCCATAAATTAAATTACCTGATTGTTCATCTTGAGACTTTACCCAACTACCAAAAGCTGGCATAGTTGGAAAGTTTAATTCTTCTGGTTCCAGACATTGAGCTAAGAATTCTGTTGTTGCTGTTTCTATGACTTCAGCTATGTGATTATTCTGGGGATTTTTATTAGTAAACTGTGGTAAAGGAAGACGCATAACTGTTTTTCAAGTCAAAAGTTAAATTGTTTTTGTAACAATACTTAGGCTTTCTTTAGGTTTCTACTCTTCTAATTCTAGAATACATAGATATTTTTTTTTATTAATAAGTAATTATTTTCAGACATATTCTAGGTTTATTGAGTAGAGTAGCAGTAGGTTTTCAATGATTTTTTTAGTATCAAATTAAGGTTGCATTATTATTGACAACTAATCTACTCAAATTACTGTAGCAAATTTACATGGAATAAGCTGTACATCGGATTTTTATTTGAGATATAAATTTAATAAAATATATAGCAATTCCCATATTGGTGAGGTACGTTAATTCATTTGTTTGAGGGAACAGGGAATGGGGAATAAAAAGATAACTCTACCTCACAAACTTGAGAAACGCTATACTTATTTCGTAAGTCTTTTAGCAATCAAGATATTTACGAATTATTTCAAAACACTATTATAGTTCTGAAGCAAAATTAGATATTACTGAGTTTGAGAACTTGTTGAAAATTCTTTAACAGCTTTGCATATTACTTACTATAGCAATCCACCCATTGGTTGTGACAATTATGATAATAGTTAATTTGAGCTAAAAAGCTTTATAATTATGACTCCTGACTCATAACTACCACCAAAATATTACAACTTAAATTAGGATTGCTATATAATCAACTGCTATTAGCATATAAGCCAGAAAAGCAGGATGAAAAAATCCTACTCTACTATTGATTTTATCTAAATTACATCAATTATTTTTTCTGGCGACCCGCAGTAGCATCTACTAACTCTAATTCTGACAATCTAAACGTTACTAATTTATCCCAATTTCCTCCCTCAAATAATACAGCAGCTTTAGAATCACTTACTCGTTGAACTTGTCCTTGAAATCCATAGTAAGTATCACTAACATTTTTAACTCTAACCGCTACACCTGGTAAAATCATTGTTATTTACTCCAGAATAAAATATTTACTTAAATCTTAAGTGTACAAACATCAAATATTTTTTGGCTGTGCAAAATTGTGCCTATTTGAATTGTTTTATGCCAAAGCTGCCACAGAAACTTTAGCAGCAATTTTTTGAGCGATCGCTCTTAATGCTTGAGCCGATAAAGAGTCTGGGTCGCTAACAACAATAGGTACTCCAGCATCTCCACCCTTTCTCACAGGTATTTCCAAAGGAATCCCTCCAAAAAGAGATACTCCTAATTCTTGAGCCGTCATTTCTCCACCGCCAGAGCCAAAAATATCATACTTTTTATCTGGCATATCTGGTGGTACAAAATAACTCATATTTTCTACTATTCCCAACACAGGAACTCCCAACTGCTGGAACATTTTTAAACCCTTACGAGAGTCTAACAATGCAACTGTTTGAGGTGTAGTAACAATCACTACCCCAGACATCGGAACAGCTTGAGCCAATGTTAACTGAGCATCCCCAGTACCCGGAGGTAAATCCACTAACAAATAATCCAATTCGCCCCACTGAACTTGGTATAAAAATTGGCGGATCATCCCATTTAACATAGGGCCACGCCAAATTACAGGTTGGTCTCTATCAATCAAAAAAGCCATAGAAACCAACTTAACCCCATGATTAAAAGCAGGTTCTAGAACCTCTCCTTGGGGACCCTTTTGTACCATCACTTTCGCATCTGCAAGGCCCAACATATTTGGATCGTTAGGGCCATAAATATCAGCATCAATTAAACCCACCTTGGCTCCCATTTGAGCCAGTGCCACAGATAAATTTACTGCTACTGTACTTTTTCCCACCCCACCTTTACCACTAGAAATAGCAATGATATTTTTGACTCCATCAATACCCTGGCGATCTGGTACAGCTTTCTGCTGAGGGGTCTCTGCTGTGACATCTACTATTACCTCCTTGACTCCTGGTAATTGCTTGACAGCTTTTTGACAGTCTTCTACAATAAATTCTCGTAATGGACAAGCTGGAGTTGTTAAAACTAAGGTAAAACTTACTTGGCCATTTACTACCTTGATATTGCGAATCATGTTTAGTTCCACCAAGCTCTTACGCAATTCCGGGTCTTCTACTGGTCGTAATACATCTAAGATTGATTTGGTGTCAAGCAGATTGGGCATTTGATTTTCCTCTAGATAATTTAGATTATTTATAGTCTCTTGTTAATTAAGATTCAATCGAAACATTGGTCTGATATTACTTGAGAGATTATTTATACAAACTCTTCATTATTATTTAATGAATTTTAATATAAAAAATTAAGATAATCTATAAAATCAAAGATATCATTAGTTTGATCGCTGTAAAGAAAAGCCCAAAATTTTATTTAAGTTTTATTTAAGTAGTAACCAGCTTTGACAGTTGGCACAAAAATACTAGTAAAATTTATAACTTTAAATAGATATATAGCTGGCAAGAACCAACATCGTTAATTAATGATGTTCAACATAATTTTACTATTTTTAATTTATATATGTTGAACAATAGGCTGATCAGCTCCCCAGCAAATTTCAAAAATTAGGAAAGTTGAAATAAATGATCGGCATCATGGTAGGATAAAAGGCCAGGAAAGAGTAAAGTTTTCAGCGAAATTGAAATATAACTTAATACTATGACAGCTTCCACTAAACCTCAAATAACAGCTCCTCCATCTGATTTTCCCCTCAAAAGTTCTCAAGGTAGAGTCAGTAAATTAATGCAGGATCTACAAGATGAAATTTGTCAAGGTCTCGAAGATTTGGATGGATTAGGCAAGTTCAAAGAAGATAGTTGGGAACGTCCAGGTGGTGGCGGTGGTCGGTCTCGCGTCATCCGAGACGGTGGTGTTTTTGAACAGGGAGGAGTTAATTTTTCAGAGGTATGGGGAGAAACATTACCTCCATCTATACTTGGCCAAAGACCAGAAGCCAAAGGTCATGGTTTTTATGCCACAGGAACTTCAATGGTCTTGCACCCTAGAAGTCCTTATGTACCAACAGTACATCTAAATTATCGCTATTTTGAAGCAGGACCTGTATGGTGGTTTGGAGGAGGTATAGACCTAACTCCTTACTATCCTTTTGCAGAGGATGCAAACCATTTTCATCAAACACTGAAGCAAGCTTGTGACAATCACCATCCAGAATATTACCCTGTATTTAAACGGTGGTGTGACGAATATTTCTACTTAAAGCATCGCCAAGAAATGCGAGGAGTAGGAGGTATATTCTTTGATTATCAAGATGGTCAAGGAGCTTTATACAGAGGCCCTGAAAATCAAGGGGAAGCAGCCATCTACAGTCAGCAAGTAGGAATCCCTGAAGGTCGCAGTTGGGAATCTCTATTTGCATTTGTACAAGATTGTGGTAAATCATTCTTACCAGCATACAGACCAATAGTAGAGCGACGGCAACCCACAAAATATGGAGACCGGGAACGCAACTTCCAGCTATACCGACGTGGCCGTTATGTTGAATTTAACTTAGTTTATGACAGAGGCACAATTTTTGGTTTGCAAACAAATGGACGTACAGAGTCAATCTTAATGTCTTTACCACCTTTGGTGCGTTGGGAGTATGGTTATACTCCAGAACCAAATACACCAGAAGCTCAACTATATGAAGTGTTTTTAAAACCTCAAGATTGGGCTAACTGGCAACCAAATCATCAACTAGTATGAGTTAAACTATAGTCAATGGGCAACCACCGCAATTAATATCATCCCGAGGGAAGGGTAAGTGATTCATATTGAGCAAAAAACCCACACAACTCCGGACGGTACAACAGTAATCGTCCTAGCACCAACTGGACGCTTGGATATAACAACAGCTTGGCAGTTTCGCCTCAAGTTGCAGGAATGTATCTCCAAACTAAGTCGTCATGTAGTGGTCAATTTAGGCCAGGTAAACTTTATTGATAGTTCTGGACTAACATCCCTGGTAGCAGGGATGCGAGATGCCGATAAAGTTAAGGGTAGCTTCCGCATTTGTAATGTTCATCCAGAAGCCAAGCTGGTATTCGAGGTAACCATGATGGATTCTGTGTTTGAAATATTTGAGACTGAAGAGGAAGCTCTAAATTATGAAGTTCATGAAGGAAATAGAGCATAGAGATTATTGGCAAAGAAATGTTAATTTTATACTTTGAATAATATCTTTTTAGGTATTGTTTAAACTTAGTTATGGGTATTTTTCCGATAAATTCAACTCCTGCAGCATAGCTCTATAACTTTTGTCAATTACCCATTTAATTTATTTGAACTAAGTAATTAAATTTTCATTCAAAGTCGACGTGAGAATTAACACCATGATTAGAACAATGGTGTTAATTTTTATGGTGAAAATAATACTAGTTTATTTGCAAGGTTTTAAAAACTCCATGTTGTCCCATAAGTGCAACGTTGGGAGGAAATCAAAAATTTAGTTCTGAACTAAAATCATAACGTTTCACAAATCGGTATGGTCCAAGTAAAGCTCCCCAAATTCCTTTGCCTGTTTTTGGATCAATACCTTTGTCAAAGCTGAGAAACTCTTGAGAATTAGCTTCAAAACCAAGCTCAACTTGGTAATATTGACTTTCATAAGTAAATCCACACACTGCACCTGGAGCTAGAGATGCTTTAAAATTAGTATCATTTTTACCATGGTTTTGGTAACTTACCTCTAGGGTACAACCTGGTAAAAATTCCACTTGGGCAGGTGTAAGCTGTTGGAGAATATCTCGGTTATTTCCTGCACCTCGCATCCCAACCACATCTTTTGGTAGATAATATTGAACCTGTAAACATACAGGATTATCTGATAATTGTTTTAGTTGTATAATTAGAGGTCGATAGGGTCGATCTAAATTTAGAACATTCGCTTGTTCTGCAAATAGCAAATAGAGTAATAATTGGTTCTGGAAATAAATTAATCGGTACAGGTCGATGCCAAAGACGCAGGTGGACATACCATGTTGGGTCTGCGATCGCCTGCACAGAATTATCAAACTCGCCAGCAAGACATTTCGCTAAAGTGATTAATTCCTGAGATAATATCATAGTAGTTAGTTTTTCAGTTTTTTTATAAAAACATAACTGATTAATAACTTAAGTCCTAAACTTTCATCCAAAACAAAATAGCCATCTAAATCAACTTTAATTTTATTTTTGATCCCTGCTTGCGCTATGATAAAGAAAATAATTAGATAGCCTATTCACTAAAATGTAAAGGCTAATAATTTATATTAGGGCAAAATATATTTAAGTTTAAATCCGTTCCTGAATTAAGGATACATTTAGAAGCAGGAATTTTTTTTGTCCAATATTTAAGTAGTACAACCCACCCTACTTTTCTAATGACTACTATGATTTGCGTCAAAGCTTACTTAGTAGGAAATCATCAATATTTGCTAGGGATGGGATTATCGAACTAGAAGACCAGGTGAATAATATCCGTACTGTTTCAGATACTAAAAGAGCTTTCTATAACTTTCATACCCGCCCGATTAATTCAATATATAATCGGGTAGTTGAAGAATTAATAGTGGAAATGCACCTGATTTCTGTTAATTCCAACCATAGTTATAACCCATTCTATGCACTGGGGGTAGTTACAGCTTTTAACCGCTTTATGGAGGGATATTATCCGGAACAGGATAAAATTTCTATTTTTAATGCTTTGATTCAAGCACAAGAACAAGAGCCAAACAAATACCATGCTGAGGCTAAAGAATTAGAAGATTTAGCTAGGCAAATGTCAGGTTCTGATATGCTTTCTTGGATTTGTTTATCAGCAAATAGAGACAATTATCAACATTTGCAAGAACAGTTAAAAGCTATTTCTAATAACCCCAATTTCAAATATACTAGGTTGTTTGCTATTGGCTTATTTACTTTATTAGAATTAGCAGACTCAGAATTAATCAAGGAAGAACAAAAGCGAGTAGAAGCTCTAAAAGAAATTTCCCAATCTCTGGGTTTGCCAGAGGAAAAATTATTGAAAGACGTAGATTTGTATCGTAGTAACTTAGAAAGAATAGCCCAGGCCCGTAGTGCTATGGAAGATACTTTACAAGCAGCTAGGAAAAAGCGAGAAGAACGTAATTTACAAAAAGGAAAAATCACTACTTCTGCTAATAACAGTGTAGAAGAAAATAATTAAACAAAATACTAATTTTTTAATCAATCAATGTTTGGGTCTGTTATTTTGTTGTTTGATTCCGTGTCTATTTCATTTTTGAGATATTGGTAGATTTCAAGGTAAATAATAAATAATTTGGTATAGCATTTTCAAATGAGGTGTAAATCTAAATTGAGTTTTTTCTGAAAAAATCTTGTCTTTAGTTCCTACTAATCCTTGTGAAAAGCTAGTATTAAATGCTGTTTATTCTGATTTACTATTCCCTGTTTCCTTTTTAATAGAACTAGGTTTCGGCATTTAAAATGAAAATGAAAATGCTATACAATAAATGGTTTATAATTACCATTAGATATCTCCATATAAAGTTTTGAAAATCCTGACACCACCGTTACAAATTGGTGGAGATTTCTATAGCAATCTTATTTCATTTGTAATATTCTGGTGCTAGTTAGGAGTAGGGGCGATTTCCTAACAGAATACTTTCCTTCGGAATGCTGTGCAAACGTAAACGCATTTGCGGAGAATTCCTGAGTATAATTGCCCTTACAGGAGTCAAGAGTAATAACTTTAAAGTTTTTCAGTTAAAATTAACTGTTATCATAGTTTTCACAACCCATTTGATTTGAGGATTGCTATATTACATTATTCTTGCAGAATACCTATCTATAGCAATATAATTTAAGTTGTGAGATATTAGAAACTTTTAGGGAATAGGAAACAGGGCACAGAAAATCATAAAAAAATGTCTAAAAACGAATATGATAACTACTACATTTTAAAGTCTTAAGTAACACCTAAATTATCACATCTGATGCGGTGATTCCTATATATATTTCTTGTTATCTGAAAATTGCACAAACAACAAACTTTGTTAGTTTAAAAAACTTAGTAAAAACAAATAATAAATATCTGAGTAGAGAGTATATTGTGAAATATCTCTACCCATTTTTTTTACCTAACTTGTAACTTACACTGGCAAATAACCAAACCATCCAACAGAATAAAAAAACTCATAATTAGCATTAAATTACCAAGTATGAACAAGTATGAATTTTAACTGGTATGTATAATCATTCTGAATACTTTACTTATGACTAAAGTGATTTAATCTGAATAGAACTACTGTTCAAATTCTGGTGCATAAGACTTGAGCAAACTACTGAGTTGTGAAGCAACATTTGGTGAGCTGCCAAAAGGTGTAGGGTTAATTGGTTGTCGATTAATATTTTTATCTATAGCTTCACTTACCTGTTTAGAAATTAACTCTTGAAGCTCTTCCTTAGCTTTAGACCTTTGAAACTGAGCGCCCTCCTCAGTAGTAGCATACAAAGGAGGAAGTCTATTCAAAGCATAAGCTGCAATATCTCCCACATCAAGAGTTTGATCGCTCGTCGCCTCAATCTCTGCCACCCTTGCTATTGCCTCAGATAATACTAACTCCTCCATCACATTAATAAATTGTTTACGAGGTAGAACAACCACTTCTCCTGTCAGTAAAGCTCCCATTAAACGATCAAGAGCCATATATTCCTCAATAGATAATTCAGAAGCTGTATTACAGATTCTTCCTACCTCAGCTTCCATAGAAGGAGTTAAGTAACCATCCTGTAAAGCCTGTTCAACAATTCTTTCTATACTCATAAATTTTATTTTAAGTACCTAGCACTATTTAAAAATAATTAGTCTAACTTAATCTTCACTAGGATAAGATTATAAGTTAATCAAAGTCAAGGAAAAGTCTTAGTAAATGTTACAAATGTTACCAAGCATAGTGATTTTTCTCTGTTAGTTAAAGCAGCTTTATTCAAATCCTTGATACCGCCAAGGAACCGGATCTACAGCTTGACTATGTACATATAATCCCCAGTGAAGATGTGGACCTGTAGATGCTCCTGTATTTCCTACAGTGCCAATTTGCTGACCAGCTTTGACAAAATCACCCTCCTTGACACTAATATTATTCAAATGGATAAAAATACTTGTGACCCCTTGACCATGATCGAGACCAACAGTATTACCATGAATTTCAAAACCTTGAGATTCTAAGCCCACTAAAGCAATACGACCAGCAGCAGGAGCTACAACAGAGGCTCCATTATAATCAGCATAATCTACTCCACGATGATAATAGTTTTGCGCAAACTCTCCATTATAATACCGTCGAACTCCATAAACGGTACTAACTCGACCTTGGTTCGGACGCAGAAACGGACCATTCCAAAATTTTTCTGGAGTTACAAGTTTCTTAAATGCGTCTACTGTGTCAAATTCTAAATCTGTTCCTTGAATAGATTCTTTATCAGGAGGCAACCAAATAGATTGAGTAGGAAAAGAACGACCTTGCAGATTTAAACTTAGATTCTGGATACCTCTGTCAGTAGTAACTTGAATTACTTTTGTTCCAGATTTATCCAAAGGAGTTGTGGGCAAAAGAGCGCGGAACTTATTTTGTCCAATGGAAAATGAAGGATAAGTTTTGCCATTCATACTTACGACAGGAGTTGAACCTGTTTCTGCTTGTGGAATGACAACAGAGATAGTATCTCCCAATTGTGGATTAGTAGGAGTTATTTGTACAGTTTGACTGTAGCCTGGCATGACAATTATCACAATTGCTGTAACTGTAGCTAATATCAAACTATAGATAAACTGCTTAACTTTAACTGACAAAAACATTAAATTAACTTTTGATTTCTGAGATTTTTCTGAGTCAATTAAAAATTAACTTTTTTTTGCTGATAAATCATCAAACAAGAAAACTATTGCTTCCAGCTTGACAATTTTTCAATCATAAACTAATAAGCTCAAAATAATTAGGGTTTGCGCTCAAAAGTTCTGATGGGTGAGGGTAGGAGACAGGAGACAGGAGACAGGAGAAAACCCACCCCTAACCCCTCCGGTGGAGGGGAAGACAGGAGAAAAGGTATGGGAGCGAGGAGGTAGGAATAAGAATTGTCTCTTGATTTTTCTACCCAATTTTTGCCTAAAATACTAACTTTTTGAGGGTGAAAAGCTGAAAACCAGGTGCTTTTTTCGACCCCACAAAGGCACTTATCTTAATATCTGTAAAGACTTTTAGATTTAATCAGCCAGCCCTAATTAACATCAGCCAAAACTGCAAATGCAAATAATTATAATTCAATTCTTGGCTCAGAAAAAATTACCCATAAAATTAGGATTATTGTATAGCACTATGCCGACAGGGTTAAGGCATTTCTAAATCCCTAATTCTTTGACCAGTCTGCTCTTCCCTATTCCCTATTCCCTAGCACTTAGTGCTATATCTTGAGGTTAATATACGTTTAAGATATTTTTGATAAAAATCCGTGCAAGAAGACTTCAGGTTAATCATAGACTTAGTATTAGTTCTAACCGCAGCAGCAGCAGGAGGACTATTCGCATCACTCTTACGACAACCAGCTTTACTAGGTTATCTGCTAGGTGGAATTATTGTTGGCCCAGCCGGATTTGGTCTGATTAAAGAATTAATTCAAGTAGAAACTTTAGCTCAATTAGGGGTAGCTTTTTTGCTATTTGCTTTGGGAGTAGAGTTTTCCCTAGCAGAATTGAAAAAAGTCCAAGCAATTAGCCTCGGTGGTGGTGGACTACAAATTCTTTTTACTATTTTAGTCACAACATTAGTATCTGTGGGTGTAGGGTGGGTATCTTATCCAGTCCAAGGAGTATTTTTAGGGGCAATACTTTCCTTATCTTCAACAGCAGTGGTACTGAAATGTTTGATGGAGCGGAATGAGACATCTACATCCCACGGCCAAGTTATGTTGGGAATTTTGGTAGTCCAAGATTTAGCCTTGGGACTAATGTTAGCTGTTTTACCGGCTTTAAACCAACCACCAGAAATTATTGGTATTGCAGTAGGGCGATCGCTTCTGGAAATAGGTTTATTTGCTCTGGGTGCTATAGCGGCAGGAATTTGGGTAATTCCATCCTTACTGAGATTTTTGGCAAAAACTGAAAGTCGGGAGTTATTTTTATTGGGAGTTGTGGCGCTTTGTTTAGGAATAGCTCTTCTGACTGAATATTTGGGTTTTTCTATTGAAATGGGAGCTTTTGTAGCGGGTTTAATGATATCTGAAGTGGAATATGCTGACCAAACTCTAACTTATGTTGAACCTATTCGAGATATATTTGCAGCTCTATTTTTTGTAGCGATAGGGATGTTAATAGATCCATTTTTCCTGTGGAGTCATCTAGAAATAATCTTGGGTTTAGTATTTCTGGTTTTAGTAGGAAAATTTTTGATTGTTACTCCTATTGTGAGAATTTTTGGCTACCCTCTAAAAACTGCAATTTTATCTGGTTTAGGTTTAGCTCAGATAGGAGAATTTTCTTTTGTACTTGCTAGTAAGGGACAAGTATTAGGATTAGTTTCTCGTCGAGTATACTTATTAATATTGGGCACGACTGCTGTAACTTTAGTAATTACACCTTTTGTCCTGAAAATTGCCCCACAATTGTTAAATTGGGCTGAAAGTTTTCCTTGGTTACAAAAGTATCTCTATGAAACAACTCAACCTACCACAGCTATCTCAGTAGATTTACCTCTAAAAAATCATGTTATAGTATGTGGTTATGGAAAAGTAGGACGTAACCTAGTACAACAACTAGAAAACCATGATATTTCCTATCTGGTCATTGACCAGTCAGAAAGGGTGGCTCAAAAGTTGCGGGAAAAAGATGTTCCTTATCTTTATGGTAATATTTGCTCTATGCACGTTTTGGAAAAGGCAGGTGTGGATAGGGCACAAGCAATGGCGATCGCTATACCAGATGCTATGAGTACGAGACTTTGCCTGAAGCGCTCTCTAGAATTTGCCCCAGATTTGGATATAGTTGTTAAGGCTAACCGATATAAGGATATTGAATTGTTATATCAACTGGGAGCTAGGGAAGTAGTTGAACCAAATTTTGAAGCTAGTTTAGAACTTTCTAACCATCTGTTAGTTGGTATGGGAATATCGGCAAAGGTAATTCAAAAGGAAATAGAAGAAATTCG
>JAAUYJ010106108.1_pt1 | contig 12687 bp, 7 predicted proteins | sample 7278031 | NCBI WGS metagenome assembly JAAUYJ01 (sample SAMN14350222, study PRJNA611818) | marine sediment metagenome | isolation source: surface marine sediment (1.8m) | place: French Polynesia: Moorea | collected 2018-08 | reverse complement strand
TCTTTTCAGCAGGTTATCGTGTAAAAAGCCCGCCCTGCCGTACCTTTGACTGTGTTGTCACCCCGTCAGCCCGAAACCTCAAACCAATAGGAATATCTATAGTTAACAATGGCGGTTGATTAGGATTAGCTGCACTGAACTCAAAACCATTACCAAACACTACACTATCTGCTGTCGTTGCAAAAAACGAACCATTCACATCTAATCTGGCATTTTCCCCAAACAGAATTCCATTAGGATTTATCAGATACAAATTGGCATTGCCTAAAACCCCTAACACCCCTTGAATATCAGAGATATTATTCCCTGTCACCCGACTAAAGATATTAGCTATGCCATTAGGATTAGTAAAGTAAGCTTCTCTTCCTGCTCCTACATTAAATTCTTGGAAACTGTGGAACAGATTAGCATCCCGAATCGCACCACCATTGATAGTATCGCGATTACCAATACTTTCTACTACTGAATTTTCTGTGCCTAAACTAGAGTCGGGAGTAATTTGAGAAACAGCAGCACTAGGTATCAACGCCAAGAATACTATAGAAGATAATATTGGTTTCACGATCACGATTTCTTAAGCCAATTTAGGTTTAATTATTGCAAGCAACTAATTAGTAGTATATTTGCCCAACAATACCAAATATTGATCGCCTCCCAAGTATCTTGTTAGAAAAAATTACTTGGTTTATTAATTTCTGCATAAGCTAACCCAATGGTTATATCGATGATTTCTTAAGAGAATAGGGAATAGAGATTTAAGATTATTCCCTATTTTTTTTAGCAAGTTTTATCATTTACAACCCCTGTGATTATCCCAAGTACGTTGTTCACCTGCTTGATTAGGATTGTACGCCACTAACTCTACCGTGCCATCTTCATGCCAAATCCATCCTTGTGCTGGAGGCTTACGGGTTCTCCTTGGTTTTACTTCTTCTGGTTCTCTATTTGATTCAATTTCTGCAGATGATGCAGTCACAGGTGCAACTAATCCTACCTCAATTGTGTCTTCTGCTAAAACATCATCAGGGTTTTTAGGTAAACCACCTTTACCGATATCTACAAACTCACTATTAGCAGTTTGTGTGCAAACATTTTGAGCAATTAACTTGGAAGCATCTACTACTTCTTGAGTTAATTCTACTAAACCACTAGCGGGGTCAACATCTGGTTGTTCGATACTAACCTCTCCTGATAACCCAAATTCCGAACTAGCATCAAGATCATTAGTTCTATTACTAGCAGTTGCTTCTCTCTCTTGTATCCCAAAGATTGCTTCAGCAGTAATATCAATATTGCCACCAGTTCCTTCTTCTGCACTGGCAATAATATCGTTATTTTGATTGGGGAAAGCAATTATAAACTCAGTATCAATATCGATATTGCCACCATTAGCATTATTGATAGCGCGAGCAGAAATTAAGCTGTTATTTCTTAGAGTCAAGTTATCAGCGATTTGTAGTTGAATTTCACCTCCAGTACCTGATGCTGTAGCAGCAGATATTCTTCCTCGATTCATTTGTAGCTCATCAGCATTAACATTAATATTGCCTCCATTGCCTTCTCCTGCATTGTCAGCAAAAAGAACTGCACCATCACCTAAAAAGATTAATGGTGCAGATAGTTGAATATCGCTAGCATCACCTGTTGCTTCTGCTTCTGTATTACTAAAAATCCCTGTTCTTTCGCCAGTATCGATATTCTCGCCAGTAAAAGAAATTGAGTCTTCCGCTTTTACGAAGATAATACCAGACTCCCCTCTAGCCCTAGAAAAGAATCCTGCTTGTATTTGTGCTGTATCAGTAAAAGAAACTTCCCTAGCTTCTATAAAAATATTGCCTACTTTGCCTAGTGCAGTTGCTCCTTGAGTATTTCCAATATTGCTGGTGATCAAACCGCCATTAACAACAAAATGATCTCTAGCATTGATAGTGATATTCCCTGCATCTCCTTGTCCTGCATTAAAAGTAGTGACATTACCTCTGTCAATAGAAAACTTGGTTGTGTTGATTTCTATACTACCACCATTACCAACACCATCAGATAACACTGCAGCAGAAATCTGACTACGAAAACCTGCACTTTCTCCCGTAACCGAAACCGTATTTATCGCGTTGATAGTTATATTGCCAACATCCCCCTGAGCATTCGTTGTAGTACTTAAAGACCCACCATTGCTTATCAATAGAGAACCAGTGGTAATATTAATCTCTCCTCCATTTCCTTTTCCTTCACTCAACACATTACTAGCAACAAGACTCACATTTTCATCTCTCTTACCCTGTCCATCGATAATGATATTGTTAGCAGTAATTTTAAGATCTCCTGCGTTGCCTTGTCCTAAGTTGCTTGTAAAGATCCGTCCACCGTTAGTAAGGGTTAGATTATCTGTAGTAATTACAATATCACCTGCATCACCAGTTCCTCTAGCACCACTCACAATACTACTGGTGAGAACATTATCTTTGGGGTCTTCTCCATCAATAAAAACATTATTGGCACTGATATTAATATCTCCACTATTACCAGTGCTAGATAAACTGTTAATTCTTCCGCCATCTGTTAAAGATAAGTTTGGACTAGTAATACTGATACTACCCAAATTACCTTGTCCACTATCTTCAGTAAAACTAAAAATACCACTATTAAAACTTCCACCAAAAGCAATACTCTCTTTAGCAGTTAAGGTAATATCTCCTGTATTTCCCTGTCCGCTTATAAGACTGAGAATACGACCGTTAGTAAAAGTCATATTTTGTGCAGTAATATCAATCTTGCCAGTTTTCCCGATACTGTCTCTTCCGACAATATTTATGATATTAAAACCATCAATATCCCCTCCATTTAAGGAAATATCTTCAGTGGCATTGATAACTATATCTCCTCCTTGAGCATCAGGAAAACCTAAACCACTACCAATACCTGCAGACAAAAGACTACCAGAATCAATGGTTAGGTTGCGAGCATTAATTGTAATTGAACCTCCTTCACCAGAAACTACATTAACTCTAGAGGAATTACTAAAAGATATATCATTATCTGTATTAATAATTACACTACCCCCTTTTCCTAGACCAGAATTACCTGCAGACAATCTTGCTCCATTACTAACAGTCAAAGAGCCAGTATTTACCTGTATATTACCTGCATTACCTATTGCACTAGAACCGACATTAGTAAAAAGACCATTAGTATTATTTTGACCATCAAAGGATACTCTATCACTAGCATTGATAGTTATATTACCTGTATTCCCTTGTCCTGATGTATTGGCGTTAAAAAATGCTTGATTGGTAACAGTTAATAAACCTGTATTAATGTTAATGTCTCCACCATTACCTATTGCACTAGAACCGACATTAGCTGCAATTGAGGTGAAAGTATCTGAGCTACCATTTAAAAGTACACTATTAGTAGCATTGATAGTTATATTACCTGCATTTCCTTGTCCTGATGTATTCCCATTTAAGGAAGCTCCATTACTAATAGTTAAAGAACCTGTTGTAATATTTATATTTCCTCCATTCCCTAAAGTTTCCGCAGTACGAACATTAGTGAAAAAACCAGTTACTTGACCATCAAAGGATATATCCCTAGCATTGATAGTTATATTACCTGCATTCCCTTGTCCTGATGTATTTGCGTTAAAAAATGCTCCGTTGCTAAGACTTAAAGAGGGAGTAGTTATATTAATATTTCCACCATTCCCTATCGCACCAGCAGCTACACTAGAGGAGATCGCGCTAGTATTTCCCTGACTTTCTAAAGATATACTTTCGCTGGCATTGATATTTATATCCCCTGCGTTACCTTGACCTAAAAGACTAGTATTGATTAAAGCGCGATCTCCTAAATGCAAACTTCCTGTTTCAATATTTATATCTCCTCCATCTGCTTTACCATTAGGGAATACTCGATTAGCAATAGAACTAGCAAAGTTGAATTCGTTGTCTACTCCACTGATTTCCAGAGTATCAGTCGCCAAAATATTGATATCTCCCCCTGGGTTTGAACCTAAAGTATGAGCAATAAATCTCGAAACACCAGTAATAGAGATATTGTTCCCTGCTACTTGGATATCTCCACCACCTACACCACTAGCATCTACAATACTCCTTCCTGATAATGAGATATCCTCAAATATTTCTACTCCTGAATAGTCAACCGTAAAACCATTGGCTACTTCAACAAGATCAACTTCTCCTCTCGCTACACTTCCTATTTCAATTCTTCCCCCTGCAGTTTTGATGGTTGCGTCTTCAAAGAACAGATTTCCCCCAACCAAACCAATTGTCTTGTCTGAACCTACCCGCAATGCTTCTTGAGTATCAATAACTTCACTATCAGTAAATCTTTCACCATTTCCATTCCCTCTAACTGTGATATCCCCTGGATTATCTCGAAATCTCAATCCGATAGGAATATCTATGGTTAACAATGGTGGTTGATTCGGGTTAGCTGCACTAAACTCAAAACCATTACCAAACACTACACTATCTGCTGTCGTTGCAAAAAACGAACCATTTACATCTAGTCTGGCATTTTCCCCAAATAGAATTCCATTAGGATTTATCAAATACAAATTGGCATTGCCTAAAACCCCCAACACCCCTTGAATATCAGAAATATTATTCCCTGTGACCCGACTAAAGATATTATCAATGCCATTAGGGTTAGTAAAGTAAGCCTCCTTACCCGCTCCTACATTAAACTCCTGAAAACTGTGGAAGAGGTTAGCATTTCTGATTGCACCACCATTGATAGTATCCCTGTTTCCATCACTATCAACTACGGAATTTTCCGCTCCTAAACTAGAATCAGGAATTATTTGTGCCACAGCAGTATTGGATATTAAAGAGAAGAAGACTAGAGTCGAGAATAAGTATTTATGCAGCATTAGATTGATTGTTCAAGATTGTTAGTGGTTAGTAGGGACGTAGCATGCTACGTCCGAGAGCTTGGTTAGTGGTTATTTGCTAATTGCTGATTAGTGAATGCTGAGATTACTGATTACTGATTACTGAAGAATCCTTTTTATAATAGAGGTAGAAAAGCCATTCTCTGATAGTGGGAGGGTAACATGAAAACTAATACTCTACACTTTGTTTCTGGTTTCTGCACCTTGGGTGCGATCGCCTTTATAATTGTTGGTGATATGGGGACGGCTTTAGCGCAAAATACTGTACCTGATATCAATCCATCCGACTTAAATGGTTTGTTTTCACCAACAGCAGCCGACAGATTCTTTGAACAAGGAAGGCGAGACATGGAAAGACAAATACAAATTTTAGCGAATCCAGAACGTTATTCTCCTGAAGGGATACTTCAGATCAACACTATTGATATCAAAGTAATCGAAGAAACAGGGGAAACAAAACCAATTGATAATTTTCCTGAAACTCCCACTCAATATGAACTCGATTGATCAATTCACTACCTACAACCAATTCCCTACTAACACGAAGGCTGACCAAAAATAAGGGTCGTGAAATCGCTCTGACTGGAGAATAGCAACTTGAGCTTGACGGAGGGCTTCTGCTTTAGTTACCTTACCTTTAGCAAGTTCTTGATAAAACTTTTCCATTAACAAAGCGGTTGCTTCGTCATTTACTAACCATAGAGAAGCCAAAGTACTTTTTGCTCCTCCTCGCATGGCGACTCCTGCTAATCCTAGTACTGCTCGCTCATCTCCTAAAGCAGTTTGACAAGCACTGAGAACTAACAGTTCAATTGGTCTATCTGAGCGTGCTTTTCCTTGTAAGACTTGATTAAGTTCTGTAGCGTTGATGCGTTCATCCCAAGCTAGTATATAGGTTTCCTCTGCGAGGGAGCTAAAATTACCGTGGGTGGCAATATGAACAATGGGAAAAGGTGCATTATCTATTTTTGTCTCTAAATTCTGTTCGGTAAAAGAATCATTCAAGAGGATTTTAGTAGAAACATTATCCCCAATACTTTCTAACTCTTGTTGGACATGGGGTAAGGGGGCAAAATTAGGAAAATTGGGCGACTGTTCGCTAAGTCCCGCCGTTAGAGTGGTAGCTTTAGATCTTAATAGAGGCTGAGGATCCAGTAACTGCATCCCAGGAGTTAGCACCACCGCATATTGTTCGATGAGATATTGCTTTCCATCATGTAATACCGCCATGGGAATATTCCTTAGCACCCCATCGAGAACAAATACTAATGTGTTTACCTGGTTCAGTTCTAATTCTTCGGTAAAGGGTGCAATCAGCCAATTGTATAGTTGTTCAGCAGGAGGACGAAAATTACTGGTTTTGGTTTCTGTGCGGATTATTTGAATACCCCGCGAAGGGTTATCCTCTCTGGTTCTAGCTGTTTCTAGGCTTGAGGAACGATTAGCAAGGGTGGGGAAATTTTCTAAAGCAATAGAACTGCGTAGTTTTCCAATTACCTCTTCGATGGAATCTTCTGTTTGGGTAGATTGATGTAATAACTTACCGTCAGGCAAAGATATAATTACTTCTAAGCGTTCTTTCAATAGTATTGAATAGATAACTGCTGTATTGGGGGCAATTTGGTCTATTTGTACGGGATTAGCCTGGATACAAGCTTCATTGAAAAAATTATCTAACTCTGCTAGTTGTAATGACTCAATAACTTGACGAGCTTGGGCTAACTCTGCTTGAGTAGGTTCTATTTCTGATGATAATAATAGCTCTACTAACTCACGATACACTGGTTCAATACGATCGCGAAAAGAAAATTGAGTATCGGGGGTAGTTGCAATTAAATCACTACGTAAAGATTGAAGTAAGTCGTAAGTTCTAGTGTAAGATTGAATCGCAGCTTGGCGTTTATTTTGGGCTTGCTCAATTCTTCCTAATTGCCAAAACACCTCGGAAGCAATATCTTGAAAATTATAACCAATGGTGTAATTAAGAGCTTGTTTAGTAGTAATTTCTGCTTGTGACCACTGTTGCTCTAGTTCATACCATTGTCCTAGAGTAGCCAAAGCAAAAGCTTGAATTCTAGCTGCACCTAAGCTCTCTGCTTGGGCGATCGCATTTTGGGCAATTTCTGCAAGATCAGGAGTATCAACCCCCTGTTGTTTTAATTTCAGTAAACTACGAGCAAAATTAATTTGAGTTAAGACTTTCTCAGGAGTAGTTGGTAAAGTTGCTAGTCCTGAATTAATATCTGAGATTAAACTAGTTGGGTTGCCTTTCTTATTTTGAATGAATAAATTTAATAAATTAGCTTTTCCCTGGAGAATAGTAATAGGTTCAGTTGCTAACTCGATAGTTTTACTGTAATAGTTTTCTGCATCTGCTAAATAATTAGCTACTAGTTTCTGATAATCTCTGGATGTTATGCCACCAATATTAGTCCCTCTAGCAAAGTAAGTATTTTCTTGAGCCAAAGAAAGAGAGGTATTACCCAAAGCTAAGTAAACCGAAGTTAAATTAAGGTTTTTACTATTGCCTAACTTTTCAGCAGTTAATAAAACAGTTTGCGATCGCTCATTTTCTCCCATAACCCGTAAAATATTACCTAAACTAACTAATCCTTTCACTTGCATAGATGTTTGCACAGATGTATTTTCTGAAGCTGTTAATTCCTGTAATACTGCTTCGCTAATCTCACAATTCCTGACATCTAAAGCTAAAGCTTTGGTAATAGTTTTACAAGCCTTGGGATATAAACCCAAATCCTGCATTACTTGAGCCTGATTGATCTGACTTCTGCTAATCCCATTGTCATCTTCTATTTTGGTATAAATCTCTGTTGCTGCTTGCCAACTATCTAAGGCGGATTCTGCTTCTCCCACTGCTACCAGTAATTTGCCCTGTATTTCCAGGCTAGAAGCTAAAACACTTAATAATTCAGGAGATTCTGCTTGCTGATTTAAAATAGCTAAACTAGACTCAATACTTTCCTTTCCTTGTTGCCAATCTCCCAATTGTTGATAAGTCAGAGAAAGGTTACTCAACGCCATAGCTTGATTGAGTAAATCTTGTTGTTGTGCAAAAGTCTTAGCTGCCTTTTGCCATACTATTACTGCACTCTGATAATCTTTACTATTGTAGAGCGATCGCGCTTCTGTTGCTAATTCCATTCCTGAAGCTTGGGAAAATGCTACTTCCGCCCTTACTAAAGGTATTGCCAGAGAAAAGCAGAAAAGAAGCAGAATGAGTAAGAAGGATTTTAAACGATGGGTTCTCATTGCTGAATATTTTTTCTTACGATAATAAACGAAGATTCTAGCTCCGATGATTTATCTCGGAGATAAAAACGAGGTAGCGGAGGGGGCGTACAAGCTATGAAGTCAACCTCATCCATACAGCCCCTCATTTATCCGCAGTCTTGTTTACTGTATTTGCGTTGATATTCTTACGCTGATATGCTAGCATAAGGATATGTTAGTTTTAGAAATGAAGATATACGCCAAACATAAACAGTGCTTGGCAATGGATGAAGCAATTAGAACCGCGAGGTTTATCCGTAACAAAGCTTTGCGCTATTGGATGGATAACAAAGGAGTCGGCAAGTATGACTTGAGTGCCTACTGCAAAGTTTTGGCTGCCGAATTCCCCTTTGCTGCGGAACTCAACTCAATGGCACGTCAGTCGAGTGCAGATAGAGCTTGGGCAGCTATATCTCGTTTCTATAAAAACTGTAAGAAAAGTATTCCTGGTAAGAAAGCGGATGCGACCGACCCGTCGTCTTACGGCGGGTCGCACGCGCACCAAGCAGGCTTTCCTAAATTCAAGCGTACTTCTCGCTCAGTAGAATACAAAACTACTGGCTGGAAGTTGTCAGATGACAGGAAATACATCACCTTTTCTGACAAAAAAGGTATTGGCAAACTCAAGCTAAAAGGTACTCGCAATCTACTCTGGTACAAGGAAACACAAATTAAACGAGTCAGGATAGTTAGACGTGCCGATGGCTACTATTGTCAGTTTTTAGTCGATGTAGATAATAGAGAAAAAATAGAACCATCCTACTCAGAAATTGGCTTAGATGTGGGACTGAATCATTTTTATACTGACGATAAGGGTAATCAAATTGAGAACCCAAGATTTTATCGAAAGGGAGAAAAAGCCCTCAATCGATACAATCGTCGTAAGTCCAAAAAGTATGTTAAAGGGAAAAAGCCTCAGTCTCGCAATTATCATAAGGCAAGAAAACGATATAGCATTAAGCACCTCAAGATAAGTAGGCAGCGTAAAGACCATGCCGTGAAGTTGAGCCACTGCGTTGGGCGGGTTCCCCGACTTGAAGCAAGTGGCGTGGCACGGTGCGTAATCACATCTAATGATGTAGTCGCCTATGAAGACTTGAGAATTGCCAATATGGTGAAAAATCATAATCTTGGCAAGTCAATAAAGGATGTGGGGTGGTATCAATTTAGAGTATGGCTAGAGTATTTTGGTTATAAGTTCGGCAAGATAACAATTGCTGTTCCTCCACAATATACATCGGTTAATTGCTCGGAATGTGGAGCAAAAGTAACTAAAACTCTTAGCACTAGAACTCATAAGTGTAAGTGTGGCTGCGTCTTGGATAGAGACGAAAACGCAGCTAGAAACATACTTTCGATTGGATTGAGTACCGTAGGGCATACGGGATTTCAAGCTTGGGGAGATGAAACCGCTATTCTAGCTGGTGAGAACTTGTTAGAGTAAGTTTTGTCTTTGAACCAAGAATCCCCGAAATAGAATTTCGGGGAGTGTCAATTATACCAAGATTTGGTAATCCCAAAGCTTAAAAATAAGAAAAAGATGAGGAAAAATATTACCTCATACCAATTCTCACGCATTAATCAGAGACTTATGGTTTATAATACCAATTTGAAATAAGGATGCGACACTTTATCCCGTATCCGCAGTTCCAGAAATGCGGATACCTCCTGCGATTTGTCGCGAACATTGTTTAATTTGGTATGACTCTTAGACAAAAACAAAATCCCTGTTAATATTTACATTAGTATAATCTTGTACTACGCCGATGGCATCACCATCATAGAAAATAGCGGTATCCTGAGCAGAGCCACCAATCAAGTTGCCAAATCCTAGGGAATATTCACTAGAAGTGCCCTGAACTTCAATATAGTCGTATAGCCAATTAAAGTCAGTAATTGTGGCATAGCCGTTTCCTTGGTAAAAAACCTCAGAGGAGTCACCCAAAACAAAGGTATCGGTTCCAGTTCCCCCAGTTAAAGTATCATATTCCGTACCGCTAGAATAACCAACAAGACGATCATTGCCAGAACCTCCTGTAAGAGTATCGTTGTTAGCTTCACCATACAAACTATCATCACCAGAACCACCACTGAGATAGTCATTGCCATAGTAGCCTAGGAGAGTGTCATTCCCTGCCTCTCCATAGAGACTATCATTGCCATTCCAACCGTCGAGGTAGTCATTTCCAGCTCCACCCAACAGAGTATCGTTGCCATCCTCACCAAAGAGACTATTATTGAATTCATTACCGATAAGAGAATCATCAAAATCAGAACCATCAGCATTTTCAATAATTACTCCATTGGCAATAGTGAAGCCACCAAAAATGCCAGTGACAGCAGAAAGATAACCCCCTGCACCTGCACCATCAGAGATGTTTAAAGTAGCATCGTTTAGATTAATCTCAACTCCAGAAGATGCTCCAGCACCACTAATTTTGTCTGTACCACCAGCATCCCAAATGGAAGAAAATGAAGTTCCTGAAGCGTTAACTGTAGGTAAAAAGTAAGTATCATTTCCTGTGTTATGGTTCATATTTGCGCCATAAAGATGCTGAATTGCAGCAATATCAAATGCCATAGGCGTTCCTTGATAACCATAATTTAAACTACCATGGTCTACAATTGCTGTTACCCCATCGTTATAGGACATAGTGGTATAGATACCTTGGTTTAAACCAAAATCACCAGTATCAGAGCTTGAAGTAACACCAGGATAGACAGATGAACCACCACCATTATCGTGAGGATGGGCTAAACCTAGACCATGACCCAGTTCATGAATCAAGGTTATAAAACCAAAATCACCCTGTTGGTTGCCATTGATATAATCCCAACCTTCACCTTCCCAATTGAAATAACCAATTCCTTCACCATTAGTGCCAGGAGGACTGAAACGACCCAACACACCTTGACCAAGTTGTGAATTATCTACATTATAAAAACCAAGTGTTGCATTAGCATTATTATCTCCTACATTAACAAAAGTAATATCTGCTACTGCTGCCCAAGTATCCAAAGCTTCTACCATAGATGCTTTTTCCGCAGCAGTCCAAGTGTAAGCATTAGTGGCGATATTATCATATGAATCATCAAAAGATTCAGTTCCAGAATTCCAAAAAGAATAATCTATTTGCTTAGATGCGCCAGTGTTCCAACGATTACCCCCCCAAAGAATTCCATCTACGTAAGTATTGCCTGTAAAACCAGCATTGGTAGTAGGTAGAAGGGCAATGGTGGAAAGATCAGTAACCGTACTACTACCTATACGAAAATTATCATTGAAATTATTACCTAAATTAGATAATTCTGCTGACTCTAACTCTAGGCTATCTGAAGATTGTGCAAGAGTTACTGTTTGAGTATCTGAGGAGTATAGGTCAATGTTTGTTTCGGAAGTTGTTGTTTCTGCCAATAAGTCATAAATGCTGGGTAGTTGTAAGTCTTCGAGCAAAGAATCGTTAGCTTCGTCTATGATTGTGTAGGTATTGCTGTTAGAGTCAAACATGATCGGGTCTCCCAATTAACTAGAAGTCAACCCCATATATCTTTTAATTGAGTTACCCTATGCAAAAATTACTTAGATATACATACTTACAACCAATCCAAATTCCTGACTCTTATCTGAGAATAGCGATCGCTATGTTTATGCGATCGCCATGTCCTAATTTTCCCTTGCTTTTTTGGAGTGGGGAATGAACGGTTACGCACTAGTGAATACTGTTGTGGTTATATTGCTGGGGGTTAGCAACTACAAGAGTCAGAATTTTTGTAGGATATTAAAAGTTAAAAAGCTTCAAAAGCACCACCTTGATTGAGGAAAGCTGCTGAAAAATCGGGATTACTATTAATTGCTTCTGTTTCTTCTGGACCTACAAACAAGAAAGTATTATTGGCGCGATTTTGGAAACGATTAAATGGTGTTCCTAGACCAGCACCAACACCATAGAGATAAAATTCGGGAATGTCAGTAGTACCATCACTATCAAAGCCTTGTCGTTCCCACCTATCTCTTTGATCTGAGTCTTCAGCAAAGATAGCATCATATTCTCCTTGTCCAACAAACAGAAAAGTTCCCGGATTATCGAGACTTGAGAGACGAAAGAAACCCTCTAAATCATCTCCTGATTCAGTACTAGCAGTAAAAGCAGGATTGACGCTACCGTCGGGGTTAACTCCATCTAGTTCAAAAGTTTGATTCAAATCTGAGTCGGCTAAAATAGCGTCTCTTTCTTCTGCACCTACAAAAACATAAGTTCCTGTAGAAAAAGTGGTATTACGAAAACGGAATAGCTCGATAGTTTCTTCAGACGGTGGTGGAGCAGCTTGACTCCCAAATATGACATAGCTTTCTCCTGCACGCTCATTATCATTGGGACTACCATAATGAGCACCAATAAACTAGTGAGCATTAAACGCCACATTAACTTCTCCTGCACCAGTAACAGACTTACCTGATCTGTCATGAGCATCAATACCAG
>JAAUYJ010067831.1_pt1 | contig 12698 bp, 11 predicted proteins | sample 7278031 | NCBI WGS metagenome assembly JAAUYJ01 (sample SAMN14350222, study PRJNA611818) | marine sediment metagenome | isolation source: surface marine sediment (1.8m) | place: French Polynesia: Moorea | collected 2018-08 | reverse complement strand
GTGGCCATGAAGGAGCCTCACGAGAAACCGTGGAGGACTCCGGTGGAGATCTCCCTGCAGTGCCACAAGCTGGCTTGATCGGAATCGTCCTGCTTTTTTCTCTCCGGAAAAATCGATGAGATGATTTGGAAATAAATTTCCCCGATTCAAAAATATTTTTTTGTCAATCCATTTCAGTCAAATTCCAAATATCTTGATACGCTTTCGCGATCATTTCAAGAAGGGGCGCCAGCCTTTCCAAAACTTGTGATTGCTCTATGATACGATACGACCCTCTGAGGGTGATAAATGACCGGAATAAAGGTCAAATTCGGTGAGCACCTTCAGATTAAAAATCTCTTTATTGCTGGAACGACACGGAAAACTCGACGTCAAGATTCTTGTCCTGTGGCCTAGAGAGTGAAGGCCAACGTACACGAGATCACTTATAAAACAACGGCGACAGGAACCACATATATTGGCGATTTTCACCAAACCACGTCGAACATTTGCAAATTGCAGCACTTCTACACCAATGCGTTCACTTTTCTAGATTCTTCACCTCTTCTTCGAGAACCTCTTGTAGTCGTTGAGAATGACGGACCTGAACTCCCTGCTGAAAAACCCGTACACGAAGGGGTTGACCACCGAATTGCCGTAGCCGATCCACAGGATGGCTGTGTACAGCATGGGAGGGGTGGGCAGCTCCAGAAGGCTCGTCAGCGGCATCCAGATGAAGAAGGGCAGCCAGCAGATGAGGAAGATACCGATCACGATGCCCACCGTGGTGGCGGCACTGTTCGAGAAAAAACTTCCTAAAGGTACTATTTTGCGCCTCCGTACTTTTATTTCTATACCTTGACTCCCTCTCCCTGTTGATCCTCTGCTGCTTGTCGTCCTCCGCGGCCGCGGCCGCGGCCTCCACTGCCGCCGCGGCCGCCAGGGCCTCGTTGGCCGCGGTGCAAGAGGAGGATCGCTTTTCCTTGTTGCCTTCTCGGCTGCCCCCCTCCGCAGGTATCACCACCACCCTAGGGTTATTGGAGCCCCCCGTTCCGTTCTCCGTTGCCAGGGTGGCGCTCGTCGCTCTGGGGACGGACCTGCTGAAAAAAAAGAAGAAGGGAAAGGTCATCCAACAATTTATTAAATGAGTGACAAAAACTTGCCTCGTCTCTATGGAAAGGAGCCTCCTGAAGTCTTGCAGCCTAGGCGACTTGTGGTGCGGCACGAAGGTGGCCGTGGTGGAGGAGGAGCCGAGGGGAGTAGGAGATGACGGCGGAGCCAGCTCCGTGTTGCTGCAGCTCAAACGCTGCTGCTGCTGCTGTGAAGGAGTCAGGATCCCGTTGCTACCCGCCGACGTAGGCCTGTGAAAAAAGAGATAAAAAAGAGATATTTTAGCGAGTACCGCAAAAACAAAAAGGATGAGAACCGAAACAGCTTTAGGAACCTTCAGTTTCTGAATCTGGCCGCTCCTCCCCCCAATATTTTTCTCTTTCCCCTTTAGGTCCCGTCGCTCCTTGCCCATTTCGGTTGAAAATGAGACTCGGCAAGCTCTCTGGGGAGTTAGGAACATTGTCCGGACACAGTGGTCACAAAAACCCTCCTCCTGGGATTAATTCCCTACCTTCCCTCCTCCTCCTCTTCCTTCTCCTTTACTTTTCCTCCTTCCCCTTGTTGGCTGACGTTGGAAATTGCCGAGGAGCACCTCCTCCGGTCCCTCGCCACCTCATGGCTCTCCCTCCTGGAGGAGCCTTCGTGATCGCCCTCGTCCTGCGGTCAAGAGAGAGAGTTGAAAAAGTGGCCAAGGGTTTCGTCGAATCCCGCCCCTCACCAGGCTCCTTGTCACGATCGTCACCCTCCGGATCTCGCCGAGGGACACGCTGTACTGCTTCCTCTGCAGACGCTTTGTCTCGCGGTAAACCTTTGAGTTTGTGAAGCACGGAAGGAAAAAGAAAGTCGTGTAATATTTTTTAGCGGGGGCAAATGTGTTGATCAATCAATTTGATTGGATGTTTGTTGAACGAGGGAGGAGAATTGTCGCTTCTTCACCTTTACGTAGACCCAGACCATGACGGTGGCGGGGACCCAGAAGGAGATGATGCCGGCGATGACGGAGAAGTACTTGTTCACCACCAGGTCGCAAACCTCGGGGTTTTGCCTGCACAGAAGGAAGGGAAAAAACGCAATTGGGGACCGATCGAGAGCGAGAGGTCAAGGAGAGAAAGTACTTTCTCTTTTCTATTTCTGGAAAACCCCAATTCCATTTCCAACATATTTCCAACTTCCTTCTCGCTGACAACGCAGAAAAGGGGCGGAAATTGGAGGGTTCTGCTGCGTTCCAATTGGCAAAATAGGCCCAGCGTCCCTTCCCATCCGAGGCCCCAAAACCCCAATCTGTCAGATCAGCCCAGGCCTCGGGCAGAATAAGAGGAGACGAAATCCCCTTCTCAACTTCCATTTCACTTTCCAACAAAAGTTTCGCTTTCCGCGCGGGATAGAAAGTTTAGGATAGTTTTGAATTGATATGTTTGTTGTTGCCCCTTTTGTTTCGGCTTTGTTCTTTCCCACTGTAGCGGAGACTGTTTAGCAAATTTCCGATCCGATGCTTTTTGTACCTGGACAGGTCGAGGTGCTCCTCTGAGGAGTAGATCCCTGTGAAGACGGGGACGAACCCGGTGAGGAGGCTCAGCACCCAGACCACCACCACCGCGTAGACCACCCTATGTGAAGAACGATAAAAGGTCATGAATAGTTCATCTTTTATGCGCGTCATTTCCCGCCAGCCAGCCCTCTGCGGACTAGGGTTACTTTCGTGCAATGCAGCAGTCTTGCACGCACTGTACTTAGTGTACTACGCATAGCACAATGTACAACAGACTACATATGTCGTGATCTTGCCCTCAAGCTACGACAGGAGAAGAGGGATCGTTTTTTAGTGTCGCCATCAATCAAGACCAAAAACGACCCATGCAAACGGCATTGATTTATATTGCGGCCTTTTTACCTAGACGGCGTCACCCTCTGGTAGTAGAGCAGCGGCTTGTTGACGATGGCGAAGTACCGGTCCAGGGAGATGCAGCAGAGGTGGAGGATGGAGGCAGTGCAGAGGGTCACGTCCATCGCGTGGTAGGCCTACAAATGATAAGAATTACTAGTAGTCTGTAGTAGACTATTTCTCTCTCTTCTTCTCTTGACTGCTATACTCCAGAGTTTCGGCTTTAGTTCTTAAGATGGTTAGTTCTTCAGGAAACAGGGTTTCTCGAAGAAAAAGTGTTCATAAGTATGCTACTTTCTCAACCAATCACGGTGGACCATATACCGTACAGTATGCAGCACGCTTTTGCAAGAACTTTTCCCCTTTGAGAGCGTAATTCTGCAACGAGGGTCGCAGTTTGGAAAAACTTTCCCGTTTCCCCCACTCTCGTTCGCCAGCGAGCCGAACTGACACGCGAAGCCCACTCGATACAAAGAGTGGGGGAAAAGTGGGGGCCTAGAAAAAGCAAACTTTTGCACGTAGTGGAAATTGAGAGTAGCTCCCAGTGGTAGAGGAGGATTGGAGGATATGCTGGTTCCGCCGGCTTTTTCCTTTCCTCTGCAGACTGCATTAAGCCTCGAATGTACCTACGAGAGGTGTTTCTGTTTCAAGGAACTCTTTTAGGTTGAGACGGCTTTTAAGGTAGTCTTTCCTTTTTTTCGGCGGCTAACAATACTTGTACATCCATAATTCTTTCTTTGGTTCCGTTGGCATGGCTGGTACTGCAAAGGAGGAGTTACTAGAAATGCCGGCTGGATTGGATCGTTCTTTCCCCTCGGTCGTACTTGAATTTTCCTCTTTTGCTCTATCTGCTCGGAAGAGATTAAATGCTTCAGAACTTGGAGTTGAAAGAACAAAGTCTTCTCGCGGCTGTCTGTCAGACTCAGTGGAATTCGACCACCGCAAAAGTTTTGTGCGATCGCTCCATTTTCCGGTTTTCCAGCCAGAGCCAAGCCTTTTTTATTGTATTGTCCCTTCCGAAATAAGTTTCTTCCACTTCCTTTGTTTCTTGCAAAAGGGACTGCGTGGAGGGATTCTAAGAGCTCATCATTATCGTCCTTTTTCTCGGCGATGCCCTCCCCCCTCTCATCAATGGCCGCGACCATGTCGCCGTTGTCGCGTCTGGCTTGTTTGCCGTCCTCCTCCGCTTCAGCACCCATCACTCATGAAGGTCAGGATGATGATGCCTTCATCATCTTTTCCCTCCGGCGGAAAAGAACAAGCATCAGAAGGAAGAGGAGGAGGAGGAAGGAGGCGACAAAGAGTGTCTTTCCCTGTTTCCATCATCACGGAGGTCCCCTTATTCGCGTCTTGGGACGTCAATGACGATGTCTCCGGAATAATGTCAGGAAAGTCGCTTGTCTTGTCAACTTTTCTATGTACGTGTACGTAGGAGCAAGGCATAGGTAGGAACGAGGAAAATTCTTGTGGGCACCATTACGAAGGAAAAGACAGCACTGTACTAGTTGCCTTTGTCGTTGTTGCACTCGAGTTTGGACGGCATATTTCCCCAAGGTACTTTCTTAGGTGGACGGTTGATGTCCGAAAAGGGGCCCAACAACAGTCCTGCCATCCCAAATATCCCATTTTTACCTGCGGCGAAGCCGTCAGGTCTTTGAATAGAACTTTGGGATTTGTTGTTGGATTTTCTTTGGGGTGGGATCCGTGTTGCTCGCTGAATGGCCCTTTTGTAAAGGGATTTTTGAACACTTTGTCTTGTCAATGCCGCAGGTCTTTGAACAAAGTATCTTCTTGTTTATTTCCCGGATGATCCCGCGTCATTTCTCGAGGGATCACTGCAAATATTTGGCCTCGTCCGTCCGTCTCGCGCGGAAAAAGGAGAAGGCGACGCAACAACAGGAAAAAGAAAGAAAGGGAGGCGGCGTCAATGACGTCATTTAAGAAGTTTTGTTGCTTTTTCGGCAAAAAATCCTCGATGCCTTCTCCTCATCGGAGAGATTCTTTCAAGATAACTTCTGCAACAACATAAGTTACTTTGCAACGGAGGAAAACAGCAACACTCAGCACTCACCTGGCAGAGCACGAAGCCGAAGATCCATCGCCCGGCTGTCTCGCCCACGAACCTTGAAAATTGGAAGAGAAGGCTCGGTTGGGTTTAAAAATAGAGTGAGCGCGACTAGAAAGAGAGAGTGGGATCAGCACAAAGTGCCTTGTGAAAATTTAACAATGCCGCCCCTTCCTCCTTTCCCCTTGGCAATCACGCAGTATTGGGACTGAAGTAAGCACACTTTTTGGCTTCGATTTTTCTTTCTTCCCGCGATGTCCACACATAATCCTTGTATTTCTCTTCAAAATTTGGCTGTCAACTCACCTGGGCACCATGACGGTGAGCCCCAGGAGTAGGTCTGTGGAGGCGAGGGAGGCGATGAAGAGGTGGGAGGGTCGGCGCAGGTTGGAGTGAGACAGGATGGTCAGGATGATGAACAGGTTTCCCAGGATGGTGCAAGCCGTGATGAGGGCAAGGAAGAGGCCCTGAAAGACAAAACAAAGAGAGAGAAAGATTTTTTCTTGACTCCTTAATGACTCCTCCTTTCTATCTTTCCTTTTGTCGGTCCATGAACAGCAATTTCTCTCACTCCCATTTTTTTCAACGTTGACGTAAATTGGCAGTTCGGCCCGACGATCAATATGATCCTTAATTACCCAAGTAGTCTTTACAAAGAAAGAATGCTTGTAGAGTACACAAACTTGGTAGATCACACCACCAAGGGCACGTGAAAACGCTAAACTATTGTAGAATAATTGTGAAAAAGGATACCGGTACATACCACAGTCCCAAATATCCCCTCCTAATCTAGTCAAGTCCTACAATATCTCGTGGCTGATGTAGTGATCAAGACCCAATGTTGATCCTTCGAAAATACGGTGTTTTTTGGCCTTCAACAGTGTTGATTTTCTGCTTCCGTCTAACTTAAATAGTAGGGGGTCTCAACGTCAGTTCTTTTTTATCTGGATTTTTTTACTGTATGACTTGCTCATTGTTTTCCGCTATCGGGCCTGTACCTGGTGTTTGTGTCTATTTTTGCTCTTCCATAGGAAATGCATGAAAGACAATAAAGCTCCGCAACCTACATCCGTCCTAAACGTACTTGGCTTAAAGGCCTTGCCAGCCAGATCGAGCAGAAAGGCAGAGCTTTGAATAAATCGATGTAAAAGGTAATCGGATCACGGGGAAGAGTATGTGCATTGTATGCTTGGTATACATGCATACATACAGCGGGATCTCTGAATCTGAGAGGAGAGGAGAGGAGGGCGGGGGTGATTCGGATGGGCGAAGGTACGAGCAAGTCGAGGGGGCACTTATCGGGGTGTAGCCGCAAATCCAATAGTCTATTCTCTATTGTTCGGTGGCATCCCTGCATCCGAAAGAGAAATAACAACCAACTAGCATCCGAGGTAGATGTGTTCACCTGAGTGTAGCTGGAGATGTCGTCTCCCTCCTCGCCGCCTTCTCCCTGAAAGATACAAAGTTTCATACACTTTTCTTAACACTTTTCCAGTCTTTTCAAACTCTTTACCAGCTGTCCCCCCGAGACCACGATGGGCGAGGAAGAGTTGTCGGAGGGGCGAATCCCGTCTTCTTCCATGACGCCGAAAGAGATTGTGTCACCCGATCTATCTCAGCAGTCCAACGCCGCTTTACTCCGGCCGTTGAAAACAACCCTTCTTCTCCGATTTCAGCTTTGTCACCCCCCTCTTCGGGCACTGAAGGAATCGTGCCTCCAGGCCAAAATTTTCTTTCTTCCTCCAAATAAACTCGAAAATGTTCTTAAATGTTATATCTTAGCTCGCACCAAAAGTGGCTTTGCCGCCGCTTCCTCTTTCCTCCTTCTTTATTTATGAAGTCCGGTGGGAGTTTCTGGGTACGAGTCTTACAAGGCGACACTTTCCTAGCTCCTCGCCTCATTATGCAGTCGGTTGGGGCTTCTTTCTCCTTCCACCTTAGTTTCTCACCACGGATTATGCAGAAACAGCCAAATTTAAGGGGTCACGGAATTTTTTTCCTCTTTTCGTCGCCGTCACTAAAAAAGGCCTGTTGGGATCCCCACTTGTGTATTTCACGCGAGCTGTTTGCAGTCCGGCAGCGTTCCAAACATTGGTGGCAGCCGTTGTCGCTCGCCAACAGGTTTTTCGGTTTTTCCACCACCTTCGTACGTCACATGACCATTCTTCTTCTTTCTCCCCCCTCCTCTTTACAGCACATGTAGCCAACACTCTCCAAAAACTAACCCACCCACCTCATTCCCCCTCCACCCCCTACGTTCAACGACTCGTTTGGCTGATGGAATAGCCCTTACTCATTTTGGGGACCACAAGGGACCATCCCCTATTTTACCCAGCTCTCCCATCCCTCCTTTCTTTGTCTAGCTAAAAGGGCCTTTTTCAGGATCTAGAGCAAGAGTGTTCTTGGAATTTAAAGGCTTCTGCGTTTACGTGTAAAAAGTGTTTTCGCTGTTGCTGCTGCTTTCTTGAAACGATGGCAAAGGGGAAAAAAAGTTTCGCATCATCTTCCCTCATCCTTTTCCTTGCAAAAACATCGGGATGACACGACAGGCAGCGTCACTGTCAAGGGCGCGCTCGATCGTCTACTACACTCTACACGGGCGACGTTTCCGACGGCGCGAAAAAAAGGGGGACAGATCTCCCAGAAAATATATAAAAAAATTGCAGGGGAAATAGTTTGCGCTCGTAAAAAGACGGCCGTGCAAAACTGCGCTATGTAAATTGCTCTTTCGCGAAGAAGAAGCAGACGAAAACTTTTCCCCGATCGACTTATTTTCGGCGGCGGCAAAAGAGTGGCATATCTGGAGAGAGATAGGGAAACTAAGGAACTGACTTTAATTTACGGTAAATGTCTGCCGGGACTCATCCAAAGGAGAGAAGCGAAAGCGAAATCGGTCGTGCAGGAAAATCAAATTAAATTAAATCCCAAATGCGGAAGATCTGCGAAACGGGAGATTGGCTTTTTCTTCTTTCTGAACTCCTCCTCGTATTTAATTGAACCGGATGTTGAGATACATAGTGTGCTGCTAAACACCGAGTACTAACCTTAAAAAGACATAAAGGACTGTCATTTGTCAGCTAAGAAAATGTTTGCAAAGTTCGGGCAATTTGATGGAACTTCATTTAAATCATGCCGATTGAAGAGAAAAGAAAAAAGTTTTTTCGGAAGTTTCCCAAGTTTTTTCTCTCTTTGCATAGGCTACAAATGACAAGAGACCCAACCGTCAGTAATTTTCCAGCACTTTTTCACATTTTCATGCAGCGAGAGCGGAAGTCCCCTTCCTGAATACTGATGTGGAGGGAGAGATCGAGAGCACTTGGCAAATTAGGGGCCTGTCTGCAAAAGAGTGGGGGAAATCCGCACTTGAACATATCATCTTTGTGTACAGAAGTACCTAACGTACCAAAGTATTTCTTCCTAGTTTGTTTTCCAAATACGCGCCTGTTGATGCCGAAACAGGTCCCGTACGACGACCCTGCTCATGGTCATTGATCAGGCCATTCGGCCGGTGCTTCGACAGACATAATTGAAATATTGGAAGCGGATCTTGCCGCGGGAAACCTCGCGACAGATTAGAGAGATCCTCGGCACTACTTGCTCGCGTGTCTCGGTAACATCACATGTGCGGTAACTGCCACTTGCATGTGCCACGACAGCGTTTGTGTCCAGTATCGCACTCCGCTTTGCGTGGTATTTGTACGCTGGGACAAAAACCTTTTTCTCCGCCTTAGATACTCCACTGCGTGGCCTAGTCTTTACGCATAAATATGAACATTCATAACGTAATCCAAGACGTGTTTCCTTGAAGAAGCACGTTCTTGTCAATTACGGAGGGCCCTATTTTCTTCAAGAATGCCCCTTGGGAGGAGGCCTTTGGCCTTTTCCGCCGACCTATCACGCTATCTGCCACGAATAGAATAGAAGAGGTCTCCCTTTTTGCCCCCCTCGTCTTGCTTCGTTAATCCGTCTTCTGCGGCCTGCGGCGGATACATAAGAAGGTGAGAAGGAGGGGGCGGCGGGCGGTGATGGGATACTATCGGATCGGGCCACATTAAAACACCCCCTCTCTATCAAGCAGGGGTATGTATTCCCTCCCAAAGGGCGATCATTCATTGCACGGTACTCTTGAAGAGAGGTCGGCAAAGGGAGGAGGGAGAAATCGGGAGGAAAATCGAGGTACCTCGTCGTCGCCGGTGTGAAAATGTCGGGGCGGTTTTTCACTTTTCCGCTTTGTCCACGTTTGCTTCGTTATTTTCCCCCCTCCTCGTCACTGTCACTCCTTGTCTAGCTTCCCATTATCCGTTTCCTCGGGCAAAGCGTCCTTCCTCCTCCCTATGTGTGCACCCCGCGAGGCGACCGCGGAGAGGAGACTTTTTCCTCCTGATCACAACACCTTCCTCCCTTTCCTGACGAGCGAGGAGGGCCTGGAGGCGACAAAAAAGTGCACACGCAGTTACGTGTAGTAGTGATAGGCCTCGCCTCGCGTCATTTCACCTCCCGCGCCGCCGCTGGCAACGAATCTTTCTCTCTCTCTGCCTCTTGCGAAGAGGACGGGGGAGCGACTGGACTGGACCTCGAGGAGTAGGACTGAGCGTCGAGAGCGATTCGGGATTTGCTTTGGCTCCGTCCGTCTAACGTCTTTCCTCGCCGCATCCTCCGTCCTCGTTCCCAAGCGCCCAACGCTCTCTCTCTCCACATTCTTTTTTCCTGAACTCCCAACAGACTTTATTCCCCTTTTGAAGGATGTAAGGATGGGCCTTTTCGGCAAGTTGAACACGCAAATGACATGCAATAAATTCCAGCGGGGAAAACGATCGTAAATATAATTGTGCCGCCGTTGCACAGGGAAAACTCTCCTGCTACCCAAGGCCAAAGGGAACGAACAAGTGCTTTGGATCCTGGGACCTTGGGGCCCTCTTGTCCAGACACAAACCTGCACCTAGCTATAAATGATCTGGGAGAGAAGCGTGACTTTCAGACGTTTCGGTGTCAGTTGTTGTGCATATGGTCGCCATCCAATTACGGGGCACCCGCAAGCGCCAGAACCTCACGCACTTCACTCAGAACGCCGCGAACGGACTCAGCGGACGAAGATCAGACTCACACAGCCAAGCCACTCGAGATGGCTTCAGCTCCATGAAGAACAATAAGAAGACGATGCTTGTATACGAATTGCCTTCGCATTTTATTTTTTCAACTTTCAATATTGTCGCCTAAATCCCAAAAGAGGGAGACTGACAACGGACCGTTACATTGTGTGGTGGTGGTTTTTTTGGTCGCACTCTGTTCCTTACGCGGGCTGCACATGTACAAAAAATTAAAATGTGTTCGTCACAGCAGGAAAGGGGGAATCGGAAGGGAGGCGCCTGCATTGGCACTCCTCCCCTCGTGGATGTGCCGTCGGTGCTAGTTTCGGGTCGTTCTTCTTCTCCTCAGACAAATCCAAAGTTCTTGGTCTTGATGGCCAGGAGGAGCTTGCTGCGCAGGATGGACTTGCTCGAGTAGAGGGGAACGTAGAGCCTACAAAAAATAGAAAGAGGGAGAATGTAGGTTGTGGAGGAGACACAACAAAAGATAAAATCCCCGATTAATTGGGTCGCAAAGTGGGGGCGGATAACAAAAGGGACTGCGGCACAGTTGGTTGCTGTGTCCTCCTTCACGCTAATTGGAGGAAGCATGTGAGGTGGCGGGAGGCGGGAAAAATGCGGCTCAGCGGGAACAGGAATAACCGAGAGGGCTGCGGGGGAAAAGGAAAGGCCGGAAAGGTACAAAATTTACTTACTGCACGAGAAAAAATGCCACTTCAAACGGATGAGAGAGCTCACGAGCTTTACCGCATTATATGACAAAGCGTCAATCAAGCATTGTCTCACCTGGAGATGCATGTGTTGGCCGAGGGGAGGTGGCTGTCGCCGGCGGGGCGGATGGTGACGCTCGGCATGGGCTGGAAGCCCTCTTCAGAGGCCGGGAGCGCGGGGGAGCCTGAAAAAACAATGAAACACTGTATGAGTTGGGCTTTACGACTGTAGGTGCAGTACGGGCCTCGTCCCCGGGGGCCAAATTGAGATTTAGTGCCGCCGGTTCCAGACCGCCCGCGGAGACGAGCGAACGCTACTACTTTTTTTTCGCGGGAGGCGATTGGCGGGGAATTAGGACAGGGATGTGGGGAAGGGGAGTTGCGGGCAAATAGCAACTGCGATCGAGGGGAGATCAGACGGGTCCCTCGGGTGCAACCCGGAGACGTGCAAGATCCTTCTCTCTCTCTCCTTCCGCCTTTTCCCGCTGTCTGGGGAACACTAGAAAGAAGTGATTGATCCCCGGCAGTTCGCCGAAGAACGGAAGGGGAGAGAGGAGGAGGGATCAAGCGTGGGATGAAGTCCCCAAAGCGTCCACTCTAGAGCACTGACCTGTCCAGAAGTAGACTAGGTCCTGCTTCTCCAGCGGCGTCATCTTCTCCACTGTGGCCCAAAGCCAGCGCTTGAAGGTGACTAGCCGGTCGTTGGTCTCCCCCGACTCGTCGTTGAAGGAGGTGTAGCTGATGAGGGTCTGCACGTTGATGTCGCCAACGCCGTTGAGAAGGAGGCGGAGGTCCTCCGCCGTAAGGGAGTCGAGGGAGCCGGAGGGGAGCACGTCAAACAGGCCCAGCTTCATGTTCTTAAGGGCCTTTTCCTGGCAGGTGATCATCCTAAAAGAGAACGAAAAGGGGGGGCTTTAGCTTGTACCGTTGTCGCCAAGAGGGGAAGAAAAGGGGGGAGAAGGATTTTACCACAATGGAGCACAATATCGAATTAGGGGCAATATCGCAGGGAAACAGCAATTACTCCTACTAATTAAAAGAGGAGGTGGGGAAGAGACCTGAAAAATTCCTTATTTGGCCTTGCCTTGTTTGTTCCGTTGCTATCGTCTTAATATGTTGTAGTTACAAAAACTGACCTGTAGTGGCTGTACTTTCGGACGTAGCTGTAGACGTTTGCTGCGTTGACCTCCAGGTCCCTCCCGCCGGGCACCAGCTCGGCCGAGCCGCCGCCCTCCTCCGCCGAAAGGTCGATGCTGAAGGTCAGCTCAAGGGCGGAGAACAGCTGGGCGGAAGACTCCTGAAACAAATTTAGACATTTTTTTGCTAGCAACAAAGCAGGAAAAGTTGGGAAACGGCCACCGGTTTTTTTTTGGTATTTTTGACATTCCGAAAGCAGTAGTCAAGGAATCAAAGTTCTTAGGCCGCTCTGGAAAGCTTATTTAGAGGGGGATCCAGGGGGAGGCAGATGGAAGGCTTCAGTTTTGTTCGTTGTAAAAGGAAATGAAGCTTTCCCGGGATATCGCGTTACGCCGCAGTCTCGCTTGTTCCCGTTCCCAACTCCGGATTGGGAGAGAGTACGAAAGTGTAGCCAACAGAAAGAACCGGGTAGGAGAGGGGCAGGTGAGTTCGGTAAGTTCCAACCATACATGGGCGGCCCCATATGATTCCATATGACACCCCCCCCCCCACACACACAAGGGCAAAATCCTAACCCCCCCCCACACCAGGCCGAAATCCCCCCACATCAAATCTCCGGCCAGGACCCCCCCCCCCACACACACACACCTGGAAATTTTATTGACCCCCCCCCCTTGCAAAATGGAACACATTTTAGTGAAAATTTGCTTCAAAAGTGCAAAATTTTC
>JAAUYJ010008543.1_pt1 | contig 12699 bp, 9 predicted proteins | sample 7278031 | NCBI WGS metagenome assembly JAAUYJ01 (sample SAMN14350222, study PRJNA611818) | marine sediment metagenome | isolation source: surface marine sediment (1.8m) | place: French Polynesia: Moorea | collected 2018-08 | reverse complement strand
TTATTCTTTAACCTACGTTGTAGCAATTTAAGCTTACGCTGTAGAATTTTCAGAAATCTGGGTCGCTTAATCTCTTCGCCATCAGAAGTCGCTACAAAAAAGTCAAACCCCAAGTCCAAACCTCGTGGATGTCCATGAGGTCAGGGATTAGGAACATCGATATTTAGCTGTAGTGACAAAGCAACGAAATAACCAGATGCTTTTCTAACTATCCTGGCTTGTTTGATTTCAAACCCTTCTGGGATAGGTCTTGATTGCCTCCATCTAACCCATCCCAGTTTTGGGAACTTAATAGCATCATTTCTGATTGGGTCTTTTCCTAACTGCGGAAAGACAAAAGAGCGCATCCGATACTTGTTTTTAAACCTGGGGAACCCGAAACCCCTACCTTTCATATCATCCCAAGCTCTATCCAATGTTCTTAGAGTCTGTTGTAAGACTTGAGAATGAACCAATTTGAGTGAGGGATATACTTTCTTGGCTTCAGTTAATTGCTTGGCTTGCTTATGGTAATTGGGAAAAGGTTCATCTGCGGGGATGATGTATTCAGAATGGGTTGAACAAGCGTTAACAGGCGACTTACGAGAATTACACCAATCTTTTCTTTGCCTAAGCGCAAAGTTCCATACAGTGAGACATATATCAAGGGTTTGCTCGATAGCTTCAATCTGTTCGGATATAGGTTGTAATTTGTATTCGTAGGTCATCGTTAGCATAGTGCCATTTTAGCTTACACAAGCCAATATTATGTGTAAAGTTTACTTAAAAAAGCGCGCAATGGGTTTGTTGAGGCGCAAAAAGACGAGCGCGGGAAGTCCGCTTCAGAACATAGCAATTCAACTTTATGTATAGACGATAAAGCCTATAAAGCGGACTTCTCCCCCCGCGCCGACGACAGGCGCAAACGCCAGTTCCTTCAAGTCGGGAAACCCGCCCAACGGACTGGCTTGGGAACGCGCGAGTTGGCTTAAAGCCCAAGTCCGTTTAAACGGACTTAATATTCTTAGACAGAGAATTTATTCTCTGGCTTTTGAGGATGAAATAGCCCTGACACCCCACACCCCACCTTCACCATTTAATGTTTAATTACGGTGCAACTACTTAATAGGAAACATTAGCCCATCTTTTCTCGAATATCTTTGATTGCAACTTGGATACCTAATAAAAATAAGCCGATTGCAACTAAACCGAATACTCCAGTACCTAACGCAGCCATACCAATGACAAGGGTTCTCACTGCAACAGTAATTTTGAGAACTAAAATATTGTCAGATACTACTGGCTTGTCTGCGTAAGTCTCTATAATAGAAGACATGAGATAGTAAATAGCGATCGCTATTGCTCCTGCAAAAGTTGAGGCGAAAATACAACTTATAACTGTTACTTTCTTTTTAGGGGATTCTGTATTAGATTTATTGGCATCAGGTGTTTGGTTACTCATAAACTTGATAAATTATCTAATGTGTAAGGAATGAGGAATGATAAATGATGAATGGAACTTCCTACGGAGCGCAAGGCTCATCTGGTAAGAGGTAAGAGCTAGCTTTTAGATAAGTTATCGAATTTTCCCACTTTACTTGAAACAAACATCGGTTTTACCTTTTACCTTTTATTTTCCTTCTTGCTTCTGGTCGCTTCTAGTTTCTATGACAATGAAAGACAGTCAGAATTAGTGACATAATATTAAGGTTTTAAAATATCATATTGTTTTAAAAAAAATATATAACTGCTTATTTAAGCTTATATTACCCCTTTTTTCATTTCCACTAACTAGATTAGCTTGTTAGTGCCACAGACAACATATGAATCAACCATCAGATGATCACAGTCAAGAGCAAAAATCTCTGGGTCAAAAGTCTCTATCATCAGATAAGCCACCCATAAGAAGACGCAGACGGATAACTATTGCAGTTTTATTATTGCTCAGTAGTATGGGGATAGCGACGGCTGTAGGATGGTATTTGATTCAGAAAAAACTGCTACCTTTGGTAGAAACAGAAGCAGGAAAATATCTTCATCGTCCAGTTATTCTAGGTAATTTACAGAGTGTTTCTCTGACTTCCGCTCGTATTGGCAAGAGTGAACTTCCTCCTACTCAGGATAACCCTGATCGCGCTGTGGTAGAAACAGTAAAAGTAAATTTTAATTTGTTACCTTTGCTGTTTAAGAGAATTTTACCTATAGATATTATTCTGATTCAACCGGATATTTATATTGAACAGGATGAAACAGGACTTTGGACACCGATGGATTTTGGGACTGGAGAAGGTGGTGGAGGTGGAATTAAAGTTGATGTCAAGACTCTGCAACTTCAAGAAGCAGATTTTACTTTGGTGGCGCGTCAGTCGGAAAGTAAGGAACTTAATCCCCCTGTAATGGGAGAATTTAAGGAGGGAATTGTCCGTTTTTTAGAAAATGGCAAAGTAATTAAGTTTGACGCAACAGGAAAACTGGATAAGGGAGGAACACTCGATCTTACAGGAGAGGCGATCGGGAATGTTATAGATTTAGATATAGATGGGAAAGAGTTAGCACCTAAAGCCATAGAAAATCTCTTAGCCTTACCTCTGAGTTTTGATGAAGGGAGTATCGATGGCAAAATTGGAGTTAAGCTCAATAATAATCCAATTCCTGAACTAGATGGTACAGCACAGATTAATAATGTGGCAATGCAAGTTCCTGGTTTAGCAAGACCTTTTAGTAATAGTAAGGGGAAACTGTATTTTCAGGGTTCAGAAATTAGATTAGAGGAAGTTAGTGCTTTATTTGGGGAAGTAAAGGGATTAGCAAATGGCTCTTTAGATATTGCAGGAGAAGGAAACTTTAATATAGTTGCTCAAACTGAACCTATAGATGCGAATAAAGTCTTTTCCGCTTTAGAATTAACTCCGACTCCTGTACCTCTGCAAGGAGATGTTAAAAGTGATATTACTCTAACAGGTAGTCTAAATAATCCGATTACTAAAGTAGCAGTAGTTAATACTAGTCCTACTCGTATCGACAAACTAGACTTTAAGGAAATAACAGGGAATCTGGAATTAATTAAAAATACTCTTTTTGTTCGCAACTTTTCAGGAAAACCAACTCTGGGAGGGATTATTGAGGGGAAAGGGACAATACAACTAGATGATAGTCAAAATTTATACTTTGATGTCCGTGGTCGCAATCTTCCTGGGAATAAAATTGCTGGTAAATATAACACTGAGTTACCCATTGAGATGGGTTTAGTATCAGGACAAGGAACATTATCTCTTCAAGCAACCGATCCTAATAATACTTTTCGCATCATTAATGGGGTGGCTAACTTTCCTCTGGGTAACGGTATAGTTGCAGTAGAAAATCTGAGGTATGGTAATAGAGTTTGGCGATCGCAAATTCAAGCTAATGATGTAGAATTTGATAGTCTCCCTTTTGGAAAGGGTACTACTCCTACTATCGGGAAGGGTTTAGTTAATGGGAGGTTTCAAGCTTCGGGAGAAATTAACGATCCCCAGTTCAATACTTTAGTAGTTACAGGAGATGCCACCCTAGATACAGTAGGAGGGGAAATAGATGCTCCTGATATTAAAGTTGCTGAGGGAATTTGGGAAGGAGACTTTAACACTAGTAGTTTACAACTGCGTCAACTTTTCCCCGAAGTACCGACCGAGTTTAACGATAACCTCAGTGGGGAATTTTATCTGACAGGAAAAATAGTAGAAGATAATACTATTACAGGAAAGGGGGATTTAGTATTAGCTAACGGTACAGTTAATATATCGGAATTAGTAGTTGTTGGTAATGACTGGAAGGCGAAGGGTTTAGGGAATGATTTAGAGTTACAACAATTAAGTTCTGCTACTCCCGATCAGTTTGCAGGATTGGTTAATGGTAAGTTTAATGTCGCAGGGACAATAGATAATATTACTCCCGAAGGAATTATCGCTACAGGAGAGGGAAGTTTAACTCTTCCTGAAGGGGTTTTTACTGCGAAGAATTTGAACATCAAAGACGGAAACTTTACTACTCAGATTATTCCTGAAGGAGTTGATTTAAGTCTGTTTGCTGATCCAAATTCGGAAGATTTTATTCTGGAAGGAAAGTTAACAGGAGAGTTAACTGCTACAGGAAAGATAGACAAGATCGATCCTACTGCTGTAAATGCTCAAGGTTATGTCAGTTTTAGTAAGGGTATCGATCTTATAGAGCAACCTTTCACTGCTGATATTGTGTGGGATGGTAGCAAGTTAGATGTTTTACAAGCTAGAGGTGATAGCTTAGATACTAGTGGTTATATTGAACTTGCAGAAAATTTCTTTGATGATATACCTGATAAACTAGCTGCGGTTAATTACTTTAGTTTTAATGTATCTCAAGCCAAAGCGATCGATATTAATAAGCTTAAGCTTACTCTACCCAGTTGGGCAGTAAACTTAGAACGTAGCGGAATTGTGGATTTTATTGGCAATATCTCTGGTATTCCCTCAGCAATGAACATTGACGGTGATATTGTTCTAAGAAACTTCTTCTTAGAAAATCTCGCTTTTAATAACTTACAAGGTAATGTGATAGTCGCTCCCGAGTTTGGGGTTAGTTTGGTGTTAAGTGATGGGAAGACTAGGAGAGTTGGAGACGGGGAGACTACTGGACAAGAAATTGCATTAAATCTAAATCAAGATTTTCTTCCTCAATCTTTTACTTTCAGCCATGAAGATATTTTAGTTGAAGGCAGAGGAAAACAGGAAATAGTCCAAGTAAAAGTCAGTAATTTTCCCTTAGAATTGCTCAAAACCATCGCTGTCAAAAGTCCAGACCTGGAAATACCCAAAAATTATGCAGTACAACCCCTATCAGGTAAACTATCAGGGGATTTCACCACCAACCTCTATAACCTCAATACCTCTGGGAAAAATGTAGTTGTTACTTCTCCCCTTCTAGGAAAAATTAGAGGAAATCAGATCACTGGTAACTTTCAGTATGGGGAAGGCTATTTTGCAATACAAGATGTCAAGTTTCAACAGGGAACAAGTAAGTATGAACTCCAAGGTAACTTAGTACAGACCAATGGCGATATTGAGATTGATGGTAATTTATCAGTAGAAGAAGGACAAATACAAGATATCTTAGTTGCTTTAGAAATCTTTGAACTAACAGATATTGGTAAACCTTTGGGCGATCGCAATTATGCTACATCCCAAGACCTTTATGACCAGTCTTCCAGCACTGATGAGCCTTTATTATCTATAAATCTTCAAGATAGAGCAGTTTGGCAACAACTCCAAAACTTAGCGCAAATCCAAGCTTGGTTCAAGCAAAAAGAACAAGAAGAACAAAACGGCTTACAATTACCAGAATTAAGTGATTTAAACGGAAATTTTACAGGTCAAGTCAATGTATCAGGTTCTCTGAATCAAGGTTTTAATGCAGACTTCCAATTTGAAGGAGAAAAATGGCGATGGGGGCAAACCCAACCGAAAGAAGCAGCAGAAAAAAGCTTGATTGCTGAAAAAATTATCTTTAAAGGGGATTTTAGAAATGACATCTTAACTATACTCCCAATAACAATTAATTTACCCCAACCTCTGCCTAATGAAACTCCAGCAACAGAAACACCATTAAATCCTCAAGTTATTATATCCGGTACGACAGGAGGAGAAACTTTACTAGGAAAAGTAATTTTCAGAGACATTCCCATTTCCTTCATCGAAAGATTTGTTACATTACCACCAGAAATTGCTTTTGGGGGAATTATTGGAGCAGAAGCAACCATCTCTGGAAGACAAGATAATCCGAATGTCCTAGGAGAAATAACTATTTCTGATGCCACAATCAATGAAACTTCTATTCAATCAACCGAGGGTAGTTTTAACTATAGTAATGCTCGTTTAAATTTCTTTGCCAGTAGTGTAGTAGCAGAAAATGCCGATCCTCTAGTCCTCACAGCTAGTATTCCCTATGAACTCCCCTTTGCTAATACTAAACCAGAAAGCGATCGTCTGGAAATTTCTCTCAATGTTAAAGATCGCGGATTTAGTCTAGTCAATATCTTGTCACAAGGAGAAGTAAATTGGATAGACGGACAAGGAGAAATTGTATTAGATATTGCAGGTAGTTTTGATCAAACTAACAATCAAACTCGTAACCTGGTCACAGAAGGAAAAGCTACTATCAATCAAGGTAAAATTGCCCTTAAAAGTCTCCCTGGTCAATATATTACAGAAGTACAAAGTAGTATAACTTTTAACTTTGACCGCATCTTAGTAGAAAGCCTTACTGGTAACTTTGGTGGTGGGAGAATTTTCGCAACAGGAACAATTCCCCTCAATCTAGAAACACCTCAAGATAATCCCTTAACGATGAATTTAGATAACCTCAAAGTTAATCTTAAAGGTCTTTATGAAGGTGGAGTAGCAGGAGATATTACTATTTTGGGGACAGCCTTCGAGCCAGATATTACAGGAAATATTACTCTTTCCGATGGCACAATATTGCTCAGTGAGACTACTACAGCTAATAATGTCACCACACCAGAAGATAGAGGACTTCCAGAACTTACCGAATATAAAGACTTACAACTACGACTAGGTAACAGAATCTTTATCAATCAACCCGCAATATTTAACTTTCTCGCTACAGGTACTCTCAATGTAGGGGGTACATTCCTGTCTCCTGTCCCCGAAGGCACAATTACATTAAAAAGAGGTCAGGTTAACTTATTCACCACCCAACTCAATCTAGCTAGAGGGGAAAACAACACCGCCCGTTTTACCCGCAACAACGGAAGCGACCCCTTTTTAGATGTACAGTTAGTGGGTTCAGCTATTGAAACTGAAACTACCCCAAATAGTACCCCAGAAAATCCCTTATCCACAGAAATTAATATCCCCGCTTCCCAAATCGGTACTTTAGAAACTGTCCGTATTTCAGCGAAAGTTCGGGGTTTAGCCAGCCAAATCACTAATAACATTCAACTTACTAGTAGCCCCCCCCGTAGTCAAGCACAGATTTTAGCATTATTAGGGGGAAACTTTGTCAATACCATAGGAGGGAGTGGTACAACCCTAGGATTAGCCTCTGCTATTTTTGGTAGTTTAAATTCTCAATTTAGCAACTTTCTACCCTTTGGAGAAATTCGTCTCTTTCCCACTCAAATTATAGGCGATGAAGAAGGCTCAGATCGCGATACCATTGATGCCCTAGCAGGAGAAATCGCTTTTGATGTCACGGATCAATTTTCTTTCTCCGTTCTCAGAATTTTAAACGTTGGTGATATCCCTGCTCAATTTGGTGTCCGTTATCGCTTAAATCAAAACTTTATCTTACGGGGTTCAACTAATTTTGAAGATGATAGTAGAGGTATCTTGGAATATGAACTTAGGTTTTAAGTTAGGAGTAATAAGTAATAAGTAGCAAGTAGCGAGTAATAAGCAACTAACCACTAACCATTAACCAATTGCGAAGAGTTTGAATTTTCCTTATGAAATCTGTAACAAAAAATCCTATTGCTCAAAAATACATCTTAACCTTACTAGCAACTGCTGGAGTTTTTATCGCCCCTAATTCTTTAGTATCTTTTACTCCACCAACTATTGCCCAAATTCTCTCGTCCCAAAATCTGGGAGAAATTTACCCTGAGGAGATAACTGTTACCGACATTAAAGGATTTCAAGGAGTAATTCAAACCATTGCCGTAAGCCCTGATGGGAAAAACTTATTCGTAGGAACTGGAGGAAATACCCTAAATCGAGTTGATCTGAGAAAAGAAGAAATTATCTACAGTGAACTGGTTGTACTTAAAGGTAATTCTCGTATTGCTGTCAGTCCAGACGGTAAAACATTAGTGCTCACGGAAGATAGGAGAATCGGAATTTTTGGTGCTAAGAAAGGAGAACGAATCAAAACCTTACAAGGTCATCCCCAGCAAATCAGTGATATTGCTATTAGTCCCGATGGGAAACAACTAGTTAGCGTTAGTGGTGCAACAAGAGACATTCGGATTTGGGATGTTAAAAAAGGTAAACTTGTGGATACATTAACCGAAGATATTGGACCAGTTAGATGTGTTGACTTTACTCCAGATGGCGAGTTATTCATTACAGGGTCAATTGGGAATGATCGAATCATCCAATTTTGGGATGCTAACACCCTAGAATTAATCCAGACTTCTCCCCAACAACCAGGCTATATCAATGATTTAGCTGTTAGTGCTGATGGCAAACTAGTTGCTGCTGTTCGCAACTATATCAAAGTCTGGGATTTAACTGATGGGTCAGTGCTACAAAACATCAAAGGTCCAAGTTTAGAAATTAATGCCCTTGCTATTTCCCCCGATGGTAGCTATGTAGCAACAGCTAATAAAGAAGGAACTGTGATGATATTTGATATCATCACAGGTCAAAAAGTAGTAACTCTAGAAGGTCATAGGGGCTGGGTGCGAACTGTTGCCTTTAGTCCTGATGGCAAATACCTCTACAGTGGAGCTGAAGACAAAGTGCTTAAGGTTTGGCAACTCCAACCTGAGCCTTGATGGATGAGATCTAGTGACATACTCCCATCTCTTCCGCAAGCGGTAAGAGTGGGCTTCTTCAGACCATCCTAAAGGATGCCGTTAAGCATTTTATAGTTAGACGGTGCATCGACCCAACTTTGTAGATCAAGAAAACAACCAAATCGATGTAAAAAGATTGCTGTATATAGGTTTGACGCTGTTTTTCAATCAAAAATGTCTAAGTCCCGCTAAAATTTAGATTCAGGAGTCAGGATTCGCGGAGTCAGGAGCAATTAACAATCAACAATTAACAATTAACCACTAACCACCAACCAAAAATGAACAATCATCTTGCTCTGACCATTGGCGATCCTGCTGGTATTGGGACAGAAATAGTTTTGAAAGCTTTAACTGATACTTCTATAACTGAGAATTGTCAGATTACAGTTATTGGTACCCGCTCTATAATCGAGTTTACTTATCAACATCTGCTGCAACAAGGCATTACTAAGAATAGTCTTGCCGATCCTGATACCTTATCTATTGTGGATATTCCCTACAGTCATAGTTTAACTTTTGGTCAGGGAAATGCAGATACAGGAAAAGCAAGTTTTCATTATCTCGAAACAGCGATCGCGCTAACCTTAGAAGGGAAGTTTAAAGGTATTGTCACCGCCCCCATCGCTAAATCTCTTTGGAAACAAGCAGGATACAACTACCCAGGACAAACAGAAGTCCTCGCCCAAGCAGCTAAAACAGACAGATATGGCATGTTATTTGTAGCGCGATCACCCCATACAGGATGGATGTTACGGACTTTACTAGCTACTACCCATATCCCTCTCTCCCAAGTATCCCTCTCTCTCACTCCTGAGTTGATGTCTTGGAAGCTAGATTTACTTATTGAATGTCTAAAAGCTTATTTTGGCATTAATAACCCGAAAATAGTTATTTCTGGCTTAAATCCCCACAGTGGAGAAGCAGGACAACTGGGGACAGAAGAGATAGACTGGTTATTACCCTGGCTCAAAACTGCACAAAAACAATATCCCCAAGCTAAATTAATCGGACTTGTACCTCCAGATACTATGTGGGTCAAACCTGGTCAAGCTTGGTATAGTAAATCTAAGGATGGTGCAGATGCTTATTTAGCTTTGTATCACGATCAAGGTTTGATTCCTGTGAAATTAATGGCATTTGATCGGGCGATTAATACCACTATCGGACTACCTTTTATTCGTACTTCTCCCGATCATGGTACAGCCTTTGATATTGCAGGGAAAGGTATTGCTGATCCTAGTAGTCTGAAAGCTGCGATCGCTCTAGCTGCTGAAATTACCCCAAATTGAAACAAGAGATAACTGGGAAAATTACTTATCCCGAACTTAATAAATATAATATTGAGTCGAAGGTACTTGCCCTATCATAGGCGTAAGCCCGCTTAGACTTAGTCAAGCTCGTATAAAGTGGTATAGGAGGAAAAATCATGAAACTGTGGTTAGCTGGCATATTATTTTGTCTTGTTATCAGTACTAATATAGGATGGGCAAATGCCTTGACAGACGTAAAATCCAGTGGAAATGAGAATTGTCAGGTAGCCCTAAAAGAGACAAAGATTAGCCTTTCCCTTGAATTTCAAGCCTTTGACCAAACCCCAAATCAAGGATGGCGTGTCCTTTCAGCAATGGAATGTTACCCTGAAGCTGCGGAATTAATTGTTAGTTATCTCAATACCAGCATTAGAGCGAGTGTGAATGAACGCAAGATTTTATCATTTCATGCAGGACAAATGTTTGCTTATGACAACGACTATAAATCAGCGATTCCTTACTTTAAAAATTCTTTCTATCCCAAAACAAATATATCTCCAGAGTTTAAAATTTATACCGATGCCTGGGATGCTTATGTTAGGGCAACAATAGCTTTTCTAGAACAAGACCGCTCTGCACTGGAAAAATATCGTGCTAAAGTTGCCAAGGGTCCTAAGTTAGACAACGGCAAAATTATGAACTTAGAAGTAGTAGATCGTCTTTTAGAAAATTTTGGCAAGCCATATCTTGAAGCTTATGGCAAGGATTCATAGTTACTAAAAATATAGTCAAATATAACATTGACCAATTTTAGCTCTACCAGGAGTAATCCTGATGGGGCTAACTACAAGTCACGGCAGTCGCTTCAAGTCGGGGAACCCGCCCAACGTGCTGCCTTCTCTATCCCTTGGTCGAAGACACCTAATCCTTACCATTCCTCTCCACACCTGAGTGTTCGCGCCAAAAACTACTGACCCCTCCTTATACCATCTCTATTTAGACTTGCTACAAATGGGGGGTGGGGGGAGCAGCAGAAGAAGGGGGAAGCAGAAGAAGGGGATTTTACGAGGGTTCAGTTAACCGAAAAAAACAGGATCATTAGTATCAACATCTATGCTACCACTAAAAGCAAAGAGGTCTTCGTAGTCGAATATGCCATCTCCTAGCACTCCCTCGTTGCTTTGATCATATCCAATACCCGCTACCAGGTCAGTATAAAGCTGATGGGCATAACTATGATTGCCTATAGCATTCCATTCCCCTGGTTGAAACAAATCGTCGGGATTTATATAGAGGTCTAATATTCCTAAAGGGTCATCATAACCAAAAGTCTCGCTAGTATGAAAAGCAATAACACGCTCCGCATCAGTAGGGTCGAGCCTTTCTTCAGGAGATTTCCCTGAAAAGAACAGAAAGTCCTCATAAGCTGGACCTGCTGCATCTAAGCCGACAATGGTTTCAATTGAGCTACCCGTAATGTCCTCATAAACATCTCCTGCAATTCCACTCACGTGCGCGCCCAAACTATGACCGATTAACTGAGTGGTATCGGGATTAATTTCATTTTTACTCAACCAAATAGCCAGTTGATTGCCAACAGCTTCCGTATCTTCTACTGCACTAAAATAATTTAAAGTATCAGCAGCCTCAGACCAATCAGTAAGAATGATATTAGAAAAAGGATCGCGATCATCGATTTCTTGAGCCAGATCGTTTACCCATTCTTCAGAACTGCTACTCTGGTAGCCGTGAGTAATAACATAAGTATTGTAATCAGTATCAATTGGCTCTGCCGACCAGGACGAAAAGGTAACTTCAACCATAATTTTTTTCTGTTTGACCTACTTTAGATAATCAGATTTATTAACGCAAACTCCCTCAAAAAAAGAATTTTCATCGGGCTTTTGCTAGCATACTTGCTTATTTTTAACATTAGGTAAACAGTAATGCTTTTAATTCTGACTTCAGCCGGATGTTTCCTATCAAACTGGTTGAGAAAGACTTGAGCTACGCGATGAAACCGGCTCAAGCAAACGATGCCAAATTACTGCTAGTAGAAGCTGCTCAACATATCTTCGCTTCTGCTCTTGAGCAAGGATATGCTGACAATAATATTACTGGGATTGCTCAGTTATATCTTTAGAACTTACTAGTAGAATTCCTACTAAAACCTTTATTTACTGAGTCGAAGCAGGATTGGGTCTATCATTAGCCGAGTACCTTCAACCAGTTTGATTTTTGAAGATGCGATCGCCAGTTATTTATATAATTTCAGCAATCATTGATATTGGACTGGCTGCGATAAGCTATAAACCCTCACTTTCAATCCTTTAAAAACTGTATCCTTTTCATAATTCATCCCCAGTTTTTCCGCTACGCGAATCGAACGGTAATTTGCAGAATCGATAATACAAATCAAGCGATCGCTTATACTCCATCCAAAATCCCGAATTGCTGTTGCTGCTTCTGTTCCTAAACCTTGACCCCAATAAGCAGTAGCTAAACGATAACCAATTTCTACTTCTTGACGGTTATCTAAGTTCCAAAGACATAATCCACAAAAACCGATTAATTCTTGAGTTTCTTTATAAATCACTGCGTATAAACCAAAGCCATATTTTTGATACTGATGAAGTATCCAATCCAAAAAATCCTCAGTCTGCGCTCTAGTTTTTACCCCTTTCAAAGAAAATTGCATCACTTCTGGGTCAGCCAGAATCTTAGCTAATGGATCGATATCATTGGGGACAAAGTGTCTCAGTAGTAATCTTTTTGTTTCTGTAACAATCATCTAAAGGATAAGGAATGAGGGATGAAAGATGAGGAATCAAAGGGCGAATTCCCATATTTTACCCCTCTTATCACCTACTAAAAACCTAAACATAATTGGTTATGTCTGGGGTCGGGACACGGTGACTTCCC
>JAAUYJ010186888.1_pt1 | contig 12700 bp, 16 predicted proteins | sample 7278031 | NCBI WGS metagenome assembly JAAUYJ01 (sample SAMN14350222, study PRJNA611818) | marine sediment metagenome | isolation source: surface marine sediment (1.8m) | place: French Polynesia: Moorea | collected 2018-08 | reverse complement strand
TTTTATTTGAAATGACAGGTATAGCTAGTAAATTTTCTTGGGTAATGTTAAGTCGTTGGTCTGTAGCTGCTTATGGAGCATTGGTAAATGTTAATGAAATGGTGCCAGAAGTAACTAAATTACCTGATGGAAATACAATCCCTTTACCATTTACCGGTTCCGATGTTTATAATTCTACTTGGGAAAATTTAGGTTTATCTTGGGGAATATTAGGCTTACATTTTTTGATTTATTTGGGAATAACTCTTTGGTCGCAGAAACGAAAAGATATCTTGTAAACATTCAGCTATTAGGGTTCAGCAATTCAGCAATCAAAATCAACCTATAGCAATCATATTTAAGTTGTAAGATTTTGGTAGCAGTTAGGAGTCAGAATTTTTAATATTTTCAGGCAAAACTAACTATCATAAAAATTCTCACATCTCATTCATGATTGCTATAAATATTTAAAGTTAGCTGATGCTTTGGCTTTTACTCAGACTTTTAATTCTTGCACTACCTAATACCATTTCTCAAAAACTTTGCTATGTTTGATAGGGTTGGGGGAGAGGGAAGTGTGGGAGGTGTGGGAGGTGTGGGAACCAAATAAAAATATAAATAACATATAGTAATTGTCAAAAAAATTATTGAATTTTACTCATTACTTAATTGTTGAAGTATCTCTCAGGTATAGCATTCTTTTTGGGAGTTGGTATAAATCCTAATTCCTCCTTCAAATGCAAAAAACTAGAAACGCTGAAAGATTATATATGAGAGTTTTTGGCGCAGCATTCCAGAAAAAATGCTTACGATATTTTGTAACAGTCTTCGGCGTAATTTTGTATAAAATATTTATAGAACTAGGCAACATAAATATGAAATATTGGCTGATTAAATCAGAACCAAAAACTTACAGCATCTCAGATATGAAAAGTGAAAAAAACTGCATTTGGGATGGAGTAAGAAACTATCAAGCGCGGAATTTTCTGCGACAAATGAATCAAGGTGATTTAGCATTTTTTTATCATTCTAATATTATACCTCCTGGTATTGTTGGCTTGGTGCGAGTATTAGAAACTAATATTTCCGACCCTACTCAATTTGATCCCAAAAGCAAATATTATGACCCGAAATCAACTCCTAATTCTCCTCGGTGGCAGACAGTATCTGTGGAATTTATAGAAGAGTTTCCTAGTTTAATATCTTTAGCTACTCTCAAACAAAAATTCCGTGAGGATGAATTGTTAGTTATTAGAAGAGGAAATCGCTTATCAGTCATGCCAGTTGCTGAAGATGTAGCTGAGAAAATTTTTGCAATCAAAAATCAGGAATAATAATTATACTAATTTGATATATTTTTACTATAGGAATTACCAAAATGATGAGGTAAAAAATTATTTGTTTTAGGGAGTATGGAGTAGAGCATAAGGGAGGATAGGGAGGATAAAATCAGAAAAAAAACTGTACCTCATCAGCTTGATAAATGCTATACAAATAAATTTCTAGGTTTTAGGTTTTAGGTTTTAGGTGGTAGTTAAACAATTAATAATTATTAATTAACAATTACCTCTCTTTGAAAAGAAGAAGATTGACGCTCAAGGAAAATTTTTTCTGATTTTCCCTTAAAAGGGGGAAGCGCATACCCAAAATTTTTAGGTAGGGAATAAATATTAATCGGGTATTTATGGTTAAATTATATTTTTCAATTATCCAATTTATTTGTAACATTTTCCTGCCTCCGCAAAGGCATGAATTTTTTCACGCCTGGTATTACTAAAAACAATGCTAGACTTCAGACAAACTTCAAAAATTGGCTTTGGTGAAGGATGGGAAAATTTGTACTTCTTTGATTAATACCTACCACCTACCACCTACCACCTAAAACTTATGATCGAGTAATGTAGCAATATTTTATGGAAATCGTATCATACCATTTAAAAAAAAGAATGTTACGAATAATAAGGGCTATAAAGATAATTTACAGGAGATGTCTCTTTGACTAATATGGTATTTTATGAACTAATAAATAGTATAGAAGCTATTTATTTTGACTCCTAACTCCTGACTCCTAGAAAATCCCCTAGCTATTTGTAACAAACATTTATCAAATTGGTATCATACCTTATTTTACCAATACTCAAAAATTAAGTGTTAGTCAAATTAATCAAATTAATCAAATTAATCAAATTAATCAAATTAGTCAAATTAGTCAAATTAAATAACGTTCTTGACAATGATGAACGTCACTAAAAATTTCCACAAATTTCTCGCAATTTTTCTGCTACTTCGCCACTACTTAATAAAGCTTCAGCCTTCGACAAACCTAAATTAATATTAGAGCAAACTCCACAACGCCACAAATAAAAACCCCCATTCCAAACAGCAGCAGACATTAACTCACTTTTCTCACCCTGCAAAACAGCTCGCATCTGTGACACAAGTTCAGCAGTAGAAACCAACGACACCTCCTTTCCCCCAAACCCATAATCACTTGGATGCAGCAACAAACGTTCAAACTTAGTGGAACTAGTAGTTTCCTCTTGGGACTCTCTTTTTTCCCCAGTAGATAAAGAAGATGATGGCATCGATAACCCAATAATATTCGTGCGATCGCTAGGCAGATCGCAACTTCCCTCCAACCCCTTAACCGTCGTATAATTCTTCACCCCTCGCAATTCCAACGCTCCTCGAAACATACCCTCTGTCGGCGGGTGAACATATCCTGCTGCCAGATGAACATCCCCTAAAAACGGAATCCAAATTAACTCCATAGTTGCCAAAGGCGGTCGTTTACCAATTTCTCGGCGGTATTGCACCAAAAAATCAGCCTGGGAAAAATGAGTAGGTAGATAAACAAACCCCAAACCCTTACTCTCAAATACCTGCTGCACCTGTGTCAGAGAAAGCTTCTCCCACTTAACCCCCAAACCTTCCCAAATATCAACAAAAGGCACTCCCTCTTTTGTTGGCATCCGCGCGCCACCGTGCATAATAACAGGTACTCCTGCTGTTACCAGAATTAAAGCTGTCAGTGGCGTAACTGGAACTGTGCGCGATCGCCCATCATAAGGGCAACCCAAAACCGTCACCTGACCCATCGACGACTGAGCGTGAAGTTTTGGTCCTAACTCGTTATAAGCATCCAACATTCCTGCCAACTCCTCACCAGTGGGGCGCTTAATACGGTGAGAAATTAAAAAAGCTCCTATTTGAGCTGGTGTTGCTTCCTGCTCCAGCATCATTTCCATAGCTGTAGCAGCTTGCGAGCGAGTTAAATTTTTACCCGTGTGGGTACCACTACCAATTATTTTGAGTAATTCTCGAAAGCGATCGCTCATTTAATACTATTCTCCAGTTAGTTAGCTATTTGTCTTTTTATGGTAGTGAGTTGCTCAACTTGCCGTGGAATTAATTCCTTAACCAGTTTCGAGAAATACTCTATGGGGGGAATTTGCATCCGGTCGCTAGTCGTCACCAATACCACCTCACGACTCCAAACAGAATCCTTTATAGATGATACCTTAGAAGTGGCAGGAGTTATACCTATATTTCTAATAGCGAGGGTGGGGTCAATACTGGCATCCATTAACGCCGAATGAGGCAACAGAGCGATTAAATTTCCTTGTCGCACCACTCCTCGGAAAGCGTCTAGCGTATTTAATTCTAAAGCTGCGTTGAGTTTTGCCCCTAGTTTATCAAATTGTTCTTGTACCAAGCGTTGCATACCGTAGCCATCTTTGAAAACTACTTGAGGATAGCGGATGAGTTCCGACCAGGGTATTTGGTCATATTCTGTCAGGGGATGGTTGGCTGCCATCAATACTTGTATAGGTTCGGTGTAGAGTACATCTACAAGCATTTCTGAGCTAGTAGTAAAGAAGCGGTTATTCATCACGATCGCTATATCTACTAGGCCATCTTTGAGAACTTTCATGGTCCGATCGCTGCCCAACGCCGTCACCCGTAGTTTTACTTCTGGGTAGTGGCGACAAAATCTTTGCAGCACTGGTGGCAGATATGTACCACAGACGGAGTGAATTGCTGCTACACATAATTCTGGTTGTTTGCCAGCCAGCATTTCTGCTATTTCCTGGGTAGCAGTTTCCCAAGCCTGACAAATTTTGCGAGCGTAGGGCCACAACCTTTCTCCTGCCAAGGTTAGTTTGGTCTGGTTGCTACGGTGGAATAGGGATACGCCTACTTCCGCTTCCAGTGCTTGTACTTGTCTGCTAATTGTGGATTGGGTAACGTTACATTTTCGCGCTGCTTGTTGAAAGTTACCGGTTTCAGCGACACAAAGAAAGGCTTGCAACTGTTCTAGACGCATGGATTTTTTTATCATATTGACCAGTACAATATGATAGCAGATTTGCTCTTTTTATTTCGTAGACTGTGATACAGGTTTTGTACTCAGGCGCAAGAGTTGATTATTTAGGAAACTATTGTCCAACAGTTGATTTTTTAAGAAACTATAGTGCTATATTTGCAGGACTCAGCGATCGCTTTTCCTGTAGGGTGCGTTGCAACACACCTTATCTAATTAATGTCAAACTGACTAAAAGATGTGTAAGTTATGACCTTATTTAAGCTGCCAATATTTCTTCTACAGTTAAGGTTAATTCTGGAAAAGTTGGAGAGACTATTCTATCTTTTTATTGAGATAAATTAGGTTGATAAACGGCATTTTCATCGAGTAAATAAACCCTAATACTCAGTTTTTTTGGGGTTGCCTAAAATATCGCTGCTGCCTACAGCTAAATAATCAATAATCCAGTATTCAATAATTCCCAAACATTGATATTCATCAAGTTTATCAATATAATCATCTTCCCAATTTGTAGAAACAACCTCTACAGCTAATTGAAGGGGTTAGGTCAGTGCAGAATAAGCTATTGGGTTGGCTTCCCAAACTGTTTTATCTACCACACTTACATCAGGATGACGACCTTGTTCTTTGCCATCTTGACGCAAATTTATTATCATTATTCTGCCGGATACGAAATAATTAAGATTAAGCATTTTTACCTCATATTTAATCATATCGCTAATAAATTAAGCTATAGTTTCACGTCTTCTAGTTGGTAATATTCTCATTATTTCTCCATTAAAAAGTTCATAACATCCCTCTACATCGGGAATATTTTCTATAAATTGTTCAAAACTAAGTTGTGGTTTTACTGGTGTTTTAGTCATGGTTAGTTTTTCTATGATGGGATAATTATAAGCTGATTTATTGTCATCTTAACACTTTGATAATTAACCTGAATATCTAACTGTAATTCACTCTGCTGAAAAATCTAATTAACAGCAGCAAATAACTTATCTAAATCTTGAATAGTATAAAAGGTAATATTTTTTGTAAATATATTTTGTGTTAATCTACCAAATTGCCAATTAGCACCATTAGCAACTATGCCAAAAACCATAAATTATTGTTTTTCATTCAGTCGTTGCGCTGCTACCATTTCTGCCAAACATTGTCCCCATCCTTCATCAAATTTATCTTGTTTTCCCTCAACTAAAAGCAGATAAGGTTTGTCAAATATCACCTTTCTTTGTATCGTACAGAAATAATCAATTCTTTCCCCCCTATTCCATAGCGCGTACCACTATAACTGAAATGACAACCCCTAAATCTGAAAAAAAATCGACCGCCTCACAGCGGACACAAAAGAGAAAAAAATAAAAGAGGATAAAGGGTAAAAGGGGAAAAGGAAAAAAGGTTAAAGAGTACTCCCGCCATCGCATACTACACGAAAACCAATATTGAAGTTGTGGAGGACGCGCCAAGTGTAGCTGCCGCGAAACGCGGAACGGCAGTTATCAGGAGTGCCGTACCAGGAACCGCCCCGCAGCGGTGAAAAATTACTATTTCCCCCAGTTTCCCAAGCACTGCCATCAATCGGCGCACTTTTATAATTGTTATGCCAGTCATCAGCACACCATTCCCAAACATTCCCGTGCATATCATATAAACCAAAAGCATTAGGAGAAAAGCTTCCTACATCAGTTGTTTCTTTTCGATATTTTCCTGTCGGTGCATAAGCATAAGGATAATAGCCATTAAAGTTAACTAACTCAGACGTTATAGTTTCGCCAAAATAAAAAGGTGTAGTTGTACCTGCTCGACAAGCATATTCCCACTGACTCTCACTAGGTAGTCCGTAGTTTTTTCCCGTTTTCTGAGATAATTTTTGACAAAACTCTGTAGCGTCATACCATGACACATTTTCTACAGGACGTTTTCCTCCTTTAAAGTAAGAAGGATTTTTTCCCATAATGGCTTGATATTGATTTTGAGTAATGGGATATTTACTCATATAGAACCCATTTGGGATCTATTTAACAAATTACAAGTCCAGTACCCATCTGGATTTTATGATTCTGGCAGTCATTTGTTATAATTTTTCAATCCCAAAATATACTTTAAATAGTAGGTATTTTAGCTAAGAAACTATCAAGCTTCCACCAACATAGAATGTATAGCTTGGTATGTCCATAAAGGTGTTCAGTTTCAACTAACTCCAATTCTTTAAGAGCTTTAAACATTCTATGCCCTGTCGCTTTGCTTATTCCTGACAACTTCGAGTAATAACTTATCCCTTCTCTCAAAGGGGAATCTAGGACTTTGAGAACGTAGTCAAAATCGTTTTTTGATGCCTCTAATGTCCTCTCAGCCTCATCTATGTGCATTTGATTAAAAATGCTTTGCATAAATCTAGCTAAAGCTTCCCACCTCTGGAATCTGTATATTTCTGCAATGTATTGTGCTGATTTTGCGATTGGTGTAATAAATTTGTTATTGAGGTGTTCTTCTCCAGCTTTTGGTAAAATTATTTTCTCTCCAATGCTGGCACAATATTCAGATGTAGTTTTAAATTTTTTGTCAAACTGTGTCATAATAATCTTATCTAATCTAGCAGATAAATTATCAGAATTTTCTACAAGTCCTACTTGAGTTTTTTCAGCAGATAAATTATCAGAATTTTGTACAAGTTCTACTCGATTTTCTTCAACAGGTAAATCCTCATAAATGTCTAAGGGTTCTCCTATAATTTCCTGAGAAACTTCAGTAGGAATTTCACGCCAAATCTTTTCTAAAGCTGCTATTGATATTGCTGTGCCAAACTTTCCCTCCTTATAATTTTTATGAGTAGTGACACCCACAACCAAACCTGTTTCTAAATCAATAATAGGTGCCCCACTATAACCAGATTGAAGTTCTCCTTTCTCTATTTTTAATTTACCAACAGCAACTTCTTCTGGCAAATTTTCTATTATTTGAAATGCTCTTTCTCCATCAACTTCAACCGTCATTATTCCTTTAATAGTTCTACGACGGCGGGCATTATTTTGACTCCAAAGATAATAACCAGGAATTTTAATTTCAAAACTTCTTTCTTCCTCCTCATCTAAAATCATTAATCTTAAGATAGGAATAGGCAAAAGCTGTTTAACTCGCAATACTGCTAAATCAAAACCCTTAACATTTCCTACTGCTACAACTTCTACAGGAATATTATTTACCCTGATATTTTCCTCATCACCCATATCCTCAACAACATGGGCGCAAGTAAGTAAATAAGTATAATTTTGTTCTCTATAAAAAGGAAATCCAGTACCAATAACATTTGCTTTTTTGGTACTAGAAATTAAAACAATAGATTCTTTGAATTTTTTTAGATTAATCATTCTCTGATTTTTTCGGCTTCAGGAATAACTTAACTTTTAAATTTGCACCTGCCTTTGCTTTAGTAATATATACATTTCCTTCCCCCTCAAAATTAAAACCCACTTCCACCTCAGCTTGTTCAATTTCCATATCCTTATTAATTTCTTGCCAAGCTTCAGCAATAGGGCGACTAATACTAATTAATATAGGTTTAACTTTAGCAATACTAGATTGGACTCTTTGCGCATTGTTAGTAGAAATTGGCTGTGCCCGATCCTCTGGAGCTTCTATTTCAACCCAAATCCCATCTTCTAGTTCAATTAGTTTGGTGGCCATGTACGTTGATTATTGAATTTAACTACTTTTCTAATTTAAACATATTCCATTCATTAATTAATAATGGATAATTACCTCTGGTTAAGACCATCGGATTGAAGCAAGTGCGAAAATCTTATTTCTTTTTCTTCTTAAAATAAGAGTCTTTAAATTCAATGTATTAATTATCAATTATCCATTGGTAATTTGGTCTATGAATTTAGAATAACTCAATTGAGCGATTGATGTTTATTTTATCTAACATATCATCAGTGTACATATCATAAAAAAACTTATTTAACTATCAAATTAGATAAACAAGTACCTGAAACTAATCCATCTACATTTTGAAAATGTTTGTCATAACTAAACAATGCTAAATCATGCTCTAATGCTGTAGCTGCAATCCATATATCATTTGTAGGAATAGGATTTACTTTTGTCCTTAAACCACGATAAACCATAGCATAATATTGAGCAGTATCAGTATCAATAACAAAATTTCTTACCTGACCAATCCTTAGAAATTGTTGTAATTAACGGCGATTTACTACTTCTTTACTTCCCACAGCAAATCCTCCTAATAATTCTCCTAAAATCACACTATTAATGCCAATTAAGGGAGCATTATTAATAATTTTAACTGCATCAGATACATTACCTTTGAAAGCTGTATAGGCATTAGTATCTAATAAAATTGGCTTGATTTCCATAAATTTTTCTCAATCTCCCTACAAGGCTTTGTATTTTCTAAAAATTCAATTTCATCAGCTTCATTCCAAGTTCCTGCTAACTCATCAAATTGATAATTTAACTTTTCCTCTAATTGTGCAGGAATAGCCTCTTGTTTTTCTAACAATTTTAAAGCTGAATCTATCACTTGTTGGATGTTTGCATATTTTCCCTTAGCAATTTGAGATTGAATAAATTTTTCTTGTTCAGAATTTAAACTAATATTCATCATTAAATTGGATAACTGAATTTATATTGTAATTTTACAGCATTTTTTTAATTGATGCTGTATCTTTTAATTCTCTGTTCTTGAAGAAAATTAATCACTAATATAAGAGATGGATTGATTGTGTAATTCCTACATTTCCTCCCCCATATTTACTAATAAATAGTTATAAATAATGAGGGAAGAATCAGGAATAAATAGTCAGAATGTGAAAGTCATAAACTTATCAAAAATGGTGGTTGTTATAGAGCTACGCGAAGCGGGAATAGGGAATAGAGAACAGGGAACAGTAGACTGTTAGAGGGTTCCAGGATTTATAAATGTCCTAACCAATTAACGTAGTCCTATATTTGTCACTTCGGAAGTTAGCGATCGCTAAATTAAACAACCAAGTCTGAAAAGCTACTTACTCAAACGCTGATAAACTGTCACCAACCCATCCACATCTCCAACATTCCCTGGAAATAAAACCACGGGTAAATCAGGGAACTGAGGATGTTCTACAGGAGTCCGCACCATCGAACAACCTGCCAAAACCTGACCCAATAACCTGGCAGTAGTCAAAGCCAAACCTTTACTCAAAGTATCATTAGAAGTAATTCCACCTTTACTAATCAAAAAACCAATATCCTCTGGTAAACCCCTAACAATATCCATCAATAACTCGGAGACTGCTATACCAAACTCCAAACGCACCTGCACATTCTCAAAAGTCAACTCCTCTCGACTGGTATAAACTACAGGTGTTTTCCCATCTGCATGAACAGCATGAACTTTTTCGAGAATATTCTGTAGTAAAGTTGCTCTTTGCTCAGGAGAGTCTTCAACTAAATGAGATACATCTACTTCGACACCAACTACCTGAGATTCTTGTAATAATCTTTCTAACTGTTGGGTAGACTTCTTAACGTGGGAACCGACAATAATCACACCTGGTTTCCCTTTCCTCACATACTGACTCATATCCTCAGCACCTACAGGTTGAGGACCTAAAGCAGCAAGGGAAGTTAAAATACTCGCAGCACTACGCAACAGAAACTTCTTTCCTTGACTTGCTGCTGCTAATAAGTCACTAGCAAAACGGTCTAAGTCTGCTTGAGTTTCTCCATCCACTGCCCCACATTGGTTGCCAGTTAATTTCATCAAACGTTCGAGACTGCCACCACGAATATCAGTAAGGGTAAATCTTTCTACTGTTTCCGCTTTGATTTGACCTTTGGTCTTCTCCTCGACATAATCAGGTAAATAACTGTAGGTGTAGCCAAATACTGAATCTTTAGCAAATTCTGTTTCGTGAACAGGAGTTTCCACACCATCAACCATTAAATAGTGAGTGCTGTCGCGGGTAACTCTTCCACCCTCAAAAAATGCTGGAACTAGAAAATGAGCGTCAAACGGACCAATTTCTGCTGCTATGACATCTGTTTCTATAGGGTAGTGACCCCGTAGGGTGGAGTCGGAACGACTTACAACTAAGAAATCTTGGATGTTTGATTGGGCGATCGCTTCGGTCAGATTATGTGTTACTTCCCGCGTCACATTAGCTGCTTGTTCTGGAGTAAGGGCGCGAGTATTAGAGAGGATAAAAAATATGGGAGACTCATCCACTAATCCTAATTTTAGAGTTTCCACATCCCATTTAGTTAAGAGTAGACAACTATGAACAGTTTGGGAACCTGTAGGGTCATCATCTAGGACTATAATTTTTGGTTTGCTAGTAGTCATAAGTTTTGGGGCAAATAAAAACCGGGAAATGTTGGGGACATTCTCATTTTCTCATCTTCTGGTTAGCCAGTGAAGGATATAGTGGAGAAGCTTATTTATCGAACAGGATTGGGTCTAATACCCCGTCTTTTAAGGCGAAATGTTTTGGAGCGGGGCGTAAATCCCCGTTAGAAAAACAACTTCTGACCCCCGCCGGAGTCTATCCTCGCGGAGGCTGGGGCGGGGGCAAGGGCAAGCTTCTGACTTCGTTAACTCTCCCCAACCTAGCGCTATAGTAGACTGGCAGTTTATTGTAATTAGGGTCTGCTGAAAAAATTGGTTGGTAGAGGTAGGACACGGGGACGCGGTGACTCGGAGACTCGGAGATGAGGGAACAGGCGACGGTTTCGGCCATTTTATCTGAAGAAATTGTCTTGAATTTCAGCAGAAAAATTTAGTATTTTGAGGCCAATAAGCAGCCCATAACTAGGAGATAAATTGAAGATAAAAAGCTCTTTTGTCTTAGCTATCCTAACTTATAGCTTTATTCAGCCAGCCCTAATTAAATTCCTAATAATGCCCCAAAAATTTTAAGGGGACATCAATCAATTAAACTGATATGCTAGACCAACAATGGCCGTGAGGAGTTGAATGGATGAATTTATCTAAAGATGCCTTAGAGATACTCAAAGAAACTAGCAGGACTTTCTATATCCCTATTAGTCAATTGCCCTTTGGACTAAAAGAAGCAGTGGCATCAGCTTATCTGTGTATGCGGGCTATTGATGAAATAGAGGACGATCCAGACCTGGATAACCTCACAAAGGCGAAATTGTTGCGAAGAGTTAGTCTAATTTTACAAGAAGCAGTTAACCATTCCAGTTTCCATAACTTTTCAGAAAAATGGGACCTCAATATTAGTAATTTACCAGAAGTAACCGTAAGAGTAGGAGAATGGGCAATACTGGCTTCAGAGACCATAGCCCCTAGAATTTGGGACGTAACTGCAGCAATGGCAGACCGAATGGCTAACTGGGCTGACAATAATTGGACAATTCACACGGAGTCGGATTTAGATCGTTATACTTTTAGCGTGGCTGGTGCAGTGGGATTATTGCTTTCTGACTTATGGGCTTGGTTTGATGGTACTCAAACTAACCGTACTGAAGCGATTGGGTTTGGTCGCGGTCTACAGGCAGTGAATATTCTCCGTAACCATTCAGAGGATTTAGATCGGGGTGTAGATTTTTTTCCTGATGGTTGGACTAACAAAGATATGCAGGTTTATGCTCAACGTAATTTATTGTTGGCTGACTCTTATACTAATTCTTTACCTTCAGGACCTGCTCGGAATTTCTGCCAAATTCCTTTGACTCTGGCTCATGCTACTCTGGATATTTTAGCTATGGGGCAAGAAAAGCTGAGTCGTTCGGAAGTGATAGAACTAATTTCAAGGTGTAATAATTTGGCTTAGTCTCACGAAAAGGAGGGTAATACCATTTTCATAAAATATTGCGACATTATGACATTCATTATTTAGTTATAGGTTTTAGCTAGTAGGTAAACATTCTTTGTTTCTATAGAAATTACCATACTGGTTTCAGTCTGCTCATTCGTTGGTTTTAGGGAAACTTAACTAACATATAGTAATACAAATTAAAGATAGGTCTACCTCATTAGTCTGGGAAACACTGTATATATAATATATGTATAAAAAATCAAATCAATTATCGTAGAGAAAATATCAATTATTTCTCCCTACTCCTTACTCCCTAATTTTCCGGTAATGCTCAATTAATGAGATTGAAAGACTCATATAGATGCAGCTTTTCTGCCGACAACCAGAAAAAATAAGTCAAACTTATGAGTAATATTAAATACCCTACGACACAAAACCCTTTACAAAACGAAATAAAATAGCTATATTGTTAATAACGGTTCAGAAAAACAAATTCTTACCGCCGTACCTCGAAAATTTCATACATACAGCAATCATACATACCTATGACCACTACTTTACAACAGCGTGAAAACGCCAACGTATGGGAAAAGTTCTGTAGCTGGATTACAAG
>JAAUYJ010045439.1_pt1 | contig 12704 bp, 10 predicted proteins | sample 7278031 | NCBI WGS metagenome assembly JAAUYJ01 (sample SAMN14350222, study PRJNA611818) | marine sediment metagenome | isolation source: surface marine sediment (1.8m) | place: French Polynesia: Moorea | collected 2018-08 | reverse complement strand
GTTCTAATTTCTGACTTTTTGTGCAAACCACGAAAATATGCCTTTTCAAGAATTGAAGTTTAGAGCAACCAATATCTAAAAGCTAGTAAAATTGTCACTTTATTCTAGAATGAAATAGCCCTGGGAGATGGGGGGAGAAAAGCCTCTAATTAAATACGTTGACTCTCCCGAAATATCCAGTTAAGGGAAATTACATAAATTGTCTCTAATTTCTACATTTTATGTTCAGAAAGATGTTGATAAAGCATAGCTTAAAATGGGATGCTTTAGACCAGAATTTTTTGGTAAATATATATGTATATGGCATCAACTTCAGTATTTCATATAGCAATTACTCATACTGATCAAGTACAAAATTTGTAGACTTTAGGTGGTAGGTGTTAGGTGGTAGGTGAACACAGGGCTATTTCATTCTCAAATTTTCCATTTTATATATTTACGAGAATACCTTATTGCCAGCTTTAGACAACGCATCTTTAACTATCTGTAAACCCAGTAAATTCATTGCCAAAATCTAGAATGAAATGACCCTGAGGTGAACATTATTTGTTTGGCGTAGCAATTCCTATACTGGTAAGGTATCCTCTTTCGTTGGTGTTAGGGAAAAATTGACATAGAATAGAAATTAAAGATAGGTGTATCTCATTAGTCTGGGAAACACTATATTAGACTAGCTGTAGTATTATTTTTCGTCTTTCATCTAAAAAAAAGCTACAAAAAATAGCTAGTTAATGAGACTATTAAAAATCTAATTTAGCCTCAAGCCTAAAATTTATTTATAACAAAGATTTAGAAAAATTGTATAACATAAATACCTCTAGATTAATATGTCAAAAATTACTTTATCCATAATATTTTTACTATCATTTATTTTAGCAATACAATATCCTCAAGCTCAGGCAATCCACCTAAACAATAACCATTTTGAACATAAAAACGTTAGTTGGAGTAGATTAGCTAAATCATCACAAATATCACAAATATCACAAATATCAGCAAATAACTTAGAAGTAGAAGCACAAAAACTGTTTGAAACAGGAGACTTTTCAGCAAGTATAGACTTATTAGAAACAACTATTAATACTTATGCAGAGCAAGGAGAAAATAATGGTCAGGCAAGAGCTTTAAGAAATTTAGGTTTAGTTTATCTCAAACTAGGGCAATGGCAAAAATCAGACGCTGCACTTACTAACAGCTTAAATATTATCCAACAAATATCAGATTCTCAAAAAAAAGCACAAATGCAAGGCAGTGTTCTAGAAGTAAAAGGTCAACTACAACTATCTATTGGTCAACCAGAAAATGCTTTAGATACCTGGAAGGAAGCCAGTAAAATATATGAAAAAATTGGCAATAATCTCGGATTTATCCGCAGTAATATTAATCAAACTCAAGCTTTACAAGCATTAGGTTTATATTCTCAAGCATTGAAAAAATTAACAGCAGCCACAGAAAATATTCAAGATCAGCCAGATACTATAGTTAAAGCAAAAGCATTACAAAGTTTAGGTGATGTATTTCGGGGAATCGGTGATTTAAAAAAATCTCAAGTAGCTTTAGAATCAAGTTTAAAAATAGCCGAAAAGTTGCAAAAAACAGAAGAAATTGGCATAATTTTAATTAGTTTAGGTAATACAGCTACAGTTTTAAATAACCTTGAAGCAGCAAATGAATTCTATCAACAAGCAATTGAGGCATCACCCTCAACAGAAATAAAAACTCAAGCAATGGTTAATCAGTTAAATTTATTTGTACAACAACAAAAAAATTTTGCTGCAATAGAACTAGTCACAAATATAGATAATTTACTAAATCAACTATCTACTTCTCAACCTGGTATTTATGCCAGAATAAATTTGGCTCAGAGTTTGATAAAAGCTAGAAAAACTATTTTAGAAAAACCGAACAAGAAACCATTAATTTCTTCAAAAAAAATTGCTGATTACTTAGTAGTAGCAATTCAACAGGCAAGAATTTTAGAAGACACAAGAGCCGAATCTTATGGTTTAGGAAGCTTAGGCACTTTATATGAACAAAATCAACAATGGACTGAGGCGAAAAATTTAACAGAAAAAGCTCTGATTTTGGCTCAAGGTATTAATGCTGCTGATATTATTTATCAGTGGGAATGGCAGTTAGGCAGAATTTTGAAAGTTCAAAATAATCAAGCTGGAGCTATAGCTGCTTATTCTAACGCAGTTCAAACTTTGCAGACTTTGCGTGGTGATATAGTTGCTATTAGTTCAGAATTAAAGTTTGATTTTCGAGATAGTGTAGAACCAATTTATCGAGAGTTAGTAGAGTTACTTTTACAACCACCTAATCCTGGTCAAGAGAATGTTATTAGTCAAGAAAATTTGAGAAAAGCACGACAAGTAATTGAAGCATTGCAATTAGCTGAACTTGATAACTTTTTTCGGAATGCTTGTTTAGATACTCAAGCGGTTGACATTGATCGGGTAGATAAAAATGCCGCTATTTTTTATACAATTATTTTGCGCGATCGCTTGGCAGTAATATTAGCTATACCAGATAAACCCCTAGTTTACTATACTACTAATATTTCTAAATCAGAAGTAGAGTCAACGGTTCAAACTCTCCTAGATGCTCTCACACTTCCGCAACAAAGAATTTTTCTAGAAAACTTTTTAGAGCCTTCTAAGCAAGTATATGACTGGCTTATTCGTCCTGTTGAAGACAAATTACAAGCTAGTGGTGTAGAAACTTTAGTCTTTATCACCGAAGGAAGTTTGCGGAATATTCCTTTACCCAGTCTCTATGATGGTCAGGAATATTTGGCTCAGAAGTATAGCACTGCGATTGCTCCTAGTTTACAATTAATAGATCCCAAACCATTAACTCGAACTGGGTTTAATGTGCTAAGTATGGGAATAACTGAAGCCCGTCAAGGTTTTCCACCACTTCCAAATGTCAGAAAAGAATTAGAGGGAATTCAACAAAAAGCTCCTAGTGAAGTCTTACTTAATGAGTCATTTACAGAAAACAAAGCAAACCTTGAAGTTGCTAACACTACATATCAGGTAGTTCACATGGCAACTCATGGTGAGTTTAGCTCTAATGTTGAAGACACTTTTATTTTGACCTGGGATGACAGAATTAATGTTGAAGAGTTGCGTAGTATTATTAAATCTGGTATCGAACAAACTAGCCCTGTGGAATTATTAGTCCTTAGTGCTTGTCGTACCGCAACTGGAGATAACAGAGCAACTTTGGGGTTAGCAGGAGTAGCGGTTAGAGCGGGAGCGCGGAGTACCATTGCTAGTTTGTGGTATGTAAGCGATGAAGCAACTGCTGTGTTGATGAGTAATTTATATGAACAGTTGAAAAAACCAGAAATTACAAAAGCAGAGGCTTTGCGTCGAGCGCAACAAGAGATTTTAAAAGCGGCTCAAACAGAAAATATTAATTCAGAATTTAGCCATCCCTATTTTTGGTCAACTTTTGTTTTGGTGGGAAATTGGTTATAAGTGAGTATACACAATTAAGTAGCCGTGCAAAATAAATTTCATAGTTGAGAGAGGGAACAGGGAAAAGGGAACAGGGAACAGGGAATAGTTAAATATTATTGATAATTTATGGATAAGATTAGAGATGTATCATAGAATTTGTAATTAATTTTGTGTAGGTGCTTAATGTGTAATTAATTTTGCATAGGCACTTATACAATTCGCCCCTACAACTAATAGAAATTACTATTATTATCATTTTTTACCCTTAAAAAATTCAATTTTCTCAACATAGATATCTGACTTAAACCATTTTAGTTGACCCAATTATTTGTAAAATTATTTTTTCAAAATGGTATTATTTTCCGAAAAATTCTAGTCTAAAATCTCCCCTTTTAAGCTATGCTTTATCAACATCTTTTTGAACATAAAACGTAGACATTAGAGAGAATTTATGTAATTGCCCTTAACTGGATATTTCGGGAGAGTCAAGGTATTTAATTAGAGGTTTTTCTCCCCCCATCTCCATCTCTCCACCCCTATCTCTCTATCAGAAAAGGGTTTTAGGAGTTCCCGATCAGAGATAGCCTTTTAAGGGGATAAAAAAAGAGAATATTTCAAATTTCAAGCATCCTTATTGCAGAGGTAGGTGATAACTGATAACTGATAACTGATAACTGATAACTGATATCAAAAACCAAAAGTCAAATCTATAAGTATGAGCTGACCATCAAAAGCATAAAAACTAACTTTGTGAATATTCTCTCCATTCACAGTTAGTTTAGCACTGGGGGGAATAACTCCATCGGAGTTAAGTAAATTGGAACTAGGCATTTCATCTTCAGCCAGTAGTTCTTCATTTTGATTATAAGCTGATAAAATGGTTCGACGGGAACTGGTGACAACCCCACTTACAAATTTGACTGGATACTTGAAGTTAATTTCTATTAAACCGCTCTTTGGTGCCCCCATTAAGACTTTGACACCAGGAGGAACTGCAAAAGCAGGATTAGAAGGTTCAATAGCAACTGCATTAGAGAAAGTAACTCCCCAATATTTAAACTGATTATCTACTAATTCAAAAGATTTTAATTCTGTCAGACCCAGACGAATACAACTGAGCATTGTTGAAGTGTTTATCAATTCTGATTCAGCCTGGTCATATTCAGGATAGGCGATAATAGTAGACTTATTATTTACACTAAAATTATTGCTTGGAGTATCAATTTTGTTAGTTCTGTCAAGCTGAAAAGTTTGTAGCATAGTTAGTCCTTAAGTATTATCTAAAAAATAAGCCAAAAGTGTAATAAAGTAGGGGGTCTTACCCCTCGCTTATATATTACTTATAGCTTATTCTTTTGATCTCCGCTTTAACCAGGAAAATTTTCGTTTTATTGAGGATTTATTTACAATTTTTGATAAATATTGATTTATGCTTTTATTGGAGTTACAAATAATAATAGTTTATTTATGCTTTTTTCCTTTTTATCAAGATATTTATATGCAATAAATATCTTGATAAAATGTAGCAATAAAAAATTGATATTCCCAAGATGAGAAAGCAAAAAATTAACCGAGTCTCTAACTAAAACAAAGCTATAAACTCGGTTTCTGGAATTTTGGCAGAAATTATAATTTCTACTTAAAAATCGAAATCACCATTTTGGCCAGACGTTCCATTCCGATCTGAATATCCTCATTAGAAGCCGTGAGACTAATCCGAATACACTGCTGTTTATGGGGCCACTCTTCCCGCAAACCAGGGAAAAAAGAACTGCCAGGCACCACAATAACCCCCACTTGCTTCAGCTTTTGGTAAAATTCCCAGTCAGTCATCGGCAAATCCCTTAACCACAACCAAGCAAAAATTGCCCCCTCAAAACGATGGAGAAACCAAGGCAAATCTTTTGGTAGAAACTTTTCTAAAGTAGACTCTAAAATAGAAAACTTATTTTGATAAAAAGGCCGAATCACTTGAGCCGAAATTTCCGCCAAAGCTCCCGAATTAATTGCATAAGTAGCGATCGCTTGCCCATAACGGCCAGAATGAATACACATATTAGTTTGAAAGGCTTGCAATACTTCAATTATCGGTTCATCCCCAATGGCAACGCCAATCCGCTCCCCAGGAAGGCCAGCCTTTGACAAACTCAAGCAATGGACAATATTATCCCCAAATACAGGTTCCATGTCCACAAAATTCAAACCTGGATAAGGAGGAGCATAAGCTGCATCTACAAATACTGGCACATCATAAACAGCAGCCTGATCGGCAATTTTCTTGACATCCTCAGCACTAATAACATTACCAGTAGGATTACAGGGGCGTGAGAAAATAACACAACCCGTATTTTCATCTATGACCAGTTGACTAAAGTCGGGACAATATTTGAAGCGATGAGCCTCAGCATCTATTTCCAGGGTGGGTTGGTAAGCGATAACTGCCTCTGGTACTAAACTTACCCCACCATAGCCCGTGTAGTCTGGACTCAAGGGTAGAACAATTTTTTTCAGATTATTTGTACTGTTATACCCACCAAAAGCATTAGCAGCATAAAAATAGATGGACTGAGAACCTGGGGTAATCAGAATATTGCGATCGCTCAAGTTCAACCCGTAGCGACGGTTAAAATCATTAACAACCGCATCAATAAACGGTTGATAACCTTGAGACGAACCATAACGGCCCACCACTTCCCCATAATCTGAACTTGTCAGTAACTTTGCTGTACAATCTCGCCACAACTTTTCCAGTTCTGGCAAAACTAAAGGATTACCTGAGCTGAAGTTGAGAAACTCCTGCCCTTGACCCGCTCTTAAGGTAGCAATAATATCTGCCATAATTGCCCGCACACCTGTGAGGCGGGACATAGTTGTACCAAATTCGCTTAGGGCAGGATTAATCATAGCATCTTCATTGAAATAGGTTGACATTTGGTTAATTTTAGCCAAGAATACAATCTTTATATGTTAGTCAAAAGTCAAATGTCAAATGTCAAAAGTAAATATTAATTTTCCCTAATATAATAAAACAGGTTAAAGATACAGCAGATTCGGTCGTAACACCTAACACCTTCTTCTATCTAATGGAATCTAAAAATATTTGGCAGGCAGACTTTTATCGCCGTCCTCTGAAAGCAGAAAATGGCCAACAAATCTGGGAATTATTAATTTGTGACCCCAGTCGTAGTTTAGAATTTATCGCAATGTGTCCTCAGTCAGAAGTTAAGACTAACTGGCTAGTTGAACAATTGCAAAAGGTGGGGCCAAACCAGGATTTACCAGATGTTATCCAAGTCTTTCGACCTCAGTCTTTAGGTTTAATGGAAAGTGCAGCCGAAATATTGGGGGTAAAAGTTGATCCCAACAGACGCACTCAGGCTTTAAAACAATGGTTAATGGAGAGGGCGCAACAATATCTACAAATGGAAACATATACGGGTGAATCTTATCAACCTTTAGCATTAGATTCTCCTCCACCTGTACCATTATCAGAAAATCTTTGGGGCGATCGCTGGCGATTTGCCACACTACCTGCTGGTAATATTAAAGATATAATTGAGCGCCCAATACCAATTTTGGCAGCACCAAAATATTTGTTACCGATAAATTTAGGACTCTCTTCAACACTACCTATACCAGGAGTTGTGATTGATGGTGGTCGTCAGTCGATGAGATTAGCACAATGGTTAGAAGCAGCGCAACCGTATGTTTTAAAATATATTCCTGGCGATCCCGATGGCTTAATACTGGAAAGTGGGTTAGTAGATAGGTGGGTGGTTGCTACTTTTGTAGATCGGGAGGTTTCATCAGCAGCTCAAGCTTATCAGCAACGTCAACAGTTAACTCAAGGATTACACTTTTTGTTAGTTCAACCTGATGATTCAGGTATGACTTATAGTGGTTTTTGGCTATTAAAAGAGGATTAATATTTGAGAAAAGTAACGTTGAGAAACATAATTATTATCAATAGATTCTTATAGCTTTTCTCAAACTCGTGAGGTAAAGTTATTTTTTTACCTGTTTATTCCCTGTTCCCTGTTCCCTGTTCCCTGTTCCCTGTTCCCTGTTCCCTGTTCCCTCAAACAAACGAATGAGTGAACCTCACCCATATGATAATTAGCTATATCTTATTCAGTAATCATAATCCTACCAGCGTTTAATTCTTCATAAACTCGCTTAATTTGTTCTTGTTCTGTGACTGTTAAAGAACGAGGTGAAAATAATGCTAATCTTAAAAATTTTCGTTCCCATGCCGAAATCTTGCCAATTGCTAAAATATTTTCTACGACAGTTTCTATGGAAATTTTAATAGATTCAATTTGACAATAGGTCATTTTTGATCAACTCCAGACTCAAGAAAAAATTGAGGAAAAGATTAAATTTTAGGTGAGACAAACTTCCCCAAACATTTTGAAATCAATCCTGTATGAGGAAACAATAATCGGGACAAAATCAATCAATCAATACTAGGTATATTACTAGGTTATGCGAGAAATCAGGATAGTTTGATGAAGATTTAGTAAAGATTCCGGATAATTACTGAGATGATGTGAATTCATAAATACTTTATTTTGTTAGTGATCGTAATCACTAAAAGAAGTGATAACTTAAAATGCTGTGACTATATATCAGCTAAAATACTTGAGTAATCTACATATCAGGTCACAAAGCATGACTCAAGTAAAGATTGGAATCATAGGTGGTAGTGGTCTTTATAAAATGGAAGCCCTCAAAGATGTAGAGGAAGTGCGAGTTGATACCCCTTTTGGCTCTCCCTCTGACGCTTTCATTGTGGGTACTTTAGAGGGGACAAAAGTTGCTTTTCTTTCTAGACATGATCGAAATCATACTTTGTTGCCATCTGAATTACCATTTCGCGCCAACATCTATGGTATGAAAAGTCTCGGTGTGGAATATTTGATATCTGCTTCTGCAGTGGGTTCTCTCAAGGAGGAGGTTAAACCTTTAGACTTAGTGGTGGTAGATCAGTTTATCGATCGCACGAAGAACCGCATATCTACATTTTTTGGTAAAGGAATAGTTGCTCACATTACTTTTGGCGATCCCATTTGTCCACAACTAGCAAAAGTGCTAGCAGATGCTGCCGAAAGTTTGAATTTATTAGATGTAAATGTACATCGTAGTGGTACTTATTTATGTATGGAGGGGCCTGCTTTCTCAACCAAAGCAGAGTCTAATTTATATCGTAGTTGGGGCGCAACAGTTATTGGGATGACAAATTTACCGGAGGCAAAGTTAGCAAAGGAAGCAGAAATTGCTTATGCAACTTTAGCGTTATCGACAGATTATGATTGCTGGCATGAAGAACACGATCATGTTACGGTGGAAATGGTAATTGATAATTTGCAAAGGAATGCAGTTAATGCTCAAAAGGTGATTCAGGAAACGGTACGAAGATTAAGTGAAAATATGTTTGTTTCTAAATCACATTCTGCCTTAAAAAATGCAATTTTAACTCCTTTGGATAAAGTTCCTGCTACAACTAAGGAGAATTTGGAATTATTATTGCAGAAGTATATGTAGGTTAGTTGCAACTTGGTTGAATAATATCAAATTCGGTAGCATTGGTATAGTTAGCGATGAGTAAGTAGGAGCAAATATTTGGTAATTAGAAAGATTTTCGGGTCTTAGCTATCTGAGATTTTTTTATACTGAATTACAGCGGTTTTCCTGCACGGTAGATCACAGTAGGGACGTTCCATGGAACGTCCCTACAAGGTTTTGGTTATGACGATGTGGTTGATCAAGAGCGAAAAGCGCTGTCAACGGATTTGATATAAAACTAAAACTTCATACCGTTTCACGGAAGTTTGTGACATCTTTAAAGTGAATTGGTATTAGCCATTCCTATCGACTCTTGCAAAACAAAAGGCAAAAGCAAGAAAACTTAACTTTTGCCTAAAATCTTATCTTAGTGATATGCTTTGATCAAACAATAAATAGTAAGTTAAACTCTCTTAAAGAGTCTAAAGACTGGAAAGCTTACTGAGAATTCTGTTTGCGTTTATGGCTGGCAATACGCATTGCTCCATGATCGACAGGACCCCCAGCAATAGGAATAACCTGATATTGCCGCTCCTCCTCCAAACCTTTCAGCTCAGTATAATCAACCCAGTGAATGCAATTCACAGGACAAGTATCGATCGCCTCTTGAATCAACTCCTCAGAGTCACCATCTTGCTGAAAAACACGCGATCGCCCATGATCTGGCTCCATATAAAAAGTATTACGAGCAATATGGGCACAATGCTTACAACCGATACAGGTGATTTCATCAACATAAACACCCTTCTGTCGCAGCATTCCACCAAGTTCTGGTTCAAAACCAGAACGCTCTGGTGAATCACGCAACAGCCCACCCAGTTCCGGCTCTAAACCAGAACGTTCTGTGGTAATATCTGGGGAAGATGGAGAAAAATCTAACATGAGACCTCTTGCAAAAATCAACAATTATTAGTCACTAGCATCATCATTTACTCAAAAAGATGAAACCTGGTTTTATTTTGCAATCAGCCGTTAAGCGCTCCAACGTTGTACAACTAGACGGATAGAACCATCCCGATTTTTTTGCTGTTCAGTAACTTGAAATCCTTGTTTAGCAGATTCACCGACCACAGTATGATAAGCATAACGCTGAGTTACCATATTTATAAAGCGATCTACAGACCAAGCTTGTTGCCAAAATTGTAAGTCAGCTACTAACTCATATTCATTACCATTCCAAGAAAACCCTAAGTCATAACCATTATTCTGTTCCACCACTACTTCAGCAGTGCGAGTTTGACCGCGATAACCCCGAACTTCTCTAGGACCAGATTTCCAATCAATATCTAAATCTGTGAGAGCAGACTGCAAGGATTTGAGATTACGAATTTGGGTTTTGATTTGACTAAAGTGTGACATAGTTATTTTAAGAGAAATAAACGGAACTCAACAACAAAAAAAGAGTTTTACCAATTGCTAAAAGAAGACACCTGCGTTGTCGCAGTATCAGATTGATGCTGCTGTTGGGCAAAATATTCAGAAGTTGACTCTTGAGTTAGCACAATTCCTAACTCTGCCTCGATCGCAGCAGTTATTTCTGTACAGGATGTACCGACAATACCAGTAACTTTTTCCTGTACTCTGCCATCTGGATAGATGACAAACTCCAAAGTTTCCATGTTCATAGCTAACCGCCGAACAGTTATGGGACTATAGACCAACATCAAAATATTTGAATTATGATGTCTGCTGAAGTAGCTTCTTTCTATTCAAAGGACTTGAGCTAAATATCAATCAATTTTCACTGATTGATACATAACGAGTCATTACTTAACAAAAGTTATTATACTATGAAGCAATACATCAGTTATTTGTTAAGTTTGGCGTATATTGTTGAAACCGTCAAGATATTATGTAATTCTTGATCAGAGAATTTATATGCTTCAAAGTCAAAAGTCGAATTTCAAAAGTCAAATTGTTTATATTTGTCTGAAAAGCTTAAGTGACTAGGAATTTAAACAACGAATTTTCTAGATATACTCCCACACACAATTATTTATGAAATTATTTGTGGATAATTAGCATCATCGTTATGTCTATAAATTTTCTCAACTCTAAAAAAAAAGCTTAATTGGTACTCCTAGAACCCACAACCATTAACAACATTTCACTATTAGGAAGCCAAAAGTATCAAATAATTCGGTAAATAACTGATATACCTGTCGGATAAAGGGCGCGGACATATCATATAGAAACCATTTGAGGTCTATTTAAAAAGAGAGAGGGGAGTCTGGGAAGTGTGGGATGGATATTTGGTCTTTATTTTTCAACCTCACCAATACTTGAATGGCTAAAATCCATTTGTTCGAGCGTGCCCATGCGATAATAAAAGTTTGTCCAATTTAATCAAAATCCATGAATACACCCCACATCAAAACTGCAACCAACCAACCCATTCATATAGGTGTTCTCGGTTTTGGCGGTTTAGGGCAAGCAGCAGCCAGGGTACTCGCACCTAAACAAGAAATGCTCTGCGTAGCTGCGGCCGACCAAAAAGGTTATGCCTATAACCGTCAAGGATTAAATGCTGACCAGTGCATGGCCACCTACAAGACTCATGGCTCTTTAGGCTATTTAGAATCTGGTGGTGTTTTGAGCCATAGTAGCATTGAAGAATTAATTGGAGTGGCCGATACTGTTGATGGCTATTTTTTGGCCCTCCCCAATCTCCCCAATACCTTTATGGCAAATGTCGCCAAACAGTTTATCGCTAAAGGTTGGCGGGGAGTATTAGTTGATGCCATCAAACGCACCAGTGCCGTAGAACAACTATTTGGTCTCAAGGATGAACTACAAGCTGCTGGTATTACATATATGACAGGTTGTGGTGCAACTCCTGGGTTACTTACCGCAGCAGCAGCTTTAGCTGCTCAGAGTTATGCTGAAATTCATACTGTTAAGATTACTTTTGGTGTGGGAATTGCCAATTGGGAAGCTTACCGGGCCACGATCAGAGAAGATATTGGCCATTTACCAGAATATAATGTCGAACAAGCCAAGGCCATGACCGATGCTGAGGTTGAGGCTCTTTTGGAGAAGACAAATGGCTTGTTAAAGCTGGAAAATATGGAACACGCTGACGATATTATGTTGGAGTTGGCCGGAATATGCGATCGCGATCGGGTGACAGTGGGGGGTATTGTTGATACTCGCAACGCTAAAAAGCCATTGAGTACAAATGTTCAAGTTACAGGTCGTACTTTTGAAGGTAAAATATCTACTCACACTTTCACTTTAGGAGATGAAACTAGCATGGCAGCTAATGTTTGTGGTCCTGCTTTTGGTTATCTTAAAGCTGGAGTTGAGCTACATCGAAAGGGTATTTATGGTTTGTTTACTGCTGCTGAAATTATGCCTAAGTTTGTGCGGTAGTTAAGCTGATCAAGAATGGGGAAAATATCTAATTTTTTGATAAAAATTCCCCATTTATTTGTTGCTTAATTTTCGATAAAGACTAATATAGCGCTAGACATAAGTCATAAGTTATAAAGCCAGAGATTAGTTCTGAGTGAGTTTGATAATTTAGTAATTTTAGTACCCTTTTCTGCTACTACTAGAACAGGGCTATTTCATTCTAGAATAAAGTGACAATTTTACTAGCTTTTAGATATTGGTTGCTCTAAACTTCAATCCTTGAAAAGGCATATTTTCGTGGTTTGCACAAAAAGT
>JAAUYJ010145165.1_pt1 | contig 12709 bp, 14 predicted proteins | sample 7278031 | NCBI WGS metagenome assembly JAAUYJ01 (sample SAMN14350222, study PRJNA611818) | marine sediment metagenome | isolation source: surface marine sediment (1.8m) | place: French Polynesia: Moorea | collected 2018-08 | reverse complement strand
TAATCGGCAAAAGATGCCTTTGTCGGTTAGAACTTATGATTGACCTAGTTGTGGAATAAAACTAGACAGAGATTTGAATGCTTCGCTCTGTTTGGAACAATACGAAGAATTGGCGGTTGGCTTGACCGCCTTAAGGTCTGTGGAAGGGGTGCTGCCGACAGTCCCGTGTGAAGCAGATAGTAAACACCAAGTTAGACTTGTCTAGTTTTGGGTAGGTTTTATAAAGCAGTCTTATTACCTCGAAGAATTCGATTTAAGCAAAAAGTAATAGTTTAACTTCCAGATCGGTTGTAAAATCTTCTTATGACCAATCCATCAGATTTTGAGGCGGTTTTAGCTGCCAATCAAGCCTTTTATCATGCCTTCTCTAATAGGGACATCAAAAGCATGAGACTGCTGTGGTGGCAGGGTTCGACTAGCTTGTGTGTTCACCCTGGTGGAACGGTGCTTACAGGATGGGATTCGATACAAGCCTCCTGGGAATCTATCTTTAAAAATACTGATTCGTTAGAAATAGATATCGAAATTATCAAGTTAGAAATTGACAAAGCTCTCGCTTATGTAGTCGTCCGAGAAATAGTATTGCAGTCGAGCAGAGGTCGTCGGCTAAAAGCACAATCAATGGCGACAAATCTCTTTCAGAATATGGCACAAAAATGGTACTTGGTTCACCATCATGGCAGTCCCATTATGCGCTAGTTAGGTTGATAGGAGTTTTAGCTATCCTCCTGGTCAAGTAAAAGTCAATAATAACTCTGTTTATGTACCAGGAATTGGCTGGATGAGCTATTTTAACTCTCGTCTTATTCCTGAAGGTTTTAAAGTTAAAACTGTCACTATTAGGCACAAAGCAGATGGGTGGTATATCTCTCTAAGACTAGAAGATAAAACTATTCCAGATGTACCAAAAATAGAATTAAATCAAGTTAAAACTGCTATAGCTGGAGATTTAGGGATTAATAAATTGATTAGTTTAAGTGACGATACTATTGTTCCTAATCCTAAATTTTTCCAAAAATACGAACGAAGAAAAGCTATAAGAGCTAGACGAGCAAGCCGTAAAAAGAAAGGTTCTAAAAACCGAGCTAAAGCTTACCAGTATTTGGCTAAAATCGACCAGAAACTTGTCAATCAAAGAACTGACTATCATTGGAAAATTGCCAATAATTTGTGTCGAAAAGCTGAAGTATTAATCTTTGAAAACTTAAATATAAAAGGCTTACTCAAAAAATGCCAACCTAAGCAAGATGAGAACGGAAAATACCTAAAAAATGGACGAGAAGCCAAAAAAGCTTTAAGCCGTTTAATTTCTGATGCTGCCTGGGGAGAACTTAAACTAAAAATTAAGTTTGTAGCTGACAAGTTAGGATTACATTTTGTGGAAGTTGACCCCAAAAATAGCTCTCGTCAATGTAGAAAATGTGGTTACATTGACAAAAAAAATAGAAACAAAGAACGCTTTTTCTGTGTTCAATGTTTCCATTTAGAAGATGCTGATTTTCAAGCTTCTAAAAATTTACTACAAAGAGGCTTAAAACAACTGGGAATTAGCCAATCTCAGCTACCGTTGGTGCGACGGAAAGTAACGACTACGGAGACATCATTAACGTTGGTTGATGAGCCTAGTAACCCAAATAAAAACAAACAATTGTTGTTGTTTGACTTTAATTTGTGGAGTGCTAATCTAGCGATAAATTAGCCCTGATTCCCAGTGACTTTAGTCCTGGGAGTTGGGTCAATAAATTTACTAGAACTGAAGCTTAATTTGAAATAAAAATATTATTTAGTCTCTGTTTATAAGCGATCGCACCTGCTTTAACAGAACACACAAATAATTGCTTATTCCCTATTTAAACTATTGCTCTTAATCCCGCGCTCACTACTTAAATATGGCAAAGTACTAAGCAATAGTCGTTGCACCACTGAGATAATCTTTAAGTTGTCTGTCATGATCGTGACAAAGATTACCTAGGGGGATATCTTCTGGTTTAAAAGCTTTGACTTGTAAGACTTCTAACTTATCTTCTGCTTCTAATTTTCCTGTTGCTTCTACTTCGATCAGTACTGAAATAGAATGAATGCGGGGGTCTCTTTCTGGAGAAGAATACACCCCTACTAAACGGCGAATTTTAGTTACGTCTAGTCCTGTTTCTTCTTTCAATTCCCGACGGGTGGCCTGGGGGATATCTTCACCCCAGTCCACCATTCCTCCAGGTAAACCCCATTGACCTGTATCGCTGCGTTGTATCATGACAATACGACCATCGGGTAAGACGGGAATGATTGTTGTGCCTGTAACAGGGTGTCGGAAAATAATCCCGACGACAGTAGAAATAAATCGCCAATAACGACCCATTGTTAATAATTGATAATGAGATGAGTTGAGTTAGATATTACTATCGGATTGAAGCAGGATTTGGGCTTTGGCGATCGCAGCTTGAACCTGCTCAAAACCAGTACCCCCATAGCTATTACGAGCAGAAACTACCCTTTTAGGTGCGATCGCATCATAAATGTCTGCTGCAAAAGCAGGGTGGAGTTGTTGCCATTCTTCTAGGGTTAAATCTTTAAGTAGTTTGCCCCCAGCAAGACTAGTTTTTACTACCTTGCCTACTAAATTATAAGCTTCACGGAAGGGAACACCCTTTCCTGCTAGATAATCAGCTACATCTGTAGCATTAGAAAAGTCTTCCGCCACTGCGCTAGCTAGGCGATTAGTATTGAAAGTAATACCCTCTTCTAAAAGAATAGTCATAGCTTCTAGGCAAGCTTTAACAGTTTTAACTCCATCAAAAATTGCTTCCTTATCTTCTTGTAAGTCTTTGTTATATGCTAGGGGTAAACCTTTCATAATTACTAACAAAGCTTGTAGATGACCGAAAACTCTTCCTGTTTTCCCTCTAACTAATTCTGGTACATCAGGGTTTTTCTTCTGAGGCATAATACTAGAGCCAGTAGCACAGCTATCTTTCAGCTTAATAAAATTAAACTCTTCTGATGCCCAAAGAATCATCTCTTCACTTAGACGACTCAGATGCACCATAATTAAACTTGCAGCACAAAGAAACTCAATGGCAAAATCACGATCGCTGACTCCATCAAGACTGTTTTCGTAAATCTCAGCAAAATTTAGTAATTCTGCACTATATTGACGGTCAATAGGGAAAGTTGTCCCCGCTAAGGCGCCACAACCGAGGGGAGAAATATTAGTTCTTTTGTTAACATCTGCTAACCTTAACCAATCCCGTTGCGCCATTTGAAAATAGGCTAATAGGTGATGTGCCAAACTGAGAGGCTGCGCTCTTTGTAGGTGAGTATAACCAGGGATGAGGGTTTCTACATTATTTTTCGCTAATTTGAGTAATACTCCTTGAAATTGTCTTAATTTACCTTGTATTTCCCCAATTTGGCTTCTCAGATACAGTCTTATATCCGTTCCTACCTGGTCATTCCGTGACCTTGCAGTGTGGAGTTTTTTCCCTGTATCTCCCACAATTTCTGTGAGTCTTCTTTCTACAGCAAAGTGAACATCCTCTGCGTCTATTCCTGGGTTAAAATTCCCTTCCTGGTATTCTTGGCGAATTTGCTCTAAACCTGTTACTAGTTGTTTTGCTTCTGCTTCAGAGATAATCCCTGTTTTAGCCAGCATTTTAGCGTGAGCAATAGAACCTGTCAGGTCGTATTCAATTAATTCGATATCAAAATTGATACTAGCGTTAAAAACCGCGATCGCTGGATGTAAAGCTGATTCAAAGCGATCGCTCCAGGTAGTTTTCTGAGTCACAATAGATTAATAGATTAAGAGTTAGAGATAAAGTCTTCAATATTGTAAATCAGTAACTGGTAAAACCTTTAAATACATAACCAATAAATACACCAATTATTAAAGCCCAAACTTGACCAGACTCAACAAAATTTGTCCAAGCAGCTTCCATATCCCCCAATACATCAACGTTTTCTATAGTTTGTGCTAACAGAGGAGTAATATCTGAGGGAAGGTTTCCTAAGCAGTTAAAATAAACTTCAATAAAATCATAATGCAACAGATTCATAGTTCAGTTTTGAGATATTAGGTATTGATTAATCACAGTTATAGTTCCCAATATCAACTGTAAAATCAATTTCTTGCTTGTCTTAATTATTTTCCTCTGCTCCTATCCCCATTTTTCTTTGAACTCTTTTTAAAGCCTTGAGGGCTAATTTCCAGTCTGGCCTCAAAGTGATCGCTTGTTGATAGGCTTCTCTTGCTGCTTCATATTCGTTTAAAGATTCTTCTATGGAGCCTTTACTGTACCAAGCTTCATGAGATTTCGGATCGATTTCTATTGCTTGCTCATAAGCTTGCAACGCCAAGTAAGATTTACCTAGAGATTTTTGAGCGTTACCCAAACCAATGCGAGGAGGTAAGTAGTCATCTTTAACTGCAATAGATTCTTCATAAGCTTCTATCGCTTTTTGATAATCACCTCGTTGGTAATATAACTTACCGATGTTATTCCAGGGAATAAAACTATTTTCTGGAGATAGCTCCATAGCTTTATCAAAATCTGCGATCGCCTTCTGGGATTTTTTTAATTCTAAATAGCTTTCTCCACGATTATTCCAGAGCCACCATAAATCTTCTGGCGCAATGGCGATCGCATTATTATATGCCTTAATAGCTTCTTCGTATTCTTCAAGATTATCTAGTGCTATTCCTTGACAATTCCACAATTGATAACTCTGATAATATTTGATAGCTTCTGTGCAAGTTTTTAGAGCTTCTTTATGTTGTTTTAGTTTAGTTAATGCTTGAGCTTTTTTCAACCAAGCCTGTTGATAGTTCCTAACTTGTCTTCGGTTTTTAGTAATCTTTTTTAATCCTTCATCATAAAATTTTATTGCGCTTCGATACTGACCAGCTTCTAGTTTTAAATCTCCTCTATAAAACTCTAAAATTGCTGCTCTTTGACCCCATTGCACCAGAATACTATAACCAATTAAACTCAAAAATGCAGTAATTATAACCAGATAAGCAAAGCGAGGGATTAAACTTTTTTTCTTTTGTAATTTCTTAAGGTCTTTAACTAAAGCATTAATAGAACGATAGGATTTTTTCCTCTCTAGGCTAATCATTTTCTGCAAAATCTTGCCCAAGGCTGGACTTACTCGCAACTGCTCTTGCCACAAAGTTTCCTGGCTATCAGATGCTTTAAATAATTCCCGAGGGACAATGGCTGTTAGCCAATGAATTGCTGTCATACCCAGACCATAAATATCACCATTAAACTTTAAGGTTGCTATTATATTCTCTGGGGGAAGATAACCAAATTTATTACTAGGAATAGGGTTAACAGTTTTTTGTATTGAGGCAAAATCATACAAAAAAACTTGGCAATCGCATTTCCTTCTCCATAAGCTTGATGGTTGAATATTGCCGTGACTCATTTTTTGTTTATGAACTGCTGCTAAAACTCGTGCAGTATCTAATAGCATCTCAATAATTTCTGCTTCTGAAATATGAGGACGAATCTCAATGAGTTGAGCAATACTATCTCCTTCTATATATTCTTGTAATAAATAAATACTATCTTCGTCAATAAATTTGTTTAATATTTGAGGAATTTGCTCTTGTTTATTTAATGTAGTCAGTCTCTCAATTTGTGATTCTATTTGTTCTAGTGTCAGACTTATTCCTGCTATGCTATTGTCTAATGGAGTTAATTTTTTTAATAAGTAATATACTGTTTCTGGTTGAGTAATATCCTTAGCTAAATAGTTATTTACTCTAGCTTCACCATGGATAAATTTTTCGATATAGTAGCGATTTTGGATGATTTTGCCAATTTCTAAGAGAGGTCTAAGGTCTTGCAGTACCTCTTGAGCAGACTTATAACGTTCTGCAATTTTCGGTGCAATCATCTTGTCGATAATTGTAATTAACTTAGAACTAATGTAAGTTATATCTTGCCAGACTATACCTTGATTAGCTTCAAAATCTTCTAACTCCAGAGGAGACTTTCCAGTTAATCCGTAGATAGCTGTTTTTCCCAGAGCGTAAATATCGCTACTATAGGTAGGATTGCCATGATTTTGTTCGGGGGGCATATATCCTGGTGTTCCGATAACCTGAGTATGAGGCTCTCGGGAGTCTTCGTCTGATTCTAAGATTAAATTGCCAATTTCTTTGACTGCACCAAAATCAATTAAAACTATTTTGCGGTCCGCAACTCTTCTAATCAAATTGCTAGGCTTAATGTCTCGATGAACTACTCCTTTTTGGTGAACAAAATCTAAAATTTCTAAAACATCCCAGAGAAAATCAATCACTTGGGCTTCGTTTAAAGCCTGTCTTTGAACTTCATGTTCAAATTCTTCCCCTCTTATAAATTCTAGAACTAGATAAAATTGTCCATCCTCTTCAAAGTGATCTAGAAATTGAGGAATGCGGTCATGTTCTCCCAGAGACTTGAGAACAGTTCCTTCTGTATCCAAACGTTCTCTAGCATTTTCCCAAATTGAGGGACTATTAAATCTTGGTTGTAGTTGTTTGATAACACATTTATTGAAGTTTTGTTTTTGTTTGCTGTCTTCTTTTAATTTCCTAGAAGCTAGATTGTCAGCCAGATAGGTTGTTGCAAATCCTCCGCTTCCTAACTCTTGATCAATTTCATAACGTTCACCAATAATATCCCCACGATTATGAGTCTTATAGCCATAATCAAATGTTGGGTTGGAGTTTAAATCTTCCCCTTGTGACATTGGGATTGTGTAGTCTGGATCGGACATAAATCATTTACTGGCAATCTTGGTAAATTTTAGCGAAAGAGAGCTATGCTAATGCAACTAGATAAATCTTAGTGCGGAACTGGAAGAGCCACCAATCAATTAAGGGCAAAAATCACAATTCACACAGTTAAAAAAATCAATAAAATTAAGCTGTTAATTGATTAGGAAAGTAAGCAATACCAACTCTGAGCCTAGTAAATCGAATTTGCGATATTATCATATAGGGCAAGATTACTATATTTTGTTGTTCCAACAAGTTTCAATATTTTTTAAGGCAAATAATAATGAGTTTCTTTCGTCAATATATCAGTCCTCTAATTATATTAATAATGTTTTTAGTAGCGTTAGTGGCAGTAAGCTCCAGAGCTTTCCTTCCATCTGATTTAGCCTCTCCAGCACCAGTAGCTTCCGAAGAGCTTGGAATGACACTCAATAATTCTACTAATCTTATGGCAACATCAGGGTCTTTGGGATTTAAGTTCTTTGATGATTAAGTTTCAGTAAAGACTAGCTAAAATTGTGGTAAATGAATTTTTTTCCTTGAGGAGTGAATGTCATCGACTCTGCCTTTGGGTTACAGTCTGAGATATTGCGGTGAGAGGATAGCAGCTGCTCCCAATCGCATATTGCTTACTAAATTTATGGAACTGGCTTATCAAGAGTTATTTCCTGAAGCTAGGAATTTTAATCATTTAGCCTTAACAGTTAATGAATATCTCTCCGAGGATACACCTGTGTGGTGGGTGGATAATTCTGTATCAGAAACCGTTGCTTGTTTGTGGATGGGAAACGCCATAGACCAAGTAAATGGAGAACGCTACAGCCACATTTTTTTAATCTTTGTAGCGAGTGAACACCGTCGTCGTGGTATTGGCACAAGTTTAATTAATCAAGCTCAAGCTTGGGCAAAAGATGCAGGCTCTTGTCAAATTGGAATTCAAGTTTTTGCTGATAATCAACCAGCCCTTCAGTTGTATCGCAAAATGGGCTTCCAAACTCAATCTCTTTTAATGCTCAAATCTTTGCATTTATCCGCATCATCTGAAAAAAAAATGCCAGAGCTATAACTATCCAATAGATAATAAAAATATTCCCTTTTTATACATTGTTTGAGAAATTGACCAAGATAAGATAAATTCAATTGATATGCACAACGACGATTTAAGTCTCTTAGAAACCCAAGGAAAGCTCAGTAGTTCTGCCCCTAAGATAGATTCTGCTGTGATAAGTTCTGAGATTCCCCCTCCAGAGCCAGAACAAATGTTGACCCTACTGTCTCATCCAGAAGCGTCCCAAAGGATGCTAGCAGCGAGGGCTTTTTGTGAACTTCAAGACTCAAGAGCTATCCCCCATCTGATTAATTTACTTGAGGATATCTGTCCCCTGGTGAGGGTTAGTACTGCCTATGCTTTAGGAAGAAATACTAGTCCTCAAGCTGTCCAACCTCTAATCGATCTCTTAGCAACAGATTGGAATGGTTATGTTCGTAAGGGTATTGTCTGGGCATTGGGTAATAGTAAAGATGTTCGGGCTGTACCTCCCCTAATTCATGCTCTAAAAACCGATATTTCCGCAGTCCGTCTTTGGGCTGCTAGCGGTTTGGCTCAATCCGCAATCTTAGAATACGAAACCATCATCGCTGCTATTCCGCCTTTGATTGAAGGATTGAGACGAGATAAAGTAGCTGCGGTAAGAAGTAACTGTGCTTGGGCAATCGGACAATTGTGCCGTGAACTCCCGAATAATGTAATTTATGCTACCGCGATCGATGCTCTTATTGAAGCTCTGGTAGAAGATGAAGACCTGGGAGTCAAAGAAGATGCTAAATCCGCTATCCTCAAAGTAGGGGACCCTAGGGGTCTAAGAACTATTGAAGACTTGGAATTTGAAGGACTGATCTAAAAAAATATTGTCAACATTTTAATGAATAAACCTTTAATTATCGGTATTAGTGGTGCTTCTGGCTTAATTTATGCCGTTCGCGCCCTCAAATTCCTTCTAGAAGCTGATTATGCTATTGAGCTAGTTGCTTCCCGCGCTGCTTATATGGTGTGGCAAGCGGAAGAAAATATTAAAATACCTGCTGAACCAGATTTACAAGAACATTTTTGGCGAGAAAAAGCCGAGGTGTTTAATTCCGGAAAACTCAATTGTCACCGTTGGGGAGACGTGGGAGCAAATATTGCTAGTGGTTCTTTTCGGACTCTAGGAATGATTGTGATTCCTTGTAGCATGAGTACAGTGGGCAAAATTGCTGCTGGCTTGAGTTCCGATTTACTAGAGAGAGCAGCCGATGTCCAAATTAAAGAGGGTCGTCCTTTGGTGATAGTTCCTAGAGAAACACCTTTGAGTCTAATTCATTTACGTAATCTGACTCAGCTAGCGGAAACAGGGGTGAGAATTGTACCAGCTATTCCTGCTTGGTATCATAATCCTCAAACCATAGAAGATTTAGTGGATTTTGTGGTAGCTCGCGTCCTAGATCAATTAGATATTGATTGTATACCAATCGCTCGCTGGCAAGGTCACATAAAATAAATTTCATGTTGGTATTGCTGAATGAGTAATGATGGCATACAAGATAATAAGACTTTTTGGAACAAAACAGATAATGTTCCAACTAACTACTGTATCTGCTCTCGACCGAGAGCGGATACTAACAACCTTGACCATATACTCAATGAGGCAACGCCTTTATGTTTAATCAATTTAAACTCTTATTAATACTCATCTTATTGGGAATTTTAGGGGTTCTGTTTTTCCAAAATCAAGAGCCTATATCCTTAAAACTGCTGTGTGGTGATACTGCTAGTCAATATTGCTGGTATCAAAGTCCTACTCAACCTTTGGCTGTGTGGATGGTTTTGTTTCTGGTTTTGGGAGTTATTTCCAGCTTGATTTGGCAATTGTTGCAGAATCTTGGTTCACCACGGTTCAGTCCGATAATGGGCGATAACCCTACCTCCTCACCTCGTCCAGAGAGCAATTATCAAACAAAGGTCAATTCTTCCTCTGCTACAGAAACATCTAGAAGTGTCAAAAACTCAACCTCAACTTCCACTTCTGACTGGGAATATTCAGGACAGAGAGAAGACTGGGAAGATGAAAACATCTCCTCACAAAATGATAATCCTACAATCAATAGGGATAATACAGTCAGAGATTCTGATTTTGAAGTTAAACAAGAACCACAAAATATTAGTCAATCTGGTTCTACCTATTCTTATCAGTTTAAAGAAAGTCGCAAATCTGTTGATCAGGTGATGCCCCATCAGAAGCAAGACCGCACCAGTAAGAATACTGACGAAGTCTATGATGCCAATTACCGAACTATTAGTACTCCTAAGTATGGTGATGTCAATAAAAATACAGACACAGATGAAGATGACGAAGATTGGGTTTGAGGGTTAAACAACTGCTTTTGTTCTGATAACTCAACTATTAGAAGATGATGTCAATTGCTAGAATAAGTGAAACTATCTTTTTCAGACTTATGAGAGAGGTGTAATGATGATACTTCTCGAAGATGGTTGATTGATAGAGATTTTATAGTTCTTGACTAGGTTTTAGCTTTGAGCGGAATATAAAAGCTCCCTCGATTCTTGTTTGACCTGACCAATCATTGCTGCTTGTTGTAGCTCAATGAAGGCTTCTAAGTCTTCTAGTTCATATTTGTTTTTTAACATTAATCGTAGTTGTTCTTCAGCTTCTACGGTTAGATAACCAGTATTTATTGCTTGCTCAACTACCTCACGGATTAGCCCCACTTTTTTCTGCTCCTTTTTTCTTATACTAAAAAAAATTGTTGGATGACGATTATAATGACTACGAAAATTCACGGAACTTATTAAGACTCCGATAAGAAGCAGTTTTCTCCTCATCTTTAATATTTCTTATAAAACATTCACGGAACTTTACATAATTTTAATCAAATTTGGGATAAAAATCTGTATAATGGGGAAATTTTTGATTTTTTTGATGAAGAAGATATAATTTGTGTGTAAATTTAACCTCACCTCCAAAGAAGTCCCCGAATTTAGTGACAGGATGATATGGTAAGCCAGGGTTGAAAATTTTAAGCGGAAATCTTCAACTGCTGCAATATGAGGTACAGCTTAATATCCTAGTTTCTGTTGCTAGGAGGGTGGAAGGGTAGTTAGTTGATTATTGTTCCTTTCTTTGGGAGTCTATCTCATAGGTATGAGAAACGCTATAAACACATTCTTAAGATACTTTGCCAAAATAGCTCAATTGGTAGAGCAAAGCATTCGTAATGCTGAGGTTGTGGGTTCGAGTCCCATTTTTGGCTTTGATTCTTGTAGGTTGACGAATGTAGTTACAAAGAATTATTCAGGTAATTGTAGTTAAAACTTTTTCTTCAAACTCTTGACGATTTGTCAAAGGTTTAAAAATTAGCTCCATTTTAGTCAATTCAAAAATATTTTTGACTTGCTCACTTAAAGAGCAGATATAAAGTTTACCACCAGCAGCCTTCACTTCTTTTAAGGTGGCGACTAAAGCTCCAATTCCCGAACTAGTCATAAAGGTAACATCTTGGAAATCAATAAGTATAATTTTAATTTCTTTGTCTAATAAGGAAGCAATTTCTGATCTTAATAAATCTGCATTTCCTTGACTTAATACTCCAGATGGTTGCACAATTTCAGCTATATTCGTCATTTTATTCCTTCTTAAATTAATTTTGACCGCGAGAGAGGCTTCCGGCTAGGAAGCATCTCTAATCGCGGTGTTGACGAAGTCGAAGCGGTCTTGTACCGTCCCTCGGCGGAGTAGCTTCGACCCCAAAGTAAGTTAGAGAAAAAAGAAATGATATCTCTTGAAGATTATAATCATAAACTTAATTTTGTTGATTGTACTGTTGTTTTTTTTTAGATTTATAATGAAGATTATGTAGGAATAACAGCAAGAGGAACATACATTTTTATTATCAATAAATAATTCCGTTTTTTCTCATTATTTATATAACTCACGTGATCTGCTGTTTGGGCAAAAATGTGAATTCCACGACCATTTTCCGCATATTCATCTATTCCTTGAGAAACTTTGATTTTTTGTTGCTCCATATCAAATCCTGAACCCCAATCCCAGATTTTTAAAATAATTAACTGGCTCAAAATTATTACTTCAATCTCAATAGGAGTTTCTTGAGGTAATTTTTCGTGAGCATGAATTAGTACATTATCAAAGCCTTCTCCCAGCATGGTTTGACATTCTAGCCAAACTTGTCTGGGAATAAACGGTTCTCGTAATGATTCAAACCAGTTAAGTACTTTATCTAAAGATTCATAATAACTATCAACTATAAGTTGATGATACTGAAAAAAATACTCATGGGTATCCGATTGTGGCATGAGTGGCGAATTTTTGCTTCATGACTATATTTTATTAGTTTATGATCTTTAAAGTTATTTATTTGAGTATTCAATAAACTCTGAACAGGTGGATCTAGTTTGAAAGCTCTAGGGTTATAGTTCCCAAAAATCTTGAGATAGATAACAAAGGGATTAAATTCTTGTCCGCTTATCCGATACTGGAAGTAGCTAATCCCCAAATAATTGCGATAGCACTAACTAAATAGAAGTTGACAGCCAGAAATTTACTATTACTCACTTTTTGGGGTTGGTCATGATATTTCATGACTCGGGCTACTAATTGATAGGCGAAGGGTAAACTGATCGAGATTAGCAGTGTCTTGAGGGGTAAATAACCAATAAGGACAAGGAAAATTGTCAATAGATAGATACTTAGGGTCAGACCTGTTAAAACCATTGCTCCTTTAGCTGTACCAAGGCGTACAATTGGAGATCGCTTTCCTGCTGCTAAATCGTCTTCTACTTGGTGGAAGTGGGAGCAGAAAAGAATAATTGAAGTACTAATACCGATAACGACGCTGATCCCCAAGCATTGCAGCGAAAAAGAC
>JAAUYJ010120871.1_pt1 | contig 12709 bp, 17 predicted proteins | sample 7278031 | NCBI WGS metagenome assembly JAAUYJ01 (sample SAMN14350222, study PRJNA611818) | marine sediment metagenome | isolation source: surface marine sediment (1.8m) | place: French Polynesia: Moorea | collected 2018-08 | reverse complement strand
TGAATACCGTAGACAGCACATTCCCGCAGGCCTACTAATGTGAAAATTCCCCCCCTTTCCGCCGTCGTCGTCGCCGCTGACGCCGCCGAAGCCGAAGCGAGGAGAATCTGGATTGACGTTTCGATATAAATTCTTGAAATGAGCTCGGGAGAGGGCGAAAAGGAGAGGCGAGCTTTTACCTCCTCTCCTGAGGAGGGCCTCCCTCTCCCCCAGCGCTTGCCGCCTTGGGGGCTACAAAATGGAGGCGGACGTTGTAATTAAGGGCCCATCCACCTCTCCCCCCTCTTTTCCCCTCGCTTATATGTACGCGCGCCGCCGCCATAAATAATATTTATAGGACCCAAAGAAAGGGGGGGGGGAGCGAGGGGAGGGTGCCGCGTGCAGTTTTCTTTCATTCTTCTTCTTTCTCTCTGCTGGCGGCTAGCACACTTCCAAGGGAGAGAAAATATGGACGACGAGATTTTCGCCAACCGAGGCAATTTGCACCCAGGTTTCCCCGCCTGTCGAAAATTCAATTTTCCTTTGCAATTGGCGAATTTTGTTTCCTTCCTATTCCTTCGGTGCATCCAATAGTCGACCTGAGAATCAGAATGAGAAAGACATGACGAGCAGACGATGTTTTTTTCCCAGAGACTGCACAGGAGGAAGAGAGGCCATAAAGTTTGATGAACGCCAGAAATCCACCTTTCCTAACCCTTTCTCCTTTCTTTCCCCCATTCTTACAGAGTAACGCCCTCACCTTCCTCAATCGAGACATCAAAAGTTTTTCTTCCTCACTGCATGGTGCGCGGAGAAACTTTGCCGGAAACTTTTTTTGCGCGTGGGGCCCCTGGAGAGAAGGAAGAAAAAAAAGACGTGAGCGCGCGAGGAGAGAGGCGTCTGAAATTCCGGAAAGCATGTACCAAATCAAAGCAATTCCCAAGGCTTCAAGTAGCATTTCTCGGAAGCTGCTCCCTTCCTCTGTCCGACCGGGGCCCCGCCCATGATACCTAGTATAGTATGCGCCTCTCGATCTCAAAAAACCCTTCCTCCCTCCTCTGAAATCTGAGCGCATGGCCAAGCAAAAGGAGCTGCAGCAAGGGGAAGGGGGGATTGCTTCCTTGGCGACTGATCATAAAGCAATCTCCAGTCCTCCCTTCCCCGAAGGATTGCTATCTATCTGAGGAGTGAGAATGCGATCCAGAAAACCCCCCGAGGAAGGGTGCATTTTCTTCAAGAGAGAGAGAAAGTAATGCTTTTCACCGGAAAACCTTCCCCGATCTTGCCCCACGTTCTTTTTGCGCATGCCTTATACCATCGCCCTGGATTTTCTTCCAGTTTCGCAAGGAATTTTCTCCCTCCCCCTCTGGAACATATATCACTCGAAAGCAGCCTTTCGTCTTTAATCTGGTTCCTTTGGCTTCGCAGTGACCTCGCGGCGAGAGCGAACATTTCGAGAACATGCAAACTCTTTGTACACAACCCTCGCTCTCTCCCCGCATTCTTATCCGCCGCGGACATGATGCAATTTAGACTCCTTATTCAAAACCCTTGTCGCCCCTTTTGAACGGGCCGTCCGCCGGAGGGACCCCTTGCCAAGATTAGTGTTCCTTTTCTCCCCCTCCCCTCCCCCCGTAAAAGGTGGCTCGCGCGTGGAGGTGCCAAGAGACGACGGCACCAGGTCGAATTCCAGAAAAAGGGGGTTTCGAAGTATCGCGGATGCACTCTCGGATCAGAACGCATTCACTCTCAAAGCTGCACCCACTGCAGTGTCTGCAAAAAATGTCAAGAATTGGCGAAATTCGAGGTGTTGGTTTCGATGCAGCTCTTTCTCCCTTTCCTTCCTCTCCACATTCCAATCTCCTCCTCCTTCCATACCATTTTTTGCGTGAGGCCCTGAATAAAAGGGGAAAGAAGAAATTTGGGCCTCCCGCCGTCGCCGTCGCGCATTACCGTCCTCCCTCCCTCCTCTTTTTTGCGGGTTCGTCCATTCGACGCTGCCAAGAACGAGGAAGAGAAAGAGGAGAGAGAGAGAGGAAGTGTAATGTAACGCGAAGGGAAGGCTTTAATTCAACTTGCTCCTTTTTCCCCCTACAAAAAAGTTTCTTTTATTCGCCAAAGCGGCTTCCGAAAAACGGAAGAAAAGAGGGGGGGCAAAAAGAGCACTTGCAGGTGACCAAGACTTGCGCGCAAAGTACTTCACTGTTGCGACTCCATGGGTCGCATCTTATGCGAGAACTATGGAACCATGTACAGTACCTACCTACGTACACTCGCACAAAAAGAAACCACTTCTTGAAATCAGAAGATCTCTGATTCTCAAACCCAACCACTTTTTTGCCGCCCCTCCCCCTCACACAAGTCAAAGCAATTTCGGGCGAGATGCAAAAAGTGTCCTTCTCCTCCTCCTCCTACCTCGATCCCCTGGAGACGCCAGCCGGAAATCGGGACCGAAAAAAAAGAGGGGAAGAGATATCTGGCAAGGGAGGTAAAAACATTTCTTTTTCGGCGAAAAGACGCCAGATCACCCACACCGCCTCAGCCGCAGTCTACCACATGATCAATCTTTTCCGTGTGTGAGTGTGTGTGTGAGTTGGATCCAAAAGGGAATAAAAAAGGAATTCTCTTCCCTCCTCTCCCCCAAAAAAAATTTCCGAACGCACGCATGGGCCCCAATATCCAAGCCAGCCAGCCACGCTCGTTTCCGAGAATACCAAGCTTGCATGACTGGGAGGAAAACGTATGATATCGGGCATTCACCGCAGTCGCAATGTGGCCGGGGCTCTCTCTGGGCTCCGTTAGTGGGGAAATCGTCGAATGCTCGTCGTTGGATGGCTGGGTCACTAGTATTCGGAGTTTGGCCTCATTACAATGGGCGTCACGGAAAAGAAGAGGGGAGAATTCCCTCAATAATCCCTCAATTGAGGGCCGAACCGACCTACGTAGTACGGACCCATGCGTGCGGTGTGACCCTCCCTCCCAGATTAATGAACTTAGCTTTGCTGCGACCTTGGCAGGTAAAGTGGAGGAAAAGGGGCTGCAGAAGAGAGATTTTCGTCCTTATTGTCCAATCAGGCTCTGGATTCATCCACGGCATTGTTGTTGTCCCCCACATACACACAAACAGAATGCACATCAGTGCACGCGATCCAGAGAAAAAAAGGGCGCACACAGACCCATTATTGGCCTCTATAGCTCTTATTATTGAGGCTCTTGCGTGCGCTGCAGTGAAGAATGAAATAAGCCATAATATCTCCAATTTCTGACTGATTCTGGGAAAAGTTTCCCTGGGTTCCTTATTAGCGTCGCGATTGCTGCAGCTCTTGCGATCAAGATGTGGATATGAGTCCCCCAACCCTCATCCTCCCTCGACCGTGAGGGTAGCTGGCTGTCTCGCCTTGGTTGCAATGAGGGGCGGGGCCGTCGATACAACTATGACGCGAGATCGCTCCTTCCACTGCATTGCACGAGAGCGGAGGTAGGAGCAGGAGGAGGGGCAAATTAGAGGCACGCCTATGGAATAAGGGGGGAGGGAAGGGGGAGGGGGATAGATCGTGGAGTCATGCAGCAAGTGGAAAATTGGGTCTGGGGCGAAGGAAGAAGGAAAAGGAGGAGCCTGGGTTTTGATTCGGGGAGGAAATTTGATAACGTGGAATGCAGTCCCCAATTCCACTCCTTTCGTGAGGGCGGGTTTCGATCCTAGTGGTGGTTGCATAATTTTGCAGCCTTCCCCATCGCATGTATTGAAAGGGACAGAAAATTTCCCCGCTTTTTTCCCACTTCCCATTTCCCTTTGTTGTGCACGAAGGTGCGAAAAATTTTTAAGTTTCCTGTCGAAAATAAAGAACAAAGAGAAAGCGGTGTTGAATACAAGAAGTCCTACACATTTTCTCCCTTTCACCAGCTAGGACACATAGACCGAACAAAGAAATCGCAAGCAACCCAAGGTGTGTATTTTTGGGCCAATACAAGGGGATGCCTCTCTATCCTCTCTGAACCCCCGAAGCCGCTACTGATACAATCTGGCCAGAGGGGAGGAAGGGGAAAATATGGGCGGGCCCCAATTGGACATTGCAATTTTCCCTCTTCGGCACGAGGAGAAAAATTACGGGCGCGATTTTATTGTCGTCTCTTTTCTCCTCCTCCTCTTCCGATTTTTACTCCTGCCATCAAATTTTACTGCATGCTTCCTTCGGCTTCGAGCAAAGAGGAGGCCGACAATCGAGTGTGTATACGAATTCGGGAATCGGAGTTACGTCTCAATCAGAAAGAGAAAAAAATACTTAATTGGAGAACGGAACCGATTTTCCCCTCCTTCCCGAACGAGGGCGGAATGAACAAAAAAAGCTAAATGGGAAGAAAGGTTTTGAAGGCGGGGCTTCACAACAGTATCCTAAATTCCAATCTTTACGCCGAGGGAATTTTTAAGCAGAACGTGGAGAGAAAGAGCGGAGAGAGGTCTAAGCCAGTCATCACTCCATTTCGAAGCAATTTCCCCATTTTCTTATCCTAGGGATTTTTCTCTGGATATTAACGGGAGGCGAGGCGCTGCACGAGGATTGGAGGAAGAGGGTGGAAAATCGATTGGTCTTTATTGGCCGCCGCCCATCCATGCCTTCACCCACTTTTCCCGTCGACGCTTTTTCCAAAGAAAGTTCTATTTTAGTGATTGAGCGAGTAAAGCCCCTTTAATTTAGTCCCGTTCTTGAACAAAGACCGCCTTGACCTTCGGCTTTATAAATACGGTACTTATGACTTTTTGTTTGCGAGATCCCTTTCCCTCAGTCCGTCTAGCTAGTCCAGTGTGTCCTCATTAGTAATTCAGGCCCCTCCTTCCCGGTCATATCTTCCTTCTTTCCCCCTTCTCTCGACAAGTCCACTTCTTCTTCTTCGCGGTCCATCCAGCGTTCGTACGACCCAGATTTTCTCCTTCGTAATTAACTCTCGCCCTCCTCCTCCCTCCGCGGCGGGGGGCCGCCAACGGGGCAGAGCAAGGGTGAAGAATACTTTCAGGGCAAAGGGATGTGGCGGGCGCCGGCTGAGGCGATTCCCCATCCTCCTTTTCCTAGACCAGGGACCGACACACGGTGTTAATAATAATGGTGAACTTGCCCCTAGACCGACCGACAGGTATTCCGAACAGTTATTTCGTTTTTCCTCTCCCCGGTTCCTTTTCGCCCATCGTGTTTGCCAAGCCTCTTATTATTCACTCTCCGCACTCTCCACCAAGCCGTTCCTTCCTTTTTTTCCACTTCTCCGTTTTTGCACGGATTAGCCTCATCCTCACAGCAAGCGCATAGTTATACACTGGGAGTCAATGACTTGGCCTCATATGTGAGCAGGGGGAGGCAGAAATGAGCTTGTAAGTGGAAACCACCGCTGGGCGAAGGGGAGGGAGACGGAGTGACTATGCAAATTTTTCGTTCCTGACGATGGAGAATCGGAGAATTTAGCCTCGGCCGCCGCCGCCGCCGCAGACAGAGAAATCCTTCTTCTTCTTGCCTGGGGGTAAGGGGGAAGAAACGGAATGGAGGGATTGGATGGTTTTTTGGCGGGAGATCCCTCACGCGGATGAGGAGGGAGAGGAAAGGGAAGAGCATTCATTTCCATCCGACGCATCATGCAGCGTCATTTCCGCTAACAAAGTTTGGGCCATGGCTGCCGAAGGAGGAGGAGGAAAAGAGACAATAATCGTGCGTGACCCAAGATACTTTTCGTGCCTCTCCTTCCCCTCCCTTTGGCATGCACGCCTCAAAAAACGAAAGCGGAAATTCTTCAATTTATGAAGTGCACTAAGATATTTTCTCTCTATTTCACTTTTGCAGACCCGGCCAGGCGCCCCCGAGCAGCATCCTCCCAAGTCAACTCCGTCGTCCAGAGGAGTCTCGTCCAAGTCCGCCAGCGGCGCCGTCGCCTCCGCATCGGCCGAAAAGAAGGCATCCTCTTCCTCTTCCTCGTACGTGACCGCCCGGTCGCTCTCCCTAAGTCACGACGGCGGCAGCGCAAAGTCATCTCCATCCACAAATAAGTCAGAAGCGACCTCGACGTCGTCGTCCAGGATGGGGCAGAAGAACTCACGGACCATGTCCAACGGGCACGTCAAAAAGTCCGCGGAAAAAGGGACAGCATCAACAGCAGGATCAACAGCAACAGGAAGGGCATCGGCGGCAAGGGCGGCCAAGAAGGAGGAGTCTTCGGCCAAGGGGAAGAAGGCGGCGGCCAGCAGAAAGGAGTCGGAAGACAAGTCCTCGAAAGCGCCGGCGCAGCAGCAGCAACCACAACAGCAACGGCACCATCCCGCCTCCGCTCACCGCGGCGGCCACCGGAGCGTCGTTTCCCCGTCCGTCACCAAGGAGAGGCAGCAGTCGCCCGCAAAGACCCCTCCCTCGCAGGGGACGCCATCGCAGCTCAGGAGGGTGAAGGAGGAGGCGGAGGGAGAGGCGGCGGAGGGGGAGACAGGATCAATGGAGAACCTCTCCACCCGGGTCAACGTCTCCTCCTCCGGCGCTTCCTCCGGCGCCTCGGACGACGACCCCGGGTCCCCGGCGCCGCCCGTCGTCTCAAGCCCGGAGCCGGAGAAGTTGCCGCCCACGTCGGCGGCGGGAAGTAGCAGTCACAGCCAAAGAAAAGCACCGCCAGAGGAGCCGGATTCCGCACCAGGTATAACTTTCACCAACACAACTTAATTGTTGCCGCCTCAATGCAGTTTTTTTACATTTACTTGTTTCGCTCTCACTTTTTTACGTTGATCGTTTTCTTACTTCTTCAGGCTCTCCAGTGGTATCTGACTGCGATGGAGACGAAGATGACGAGGACGAAAAGCGAGATCGTATGCCAGAGGAGGGGTCGGGACCTCGGCTGATCGCCGGGCTCTTGTCGCCGCCGGGAATGCCCAAGGGAGTCAACAAGCGATCGGGTATAAAAATCACCATCAAATCAATCAGTCAAATCAACTAGATAATTATACTCGAATTACTTGAATGATTTCCAGAATCCGACGGCATCGTGGTGGCCGAGCGCCCCCGCCCGGATAAGCCCGTTCGCCGCGCAGAGTCGACGGACGACGCCACCGCCTCCCAGCGCGGCTCCCTGGCCTCCCTGGCCAAGGCGCCCTCCACCCCCGGGGGAGAACCGGAGGCGCCCAAGTTCCCTCAGAGCATCAAGACGGTGGCGTCCGCAACCATACTAAAGGGGCCGGAGGACCTGTCAATGGACATTGGACAGGTGCGAAATCGGAAAGAAAATCAATTGAATGGGGAATGATTTTTTTCTCTCTTTTGCAGACCGCCCAATTCCGCGCGCACTACTTCGGCAACCCCGAGCCCCGCGTGGCCTGGGTTCGCAACGGCCTCCGCCTCCGCCCGGACGGAGAGAGGGTGCTGGTGCGCACCTACTCCGGCGAGTCCACCCTGGTGGTGCGAGACCTCCGCGCCGACGACTCGGGCAAGTACGAGGTGCTGATCGAGAACGAGGTGGGTTGCGACGCCGCCTCCGCCTCGCTGGGCGTGGAGGGCCCGCCGGAGCCGCCCGCCGGCCGCCCCTTCGTCTCCGCAGTGGACGTCTCTCGCACGCCGCCCTGTCTCACCCTTGCCTGGTACGGCTCCACCTTCGACGGCGGCTCCTGCGTCACCGGCTACGTGGTGGAGGCCGCCTCCTGGCCCTCTGAGTCGCCGGCGGGGGCGCCAGAGAGGCCGGACTGGGAGGTGCTAGAGCCGGACTGCAAGTCAACCTCCTACATCGTGGAGGGTGGGCTCGCGCCGGGAAGGGAGTTCATCTTCAGAGTTAGGGTAAGGGACACTGCATTTCATTTCAAGAGAAAGTACGCACTGTTGTTAAACAAATTTATTTATTTTTTCAGGCCTCCAACGTTCACGGAGCCAGCGAGCCCGGCCGCCCTAGCGAGGCGGTCAGCTTCGCGGCGGACGCCGACGACGACTCCAAGCTGGTGGTGGTGAAGGGGGCCACCGCCGCCTCCTCTTCGTCCGCCTCTCGCGGGGGAGCGGCGGCGGCGGCGGGCGGAGGGGGAGACCTCGACGATGTGGACCTGGAGGAGCTGGAGAACGACCCCACGTTCGAGGCGCCCTTCGAGCACAGGGTGGTCTCGCTCGAGCCGGGAGCGGACTTCAAGTCAAAGTACGGCATCTTCGAGGAGCTGGGCAGGGGCAGGTTCGGAGTTGTGTTCAAGGTGAGGAGAAAAAGAAGATATCATTTTTTGAACAAGCCAATATATACACCAATTTATGATCAGGTTGTGGACAAGAACACCAACGAGACCTTCGCCGCCAAGTTCATCCGGTGTCGGAAGCAGGAGGAGCGGCAAAAGGTAAACAGAAAAAAATAAGTTATCCAGAGGATATTTGCCGCAATTTCCTATATATTTTTTTTGGTCACCCAAGGTTCGTGACGAGATCGGCATAATGAACGTCCTGGAGCACCCGCGGCTCCTCCAGCTGGCCGCTGCCTACGAAAACCCGCGCGAAATCATAATGGCAAGTTCAGGAAAGAAGGAAAAATCTTGCGTCTTTAAAACACCATTCTTATTGCAGGTGATGGAATACATCGGCGGCGGCGAGCTTTTCGAGAAGGTGGTTGCGGACGACTTCGCGCTCACAGAGAGGGACTGCATGCTATTTATGCGACAGGTGAGGAGTCTGCCCATAAATTCACTTGACATATTGGCAGGTTGAATCTTCTTTTCCAGATCTGTTCTGCCATCGGGTACATGCACGACAAGGGCATCGTTCACCTCGACCTCAAGCCGGAGAACATCCTCTGCAGGTGCGGCATTTGCAAGCATTTGCAGACTTTCAAGTAGCAGAATGGTTAAATGGTATATCCTCTCGCTTCACAGATCGAAAAAGTCCCACCAGATCAAGATAATCGACTTCGGGCTTACTCGCACCCTTAAGCCCGGCGAGGACGTGCGGATCCTGTTCGGCACCCCCGAGTTCGTCTCCCCCGAGGTCATCAACTACGAGCCCGTGACGACGACCTCCGACATGTGGAGCGTGGGCGTGGTCTGCTACGTCCTCCTCTCGGGCCTCTCCCCCTTCATGGGCGACTCCGACGTGGAGACCTTCGCAAACATCTCCGGCATCGCCTACGACTTTGACGACGAGGCCTTCGACCCCATCACCGAGGAGGCCAGGGACTTCATCCGGAGGCTGCTGGTCAAGGACCAGAGGAAGCGACTCTCGGCATCGGACTGCCTGGGACACCCATGGCTGGCCCAGGTGGGCAGAACCTCAAAGGGAGCGTTCGCGGAGCTAAACACCGACAAGCTAAAGTCATTCCTAATGAGGAGAAGGTGGCAGAAGGCGGCGCACGCAATCAGGTACGATGATATTGGAGGAAAAAATACGTCAAAGTATGCTATGCCCAACAATTTCTTTTTGCAGAGCGCTGGGCCGATTCACCTCCCTTGGCTTCCGGCACGACTCCAAGGACTCTGCTAGCTCCATTACCGTCCTCAGCACGCAGAGCGCGGCCTTCTGAGGTTCTGAGACGGCTTGAGTGTGGCGGCGGCCGCTCGGTTGTCGGTCGGACAATGAAGAAATTCATCCAGTTTTTTTACGAGAGGGAGGCGGCAGGCTCCAGTCTGTCTGTCTGTCCCTCCGAGAATGAGCTAATGAAACGTGATTGCCCTCTCTCCTCTTTCCTCCCCCCCAAGAGCAAAGTCAGATGAAAAGAAGAGTAAGAAAAGAAACCCACATAAATGGAACACATATACCGCAGCAGGAGAGAGAGACTACAGTACATTGTTCCGGAGGAAGGGAGGGAGGAACCCCGGCACATTATCATTGCCCTTATTTACGAGAGGAGTGCGAAAGAGAAGAGAGAGAGAGTGCGAACTACCACCGCTAACCCAGATATCAAGAGATGGGGGAGAGGCGCGGAATTCCGCTTCCCGCCTCAAGGGGAACGGAGAGCTAGTGGCAAGAAATTTTTCGCGCAGTGTGCTCTAGTGCGAAAAAGAAAAGGGAGGAGGGGGATATGGGGGAGGGGAGCAAGGCAGTAAAAGAAAAGTGTTATTGCCGCAAGAGGAGGAGAGAGGAAAAAAAGCTCATGTCAAGCGAGAGAAGGACTGGCGGCGGCACAGGAAGAAAAGGAGGCCACATGCCGTGAGGGACCAGAGGGAGGGAGGAACAACTCCCGGAAAACTGTTATGGGCTTATGCAAAGAAGTACACGTACGGCCGGGGTCTGTGTCCGTCGTTGGGTCGGGGAGGCAGACAGGCGCCCCACAGAGGGGACCCTTGTTTTATTTCCCATTTTTCCCGCGGAGGAAGAAAAAAAAGGGAAGAACTTTTTTAAAACGTGAAGGGAGAAAAACCAACGGGACGCCCCCTGTTCCATTCTTCCTCCTCCTCCTTCCAATTTAAGTGGGATACGTGTAGCGGCGGCGGCGCCGATCGAGTCAGGGAAAGAAAGAGGGATTTCTCCTCCTCCTCCTTTTCCTTCGTGAGGCGCCTACCCAAAAAGTTTGGCCCGCGGCACTTTCGGCACTTACAGTTCTCCTCTCCCCTCCGACTTTTCTTCCTCTTCCGACTCTTGTGCATGGCTGAAATGATGACGAATCGAAAGAACAGATGACACCAAGAGAAGAGGAGGAGGAGGGAAAAAGTCGTGGACGATCCATCTTTCCTCTCCTCACGCGAGTTGCCTTAAAAAGACCTCTCCTCCCCCCAACTTTCTTTCCTCCATATCCAAAAACGCCGAATCCACCGTCTATCGCCTGAAAAAGACGACGGAGCAACGGACGAAAAAGTGCGAGTGCGTTTGTGAGAAAGAAAAGTGAAGTAACAAAAACCCGGGGACGCTTATCTATTTTCATACTTTTAAATGGAACCGCTTGTCCATTTACTTCGGAGAACCCATGTCCTACTTATACTACTTTTGTACCCACTATGCAGCGGTTTTATACAAGCTTGCGCGGCGGGGCGGCGGCCACGGATATTAAAGACCCCCTTCTGAGTATACGACAAAACAGTTTTTTTGTTATCGCCCCATGTTTACGCATCGCCACTCCCCTCACCCCTTCCACCACGTACCACGTATACTACCATATAATATATCGCTATTTAACCCAGTCAGGTCCTACTATAAAAACTGAAGGTGTAAAAGGCGTCGTGTCAAACGGTTAAGAAATTCTGAAGGAGTTTTTTCAAGTTTTTTTTACTGTGTGAGAGTGATGACGATCAAACCAATTGCTAAAGCTCCTCGATCCTTCCCCAAACGATCGCCGCCTGATTCGAGAATTATGCAAATAAAGACTTGTACCCAGCTCGTGTCGCGGCCGCCCATCATTCGCAATTTGCAGCGCCGTTTGCCAAAAAAATGCCCCAAGCTTCGCCGGGAAGCATTCGAAATAAGAGATTTGTGGCCCTTCTCAGCCACCGTCGTGAATGCCGGATTCGAGAGGAGGAAGATTTGGGGGGGAAATTGTGTTGCAATGTCATGCGCGTGCGAAAAGGCTCTTTTCTCAAAAACGGTTCAGGAAACCGGGAAAATGACTTTTTTAACTCTCGAATTGTCATTTGGGTTATTGTCCCTCGCTTTGAAAACCACTTCACTGCTGTCCGTCGTACAGGGCAAGTACTCAGAGAAGGGGCTGCAATTAAACGCGATTTCTTTCCCTTTTTCAAGAAGAAAAAAGCATTGCCTACCACCGTACGTTCCACTAAGGAGAGGAGGGCTTCTCATGTCCAAGCCCCCCTCCCTCGCTCTCCAACAGCCTCCGCCTCCGACTGCAAGTGAGTGTCGTTAGTCCGAAAAAGGCAAGAAAGAATGCAGTAATGACAAAAGTCCGTCTCTACCTCCTCTGTTCCCGCGGCGTCCTCTTACCCTCGTCAGAGCACCACGTACCACTCACTCTACGTACGCTGCACTGTAATTATCTTCGAGCCTATTGCAGCTTTTGTATAGCCGGGAAAAAGAGGCCTACCTAATAAACGTTTTAAATGCAGTTTCTTTCCGCCTTTTTTCCTTTTACAAATGGAGTCTTCAAGAAAAACATATAAAATAAAATAAAAAAATCTGGAGGAGAATTCAACGCGCGCTCCCCGAGGAAAAATGTTTCCCGTTGACTTCTAAAGGTGTCCGCATTTCTTGTTCCTCCCTTCCCTCTCCTTGGTCGTAGGTGTCGAAAAACTCCTCACTCACTCCCCTCATTTTCCTTCCAAAAAATCGTCGGGGAAAAAAAGAAAGGTTTTTTCTAAAAAGGAAAGGAATAGCAAGTCGAGTAAAACGGAAAAGTCCGTTCGGTCCCAGGTCCAGACGACGGGGGAGAGGCAATCGATCAAACGCTAGTCCGTCCGTCCGAACGTCCGTCCTGCATTGAGGCAAGCCCACACAGGCGAGTGAAACGGGGCAAGAAGACCCTAGAAGTTTGAGGAAGGAATTTCACCTCATTCGTCTGGGGGGAAAAGTTGTTGTCCAGTGCTCGCCCGGATAATCGGCGATTGTTGGAAAGATCCTCAGACGTCTCGACGTCCGAGAATTCGGCTGCTCCAGATTCAGCGGTCGCCTCTTCTCCTGAGGCCTGGGCTAACCCGATACCACGATCATAAGAGAATGAGGCAAGACAGACTCCATCCATCCCATCTTTCCCCCTCCTCTTCGCTTCTGGCCCTCTTTTGGTGTCATTTCGCGCCGTAATGGATCTCTTTCTTCTCTAGAGACTTCTCCTCGCTCCTTCCTCTTGCATATAGCCGCCGGAAACTGAATTTAAT
>JAAUYJ010003191.1_pt1 | contig 12709 bp, 11 predicted proteins | sample 7278031 | NCBI WGS metagenome assembly JAAUYJ01 (sample SAMN14350222, study PRJNA611818) | marine sediment metagenome | isolation source: surface marine sediment (1.8m) | place: French Polynesia: Moorea | collected 2018-08 | reverse complement strand
GGAGGGGATCGAGCGCGGCGGAGGCGGTGTGACAGAAAAGAGGCGGATACAAGGTCAGCCAACTGTATTGGTAGTGGTAGTAGACGTCGACGAACGAAAAAAAATGAAGGGGAAGGGGGAGGTTTATAGTTAGACGTCGGCGGCCGGAGGCGGCTAGAGGCGGCGGCGGCGGCGGCGGCGGCGAGGTCTCATGCATTTTACCCACGGGAGAGGGAGGAGGGGAGGCCCTTCCTTTTCTTCTTTACGGACTGACCGACCTTAGGCACACACTCCGGCCGCAGGACCCTTCCCCCCTTTTCTGTTGGTGGTCGCTCGACCTCGGTCATCCCTCCCTCCCCACAAATTGCACTCTTCCGTCTTTGCTCTGGCCCTCGATCTCCCCCTCCTTCTTCCCGTGCCATCAATGGCAGGTCCAGCAGCCTCGTTCTTGGGCCGCAGCGAGAATATCTTGAAGGTCCCCCCCCATCAAACTGACTCAATTCCTTTCCACCTTTTTGCCGCCACCTTCCCCCTCCTTCTTTACCATTTTCCCTCCTCCTCCTCCTTGGTCCATCCCATCCATCCCTCTCCTCTGCCTCCTCTCGCTCCGGGCATGTCTGGGGGACCGTTCATAAGCCATCCATCTGAAAAATGCCCCCCCCTCTCTGTCTCCCCATTTGGCCGATGGCCACTCCTTGTCTGACTGTGGTGGAAGGTTTCCCCCTTCTCTTTTTTTTCTGTCGGAGCCGGACTTTGCCTGTCTTGCCTACGTGCCTCTCGATCCCCCCCCCTTCCCTCCCGAGAGAGGAGGAAGGAGGGTGGAGCGGAGAACGAACGAACGGCACTTTGAGCTTGTTTGTAGCACTCAATGTCAATCACACTACTAGCTGGGAAAGTGAGCACCTTGCCCTCGAAAGCGCGAGCGCTTGTGTAGGGGGCGCAAAAGAAATAATGGGCTAGCAGCACAAATACATTTACAGAGGCGAAAAAACGGCTCTGCCAAGATTAAACCCGCCACGTATCTCCTCTTTTTTTCCTGGGAAAGCTTGCGAAGATATCTTTCTCGATAGGAGGTGAAGGACCCCCGTCATTAATTAACAATGACACCTCGACACGCCATGCACCTATTATCCTATCAGTCCCTCCTCTTCATTCTCCTGGCTCTTTGAAGGGAAGGATCCCCAGCTCTTGCCTTTCTGTTTGCCGGTAGTGAAAGTCTGGGAGAAAAGAGCAAGTGGGAGGAGGAGGAGGAGGAGGAGGAGGAGGAGGGTGAGAATGAAAAGAGACAACTGCAGCTTCCTCCTTCCACACTTCTTCATCCGGCCCCTCCCTGCCTATACATGCTAGGATGAGGGGGAAACCACTCTGTGACGACATTGAATTTGCGGGAGGGGGAGGGGGGGAGGCTCCCTCCGCCGCCGCCGCCCTCAATCTCCCCCTTCCCCTCCTCCCGCAGAACGGAAACTCGAGAAGGGGACGAACAAACGAACGAAAGAGAGGCATTTTTTCCCTTAGGCTTCGGATTCCGTTCCTCTCTTCTTCCGCCCCTACTGCTAAATCGGCAGCAGCCCATGCACGTCGATCGAGGTGGACCGGAGCCGCCGCCCACATTTTCTTTGGCCGAGTGACCGAGAGAGGAAAGGGAAAGGATCGAGGGGGGAAGTCAGTGTGCCGCCGCCGAGCGGTTGTTCTCTCACGGACGGCGCTCCCCCCTCTTCTATTTCTCTTTCTCCGATCCCAGAAGGCATAGCGGTCAATCCATGGAGTGAGTGGGTGAGTGGGTGCTCTGCCCGCTGACCACCTTGGAGGGCCAATGATATTTGCGACCAAGAGGAGGAGGAGGGTGCATGGGTGGAGTAAATACTTGGGTTGCTGAATGCGCTATTGTTTTGAACTTCCACAGCTTTCTTTGCCTCCAAGAAAAAGAACGTTATTCCTAACAGAATTTTTACACTTAAAATATACTTCAAAAGAAGTCGTAGACAGCCCTATACTATGATTTCTGCTCTTTCGGAGCCTGCGACACTTGCTTGCCTCCCCCGTCAATTTTTCCCTTAGTCTATGTATGGTCCCGAATGACAGACATACCTCCAGCGGCAAGGGGGAGGGGAGGGGGGAGGCTCGGGCCGCCGACCACATGCAGGACCTCGGCAGAGGGAGGAGGGAAACGTCAAGGATTTCTCCCCCGACAATCTTAGTGCGGCCACCGCCAGCTATAGGCCGCCATGCGCCGCCATATATACACCATGTCGGCGGTGGTGGTGACTTCAACGCGCGCTGCTGCCATGTCCTCCTCTTGCTCCTTCCTACGGGATCTCCGATGGCCGGATCCGTTTCCTCCGCGGTCGGTCCTGGCCGCTGCTGAAACTGACTTTTCCCCCTCCTTCGTCAAGGAGCCGGAGGAGGAGAGGGGGGGTGGGGGAGGCATGGAAGTGCCCGCTTCGTACGTTCCCCTCCCTCGTCTTCCCCCCCCCCCCCTTTTCCCTGGCTTGCTTTGCCGGCGAGCTTTATTAGGCTAGGTCACCTTGCTTCTTCCCTCGATCCCCTCCTGCGCTCGCCGCCACTCGCCGCCTCCGCGGCCGCCGCCTTCCCTCCGTCTTTTTTCTTCGGCCTGGCTTCTTCGGCTAGCGTCATTCGTCTGTCTAACGTCGACGAGGAAGGATTCAAAATCCACCTCGGCTCCCACCATCGACGATCAGTGTGTGAGTGAGGTGAGGATCTGAGGCTAAAAAAAGAAAAGTCTTGGAAGACGAAGAGCCCCTTTCCCTAGAGTGGGACCCAAGGAGTTCTCTATAGTGCTTGCTTGAATATTTCTGTAGGCTAGGTAGAAGATCCAAGTAGTAATGCCAGTATCTTTAAAGGGAGAGAAGGTAGAGAGAGGGAAACCGGTGACGCTCATAAGTAGGTCAGTGTGCTGCCTGAGAAGGAGGAGGAGGAGGAGGAGGGAAAGGGAAGAAAAAGAAGAAGACAACTCGTTGGTGCCCCTTTGCTACCTGAAGCTTGAAGAGAAGGAAGAGGAGAGGAGGTTGCTTCATCCTGGCTTGACCGGATTCCTCTGCCTGTTTCTCTGCTCTGCTCCGACTTTTGTCTGGAGTCAGTGATTCCCTCCGGGCTTTCAAGTCGAAAGAGGATACCTGGCACTACCTTTTGTACCGCTCAACTAGCAAGAAAAAGTACCAGAGAAAGAACAAAAACACGAGAGAAAACTTCCTAGCGGGTTAGGTGCTCCAGGCTTCTTGCATTTGACTATTTTGGAGCCGCTTTTTAGCAGCAACAATTGTTTCAGGAACGCAAACTTCGTTTAGTACAAAGACATTCTCAAAGGGATAACCAAATTTCTGGATACTGGCATTAGTACCAATTTTTAGCCACTTTTTTATTACGAACGACGAATACGCAACTAAATCTCAGTATTTTTTTTACTTTTGCAGCAAGGATGAAAGTCCTGTACGGAGCCATCGTGTTGGCCTCGTGCCTGGCAACCAGCTATGCACAGGATACCAGCCCGCTGGTCGCAACCACCCTGGAGTTCCTGGCCAGGGCGTCGTCGACGTCCGAGGTCCTGACTCTCAACCTGACCAACCTCTTCATCCTCGGCATCCTTGCCCTGGCCGCCATCGCCTTCGGCCTCGTCGGCTTCGGCGATACCAACACCGCCCGTTCCGCCGACCATGAGGTCAACGTGCTGACCCAGTCCGCCCTCACCGGAGGCATGTGCTTCATGATGTACACCTCCGGATCCGAGGAGAAGCTGTCCTGCATCCAGAGGTCCGCCTGCGAGGACCCCAAGACCGCCACGGACTACCTCACCGCGGCCAAGATGTGGTACAAGATTCACAAGCTCATGAAGTAAGTCAAGCAACAAACAAACCGAATTTCTTAAATTTCGTCGAACGAAAGTAGAGCAACAGCAGCAGCGGGAACTTTCTTTTCTCCTTTTCTACTACGGCCCCTCCTCATTCAAAATATGCCGCTACAAACAGGTTTCACCCTAATTAAGTCCTAGTCCCTCCCTCCCTCCGTCGCCTACTTTTTCCCCTTCGCCCCGGGCGCAACAGGGACTTTTCAATCATTCCGTTTCCCCCCCCTGCATTTGGTTTTTTCCCCCTGCCCGCCGTCCGTGCCGGCATGACGGATAGAGCTAGCTGGCTAGGGGGACGGACAGGGAGGGAGGGCGGCCCGTTAGGTTCTGTAGTAGGGATGGTTGGAGGACAGCCAGCTTTTTCCGGGAGACCCCGACCCGACTAAACCGATCACCGACCCCTTCCTTCTTTCCCTTTTCTTCTCATGCTCCTTCGTCCTCCTCCTCCTCCGCTGCTGAAGATTCCTCCCACGCCGATTCCAAACCGACATGCCTCCTCTTCTTCCTCCTCCTCCTTTTCCTCCGTCGGTCCGTTTCCCTTTTTCTTACTTTCCTCCCTCCCTCCTCCTCCTACCTACGGCATTCCGTTGGCCTCCCCCCCCTCCCCTTCTCCCTCTACCTAACTGCTCCCCCCCCCTCCGCCTTCTCTTTCCACTCACCGCAAATACTAGTTTTCACTTTCACACAAGATGGTTGCTAGCCTCCAATTCCCCTAGCTAGCTTCTGCTGCAGCGAAAATGTAGGGAAGAAGGGAGGGAGGGGAAGTTTTTTCCGTCGGCTTGTTACCTGAGGCCAGGCATTGCTGTTTTCCGCCTCCTCTTTGATCCTATACACATGCGACATTGTTGAAGCAGTAAAAACCTTCCCCCCTCATGCACGCACCAAAGAAAAAAAACTACATCAGGAGATAAAATGTTCTATTGTCCCTCTCATGCCTGCGTTGAGATCTCTAGCATTTGTCCCTTCCCCGAAACTAAATGTCAATGCATAAATAGAAAAGAAGAAAAAACCATTATTGGTCTTTTACTTGGTTTCAAAAATGGTTCTGACCATCATCTCTTCTCTCTCCCTTGCAGGATCGTTCCCTTCACGGATGTTTACTACAACATCATGAGCTCCGTGCAGGAGGCCACCGACCACTCCCTGCAGGGCGGCGACTGCTCCCGCTTCGCGTGGTAAGGCGGCGGTCGCGGCCGGGCGGCCTCCAGAGGCCGTCCGCCCCGCGCCGTCGCTCTCCACAGCGACAGCAGCGGCAGCAGCACCAACGCCAACAGCTCCTCATTTGCTCACAACAACAACAACAAAAACACCGCGCAATCATCAACCACATCAACGCAACCATCGCCAACAACAACAACCTCATCGTCGTCCCGGGCGCCCGTCGCCTCCCTTCCGGAGGGGGCGGCCCCGGGCGACAAAAAACCCCGCGGCCTCGGTCGCATCGCCAACATTCGCCAACATTGTCATCGCCCAGACTCAGGCAGTGAAAGGGCGGCACCGAGACATCGGGAGAAAGCGGAAGGCTGGACAATTTAAGGAAACGAAACGAGAGAGAGAGAGAGAGAAGAAACGGAAGGGCCTACTAAAAAGCGAGAACAGTGTCGAGGAAAGGGCGGCAGCGACATTTAAATCGTGTGTGTGGAAGTGTGCCCCAACAACAAGAGGGAGTGAGTCGGAGGAAGGGAGAAGGGGGGCAGGCAGCGCTGTGATATAGGGGGCAGGAGGACAGAAAAAAACTCCTTTCTAACGACGAGTGCGTGGCAGTGAGCGAAAAAAAAGGATCCCAGCGAAGGAAGCCGGATGACGACCGTCAAGTCGGAGGAGCGGAGGGGCGCCAAAGTGCGCGCTCGCCCCTCTCGCTCGATCGCAGCGGAGGAGGAGGAGGAGGCCGAACGAAGCAAGCTGGGAACCACGTTCCCCGGGCCGGGGAGAAAGGGGATACGGCGATTACTCCATTGACCTACTTCTCACCGGCTCGGGCGCGGGGAGGGAGGTGGGAGGAGGAGGAGGAGGACGGCGGCGGCCTGGAGGGGGAACCCTCCAAGCTCCGGCGCCACCACCTTTTCTCCCCCTTTCCCTCTCGCTGCCACATGTGCCGCTCCTCCTGCCGCCGACCAAAGTGTGTGCCCCCCTCTCGCTTTCCCGCTCGTGCTGCTGCCGCTGCCGCCGCCACCAACTCAAGTGTGATCTCTCGCTACCTGCCACCACTGCCACCGCCACACACACACACACACACACACACACACACGCTCTCTAAAACCATATGTGCAAGCCCCTCCATTCGCCAACTTTTCCCTCTCTCTCTTCCCCCCTCTACCTTTCCCTCCTCCCCCGCCGTCAGCCACCAGGCGGGGGAAAAGAGGGAGGGGAGAGGGGGGAAACTCCAACTCTGCCTGAGCGATAACACCATGTATGGCCCAGCCAAGGACTACCACCGCCGCCGCCTCTCAAGCCGCCGCCGCCAAAGAGAAGAAGAAGTCGAAATCCGAGGGAGGGAGAGGGGCACCTCCATCCAACCTGCCTCGATCCCTCCCTCCCTCGGTCGGCCTTCTCTTCCTCCTCCTCCAGGAGAAGCACGCACGCACAACCCTCACCCTCACCACTGCAGCGGGGCTGAGGGGGAGGGGGAGGGGGCACGGAGCCAGCTAGCCAGGACCTTAACCACCAGGAGGGCGAAGCAAAAGCCGTCGTCGTCATCCGGCACTTTCCCATCTGATGCATCCACGGCGAACTCCGCCCTCCTTCCCCAAAGATACGGTGGGAAAGGGAATAAAAAAAGCCACATCTGGGGCCTACCCCCCCCCCCCCCTTTCTCCCTCCCGAGTATCCTGCTGTAGAAATAACACCTCTCGCCCCCCGCCGCCACCACAATCCTAAAACAGATACGAATATCAGGGGAAAGGGTAACGGGGAGTCTTACGCTTAGCTCATTTTTCGCAAGTGCCCCCCTACTCCCGACTCCCTCTGATTGAACCAAGTATATACTATGTATGTTGAAAGTCGACCTTTTACAACGTCAAGTCTCTCAATACACCAGGTCATGATTCCCAGTTGCTATTTATTCAAAATGTACATAGGTAGAAGAATAAACACCGATCGCAAATCGAAAGATCTTCCACCACCTTCCTATGTTCCAACAATATTCCAGATGCCTACAGACAGTCAATGCTAAAAAGTAATGGCCGATTAGTAATGTCAAATTCCTACTACTGTGGAGTGAAGAAATGCTCGTGCCAAATAAAAGGAATGTCCGGTTTTATTTGTCGCCTTGATCTTCTCTTCTTCTTGATCGGTCTATAAGGTCCAATATCCTTAACGATAATTCGCTTAATTAGTCTTTGAGGGACTCTGACAAATCTCCATCACAAACTATCATCTTTCAGCATAAAAAATATTGACAAAGTCGATCACATGTTCAGTTAGCTGTGAAATATGCAAGTCGTCTATGATCCTCAAAAGAGGGACTCCATTCCTACCCTGTGCTGTCTTCGGTTCACTTCTTGGTCTTGTCAGTCGGTCCTCCTGATGTTGTTGTGGCCGCCGGCAGCTCCTCCCTCGCCGCCCCCTCTCCGCCGCCGTCCACCGGGAAGACCACCTCCCTGAAGCACGAGTCCGGTACAGGGATGAAGTACTTGTACATGGCCTCCTTGAAGCGCTCCATGTAGAGGCCCGGGTCGACGCAGGTGGGCTGGCGCCTGTCCCCGCGCCCCAGGATGCCCGTCTGCTTGAGGATCTGCTCCACCTTCTTGTCCCAAGTGAAGGCGCGGATGTAGTCCACGATGCCCACCACGATCTCCCTCCGGTCCTTGGTTAATCCGACCAGCATGGAGTAGTCCATCATGTGATTGGACCTGAAATGGAAAACACACAGGTGTGGAAAATGATTCAACGAGGCGTAACTAGCAGTGATACATGCAAGGTCTTCAAAAGAACCTGTTGAATGACAATGAATACTCGTCGTTATTTCAGCAACAATCACCTAAGAAACCTGGTGTCGTTGTTGATGGCTTCCAGCATTCTGCTGTTTTCTCTGCAGGTGAGGTAGATCGGTCGCTCGCACATGGTCTTCAGCAGATTTTCGTCCCATAGCACAAGGTTGCTGTCGGCCACCGTAGACGTGTTGGAGGTGTTGACCATCCGGTTGCGGATGGAGCCCTTCAGGTCGAACTTCTCCTGGATGTCCCAGCCGTAGAAGATATTCTCGATCACCAGGAGGTCCATCTTGTAGGAATTTCCCGTCACAAAGTTGTTCACGGCCACCTACGAAAAGGGAGAGATTGACTTGAACTATGCATTATCGCTCACGTATCGGTAGAATTCACCTTGTATACTCCCAGGATCTTGGCGATGCAAGATGCCTCCTCTGACTCGACCGACCTGTGCATGTAGTCAAAGTACCCGGCGAGGAAGGGCTCGAGTGAGCTGGCGTTGGCCTCGTAAGAGTTCATCTCCTTGAGTATGAACCGGTCGTCCCTGGTCTTGTAGAAGGCGCTCCCGGACTTGCCGCCGGAGTTCTCCCAGGCCTGGCACTCGGAGAGGGAGAGGACAAAGTCGTCGAGGCCGTCTCCGCCGTCGAAGACGGTGGCGCGGAGGCGCTGGAACTCGCAGGCGAAGTAGGAGCAGCAGAAGAACTTGCAGGCCTCGTCGGAGAAGGACAGGTGGAAGTGGCTCTTCTGGAGGGACTTTGCCGTCTTGCCTCCCGACGCCTCCACCTCTGCGGAAGAACCCGCCGAAAGTCTGTCTAGGCCGGCTTGGAGGAAGTTCTTGTGGTCGGCTGAAACAGCACAAAACGTGTTTAAGCAATAGTCTTTTGCAGAATCCTATCTTTATGATACTTACGTGTTGCCAGGGCGTAAGAAATTATGGTCGAGATCTGCCTCTCGTCAACCACGTGTTTTTGTGACGCTGATAGGCAGTAGTGGTGGGTGTCTGAGAATTGAGGCTTGTAGATGTAGTCGTGGTTTTTCTGGAGCGGTGTCAGCATCTCTTCTAGTTTGGCTTTAGAGAGGGCTGCGCTAGGGGCCGATGCCGTCTCTGCCGATGAAGACCCTCCACTGGACACCAGCGAGGTGGAACCTGAGGAAGGTGCAATAGCCCCGGCGTCCTTGCCGTGGCCAGACTCCTTCCTCGAGCGGCTTTCTGCGCTGGCCTGGAGGACCTCCTTCCTGCCCTTCTCCTGGAGGGCGCCCACGAGATTTCTCCAGTTGAGCTGGGTCCGGTGCAGGAGGGTCTTGATCTTGAAGACCAGAGCCCTGCCTTCCTGGAGGTAGTCGTTCTGCTGCTGGAAGGCCGTCAGTGTGTTCATGAGCTCGCGGAACTCGTTGTGGCTCCTCGTCTGCTCCTCCAGATAGGTGCCCGCCGTCTCTTCCAGCAGGGGGACTCCACTGTTCATGATGCGCTTGATCTCGTCAAAGATGGCGCTGTAGATCATCTTCCCGTGAGTGCCAATCATGGTGGCGTCCTCCGACAGGCTGTCCGCGTCGACGAGGGGCTCCGGCACCGAGAGTCGCTTAGGTGGCAGCAGAAGTTGGGGGCACGAGATGTCGAAGTGCTGGAACGTTGCGACGTAGCCCCCCTTCTTGGCGAAGCAGGTGAGTTGCTCCCGGTTCACCAGGTGCTGGCAGACTTTGGCCGTGCTTCCCCTGCGCTTCATCTTCCTCTCGTTCATGAGGAGGATCAGGAACATTCCGAAGGAATAGTTGTAGGCTTCCTTGTTGAGCGGAGCCATTGGAGTGGCGAGCTGACACACTGAGCAGTACTTCCACATGATGATATCATGATGTCCTCCCTCGCTGAAGTCGAAGGCGTTCTCGTCAATCGTGCTCACGGACAACCTGACGCTGTTGTTTCCGAAGCAGAAGTTCCTCATGTGGGTGACCATATTCGCCTTGCAGATTTTAGCGTTGTGACACTTGTAGTCGCTGCGAAGCACAAACTCTTCAAGGAACTTTCCCAGAGAGAGATCCATGGAGCCGTAGAAGGTTACTTTGAACGGGAATGGAAATATGCAGTGGTGGGGGGCCGCGGCGGAGTTCAAGTCGTAGCTGCAGAAAAGCACGTGGAAGTAGCTTCCAGAGTGGTCTCCAAGCTTTGCAGCGGCCTCGGCCAGAGATTTCTCCTTTTCGTCACCTTCTGGACTCTGATTTTCCTTTCCTCCCAAAGTTTTCAAGGCGCAGTCCGTTCGTGCTTGTGCCAATCGCCTTCTCTTGTCCGCTCTGGAGTATTTCCTGGGCTTTTCTACCTGCTCAGTGCTGATTCTTCTGCTCTGGGGAATTTCCTTGACATGTTCTTTCTGGGGCTTCTTTAATATATTAGGTCGCTGTTCAGACCTCACCTTCATAGGACTCCTGGACTTTTCTCTGGGATAGTCACTGCAGCTGGATCCCACCCCGTCCCTGCAGTGGAGGCGCACAAACGGGGAGATCGACAGCTCTTCTGATTGGAGGGGCTGGACGGGAACATCCATCGGCTTCGCCCAGGACGCCATAAGAAACTCGGGCTCGAATCGAGCGTTCCGCTGGTAGGGGAGGCTCCTCCATATCACTTGCTTCACCAGGGTCAGCTCCTTGATGCTCCCTCCCCTCAGCAGGATGGTGCACCCGTACTCCTTCGGGCCCCCGTCTATCACGACGAACTCCTTTCCCTCCCTCGGAGTGGAGCAGTCCAGCCTGTACACCGACTCGCAAGTCCCGGCCACCATTCCCTGCAGCGCCACCTCCTCCGCCCCGCCCGGGGGAACGTCGGGAGACTCGCGGAAAATGGGGATGGAGAAGTAGCGAGATATGCGCCTGAGAGAGCTGGCCTTGATTTTGGATATTATCTCGATCCCGTCCGCCTCTAGGGTCTGTCGCACGAGGCGGTTGGCGTAGTCTTCCACCAGCAGCAGGTCCGGGGCCAGGTCCAGGACCCTTTTGCAGAAGGCGTTGGCGTACTCCTTTTCCCTGTAGGGCAGAGGGGCCACCTGCACAACTTTGTCGTCGTTCTCCTTGGGGCGCACGGCTCCTCCGACCAGGACAATCTTTGGCTTCTTGTAGTTGGGCCGGGGCCCCGAGGCGACAATTCTGTTTGAGAAGATTTCGCCGCTGACGTAGCTGCTGTCAGAGGGCTCGCCGCCGGGGAACTTCTTGACCTTCAAAAACCTCCTGACGTCGACCTCGTCCATCGTGGCGTATGGGTCGACGTCCCAGGCGATTTTTTCCGTCACCTCTAGGACGTAGCTCAGCCACTTTTCCTTATCCAGGCCCTCCGAAAGCAAGAGCTTTTCCACGACCTTTCTGACGTGCTCAGCGTACAGATGCTTGGTGCCGTCCTCAACGCTGACGTCCTCGTTTGACTTCTTTCTTTCGTTTCTTGACTTTGGGCCGAACTGGCCCATGTATCCCGACGCAGAAAACGTTGCAGCATCCGGGCGGTCTCTTGGACTCTCTGGTGTATCTGGGCCGGGCGCCGTTCTTTTGTCCTTGGACTGGCTCTTGTCTCTTCTCCGTCGGTGTCTGCCGCTCGCATCTGCACTGGAACCGGACTCCACAGCCATGATCCATTCTGGAAAGTTGCCTGAGATCTCCTCCTCCATGTCCGGGGACTGGACGGAACCAACTTCGCTCGGCTGGTGGTCCTGCACGGGAGAGGCGGGCGCAAGGGGAGACCCAGAAAGCGACTTGTACTCAATCACTTTGACCTCGTCCAGCGGGGTCGTGCTGTACGGCACGTCGTCGCTCCGAAACTCTCCGTTCCCTCCGCCCTCGACGAACGTCCGTATGTAACCGTGGCCAAGGAGGGCCTGGCCCAGCACTTTTGCCGAGCGCTCGTCAGTGATGAAGCAGTCCTGCTGCCTTATCCACTCCACCAGCTCCCTGCCGGTGAAGCAGTTGTGGAAGGCGCCCCCCTGGTAGATCTTGGTGCCCAAGGGGACCCCCTCGTCCAGCTTGGCGATCCTCTCCGTGAGCTGCCGCAGCATCCGCGGGTCGCTGAGGCGGAAGGACTCGGACGACTGCGCCACGTCCTCCACCAGAGCCTCCTGGGCGGCCTCCTCCGCGGCGAACTGGATGTCTAGGGCGCTACGGACAGAGTCCCTTCTGTCACGGAGGCGTCCCCCGCCGCCGCCGCCGCCGGGGTCAATCATCTCTGAGGCCTCCTCCGCGCGAGAGGAGCGTTTGGAAGCGTTGCTCTCGGCCGCGCTCATCAGGGAGAGGTTCTTCGTTATGTACTCGTGGCAGAGGACGCACACGCGAATGCTGCCTGTAAAACAACAAGGATAATAGCATTGTGTATTTACGCTTCCAGTAAAGTAAAGAATCCTCGTCCAAATGACTCCTAGCACCTGGGAATCCCAGAGGTCTCCCCGCGATGAAGTTCCCGCAGCACTTTGAGCAGAATATCTGCCCGCACATGCGGCAGTGGTGCTTCCTCCGGATGGTGGTGAACTTGGCCTGGCAGCTGTAGCAGTCGCTGCTGACGGCGTCGGGGATCCAGGTGTTCCTGTCCTCCAGGCGCCGACGGAGCTCCTGCAGGGCGGAGGAGGCGTAGGAGTTCGAGGCGGCGCCGGCGTTGGCGTTGGCGTTGGCCTGCCTGGCGCCGTTCGAGTCCGCCCTGACCCCGTCCACCGCATCTCTTGAGGACAGCGAGGACAGCTTGCCCTTGAAAAAGTCCATGAAGGAGGACATCCTGGGATGGAACCCAAAGCCGGATACCGCCCTCCCCAGCACCCCTTGTCCGGAGAGGAGGCCTTCTCAAACCATAGGGAATCGTTGGGCCAGGTGGAGATGCAATCACTGCGAAAACCAGGTGTTCGCAGGTGCCCAGGTGGCGGGGATGAGGAGAGGGCGTTTCCACACACCTGCTGTGACCCTGTGAGCTGTCACCTGGCTG
>JAAUYJ010137513.1_pt1 | contig 12715 bp, 11 predicted proteins | sample 7278031 | NCBI WGS metagenome assembly JAAUYJ01 (sample SAMN14350222, study PRJNA611818) | marine sediment metagenome | isolation source: surface marine sediment (1.8m) | place: French Polynesia: Moorea | collected 2018-08 | reverse complement strand
GGGTCTTAAAACGGTACCGTTTTAATGCCACTTTTTGACGGGCCCGTCAAAAAATAATAATATGCTTATTAATTACTACCGTTCTAGTGTTTGTCTGACGGCAGCCGTTATTTTTGCCCGTCTTCGTTGGTGGGGTAATACGAAAGTAGCGCCAACAAGAAGAAGAAGAAGAAAAACAACAACAACAACAACAACACTGACCATTCCAAGGTCTGGGCTTCGCCACAGACAAAAAAGGTTCTACAGGCACAGGAAAGGCTTTTTACAATAAAAGTAAGATGTATCGATTAAGGCAAGAAAGGAGAGCAATAATTTATGTAGTTCATCAAATAATATTTCGATTACAAAGGGAGTAGTAAAAAAACTAATATTTCCTTACTCTATGTCGGAACTCCTTAATGACAATCTCGTTATATGCTTGGATTATCTTGAGAACGGCGAAGTAAATCGTTTATGTAGGATTAAACCATATCAAACTGGTCATGCAAGCAATTAACGTCGGAAATTGCACTTTTTGTCTTGGAAAAAAAGTATTTAAAAATTGCACTCTTTAGATTGTAGGATCGGCATAAATATCCAACCAGCAACCACTATGTAGAAGTGCCGCGTAATTGAACGTCGGTCGGCGGTGCTCTCCTTCTCTTGAATTCCGGGTCGAGCAGTTCCGTGAATCAAAGGTCGGTTTTTCCGTGCACAATGAAGCGCGGCGGGAGGGAAAAGAGATAAAAAAACACTTGCCTCAAAAATGTAATTGCTCCAATTCAAAAGTTCAATCAGATTGATGGGAACAAAACAATGTGTGTAAGTTCGTGAGAGTGATATCCAGTCCACCGATATTTGACCTTCCCTGTCGAGGTCACCGTCAAATTGACCCTTGTTCTGTCGCCGATCGATCGATCGACCATGGACGTGAGCGACTTCCTGTGCCACATCTGCCTGGGCGTCCTGGTGGAGCCCGTGACCATGCCCTGCTCACACCGCATCTGCCAGGTGTGCCTGCTCAGGAGCATTGAGGTCAACCGCACCTGCTGCCCGCTGTGCAAGCGCCGCCTGGGCGTCTGGTGCCGGAGGAGGGCCAACGGGGAGGGCCTCGTCGACCGGCCTCTCTGGGAGGAGATACAGCGGAGATTCCCGGCGCAGGTGCAGGCAAAGATGGCGGAGCAGGACCAGGAGGGCGTTGGCTCTGCGGCGTCGGCGGAGGCCCTGGAGGAGCTGTTCCCGTGCGTGCCGACGCACGACCACGCGCGCCAGGGAGAGGTGGGGTCCGAGTTCCGCCGGGAGCAGGACCGGGTGCGGCGGGAGGAGGAGGACAGACGGCGCAAAGAGGAGGAGCTCAGCATGGAGCTCATACGGAAGATGCAGAGAGAGGAGGAGGCCGAGAACTCCCCTCCCGGAGCAAACACCAGGAAGAGGGCCACCGCCGCAAACTCCCCCTTCGTCCTTGCCAAGACATCGTCTTCCTCCGCGAAGGCATCCTTGTTGTCTCCGCCGTCCTCCTCCGCGCGGAGAGGGGAGAAGCGGAAGCGTGAGGCCGCCTCGCCGACGGCGGAAAAGCAGGAAGAAGAGAGCGGCACAGCCAAGACCGTGGTGGCCACCTCCACCCCCACCTCCGTCACCAGCATATCCGCCGCCCCCACCGCCACCGCAACGTCCAAAGAAGAGTCCGGCGACCCCGAGAAGGACGACCCCGGCGAGGGCCCCTCCGGCGCCTCCTCCTCCTGCTCCTACAGCCCCGAGGAGGTGAGGGAGCAGCGGAGGGTGCTGGAGGAAATCCGACAGCTCCGAGCCGACGAGGAGATGGCCAGGAGACTCCAGAGGGAGGCCGAGGAGGAGGAGGAGGAGCGGGCGGCCAGGGTGCGCAGGACTCCCAGCACGCCAAAGACGATGTCCGCCACCCCGAAGCCCCTCTCCAAGAAGTCAAAGTCAGCCGAAGTCGGAGGAAGCGGGAAGAAGTTTCGCCAACTGTCCATAAACGAATTGTTGAAGAGGTAGAAAGAAGATCAAAGAAGAGAGAGTCCTCAAGGTATAGTTCGGATATATTTCTTGTTTTCTAAGGATCCGTCTTAACGTCAGGTCAGCTTGCACGTTTGATTCTATAAATCGTCTTAAACTTGGAATGCACCGTTTTCTAATGACCTATTTCTGTCATCTTCTTCTTCTCTTCTTCTTCATCATTGCTCGGCGAAGACCTTGGTCATGACAATGTCACCGGTGGAGAGCGTCTGTGTTCCGGTCGAGACCGTCTGCGTTGCTGAGGCGATCTGCCTCGGGGGAGGGGAGGAGACGAGGTTGCCGGCAGAGACGGCAGAGCGCATGGGGTTCCTGAGCCCCTGCTGCTGTTGTTGTTGCTGCTGCTGCTGCACGAGCTGCGGCTGTGGCTGCATCCTGAGCGGCGAAGAGTGCGGCGTCAGCCTGTGCGGCGGAGTCTCCGAGGAGGATGGCATTGAGGACAATGAGGCTGCTGCGCTGGCCAGCGAGTCGTGGCTGCCGGGGAGGTTGGCCAGGAGCGCCTCCAGCTTCTCTATCCTCTCCAGGCCCTGGAGGTCTGAACTGCTGTTGTTGGCAGCTAGGTCGCCGCCGCTGCTGTCGGAGGAGACGGACTCCAGGCTGGGGGGATTTGCGTCGTCTCCGCTGGGAGGCCTAAGAAAGAAGAGGATAACGAGTTTTAGTAATAGGAGAATTATAGTAAGCGATTTTGACTCACGGATTGGTGAGACGTTCCAGCTTTTTGGCCACCTTGGCAGATCCTTTGATCTTTTTGACGTCTTCGTCAGAGAGATCGACAAACCTAGGAAAGATATGACTAGTTTTCCTGCTGCTGCTGAAACATTTAAATCTCGAAGGTTTTTCGCACCTTAGTAGCCTGATCTCCCTGTTGCTGAGGACCACGTTCTTCCCGTTGGCTGCCTTGTTGAGCTTCTCCCTGATGTCCTTGACCTCCAGCTCGATCTTGCGCTGCGTCTTCCTCCCCTTGACCAGCTCCGGGTCGACGTGCATCTTGAGCTGCTCCTCGCACAGAGTGTCGAACAGCGGCAGGGACGAGGCCCGTAGGAGGCTCTTGAGCTTAGGGTAGAGCAGCGCCGACAGCACGTGCACCTCCAGCGCCGCCATGTAGACGGCCTCCTGCTCCATGGGCCGCTTGAGCCAGAACTTTTGGTCCCTCTTCGTCTTGTGCTGCACCAGCTCCTCCGCGACGCCCCCCAGCTCAAAGTGGCGGCAGAGGGAGACCAGGGAAACGTGCTTCACCTTGTGGACGGAGCTCACGTTGTCCTGGTGCTGGATCACAGCGTATGCGGCCTGTACAGGAAAAAATTAGTTAGCGCAAAATGCAGCAGCAGCAACTATTCTTTTCCCACGTACCTGCGTGTCAAACACGTTGCTCATCATGATATTGTGCTGGAACCACAGAGTGGCCGATTCGTTGCGACAGTCGTGTAGCACCTTCAGTATGTTGTCGTTTTCCAAGATAGGCTTGAAATCGTCTGGAAGGAAGAAAAGGTGAGGAAAATTAATTCGTCGAATTTGGACGAACTTCTTATATACCTTTTATTATGGCGGAGGGAAGTTGCAGAAAGTCGAATACATAAGTGCCCACCGATCCTCCACCTCCCCTGTCGTCAGCGTTGCTGAGGTGTATTGAAGAGACCCTCCCCTCGGGCCCAAGGTTTATGCCCTTGACCTCTACGGCCACTGCCTTCCAGGAGCGGGAGACCTCCGCCAGCGCTGAGCGGCAGGACTCCGCCTGGGTCAGGACTCTGACTCGCTCGGCGGAGAAACCGCCTGAGGAGGAGGAGGCGGGGGAAGGGGAGGACGGAGGAGGGCCCTGGAGTTGAAGGATACGTAACGTTGCATCTTCGTATACTAGTGGAAATGCGGCAAAAGCAGCTTGTTGGTGGCTGCGGAAGCATTCCCAAAGGACCTAACCCATCAGCAATAGCAGCAGCAGTAACAAAAGCAGCAGCAGCAGCAGAAATAAAAGAAGCAAAAGCAACAATGCTAATGACATGAATAGCAAAGAAAAAAAGGAATTTCCTCATCCGTATTATTCAGGAAAGAAGAGACACCAACGAAAGCAGATCATTTGAAGCAACATGTTGACAGCTCCATCACCTATAGATTAAAAAAACACTTGTGGAACATTTTTATCGTACCTGATCAGCCAAGAGGCGGGAAAACGACGGAGTAGAGGAAGAGGAGGAATTGTCCGCCACTGCCTTTTGCACCACGGAGCTGACCCTATCCTTGAGCGAGATGCGGCTGTTGCTGAGGTTGAGCTGCTTGCTGGGGGACGCCGGGGGAGTCTGCTGCTGTTGCTGCTGCTGGGATGTAATGTTTGCAGCCTGCTGTTGGTGATGGTGATTCGCAGGCAAGGCCAAGGAGACGGTCCCCCCCTGCATCTGGAATGTGCCCGGGTAGATCTTGAGGAAGGTCCTGAGGTTCTCCGGCGTGCTGTAGGGGAACTCCTTCCCGCGCGACTCGAAATCCCTGGTGAGCCTCGCCAGGAGGTCTCCCAGCGGGGTGGGTCCGGAGGAGAGCTGGGCGCTGATGCTCTCGGCCAGGAGGGCGTTGTCTTGGGAAGATGTTGTTGCCCCTCCTCCTGCTGCTGTTGCTGCTGTCGCTTCACTGCTCCCTTCCGAGAAGACCTTGGTGATGGTTCCCCCGAACTCCTTGAGGTAAACGGTCTCGCTCTCCTCGTTGACGACAAAGTCATCCGGGTAGTTGAGGAGGAAGTCTCGGAACTCCTTCATGTGCTGGCCGGAGACGTGGCGGACCTCGGGAGGGGCCTGGGAGCGGTGACCGAGCAGACTCTGGAAGGACGCAGGGGAAATGGTACAGGACTTACAACCCGACGAACCTGGCCGTTTGTGGCAAAAATTGGTAGATTTGTTTCTTGCTTGTGGCAAGCTTGTGGGAAGTTGAAGTGAGTGTGTACCAACTGCCAGCTTGTTGGATCCAAAGACAAACCACCAACAATTGAATGTGGCAACTTCCGCTTGCCACAAGTTTAGAAACAAACCACCCACAAGTGAACTTATAAAAGCCTACATGATTGCCAATCACCTTTACTGTTTTCTGGCTTGTATAGGACTTTTTTAACAAGGTCATCTAATGTTGCTGGACTTGTTAGTCAATTGTTGTGTATTTGCAGTTTTCTGGCTTGTTTTTAGTTTTTAGTTTTGTTTTCAGTACACCTTTTTGCTGGATGTGCTTTCTTAAAACAATACTTAAGGCCCCCTCTATATGATATTTTGTTCAAGTGCAATAAATATTGTTTGTTTCATGTTTGTGGAAAATTTGTGATAGTTTCAGGTAAAATGATAAGTATATTACGCAGAAGATTGTTACTTGCTCACAAAAAACTTGCCACAAGTTTGTCACAAGCAGTATATTATTTTCCCGCCATTTTTTCAGCTGATTTTTTTCATCAGCTGAATTTGGGAAAACTTTGGCAGTTTCAAAAAGACTTTCAATTGAAAGGCCATGCATCATATTACTCCTCACAAAGAAGAACAAGAACCTCTTTCAAGCCAAGATTGGGCCTCATCAACCTGCTCTCCCCTCTTCCAAGCCAAGATTGTTCCTCATCAACCTGCTCTCCTCTCTTCCAAGGTCTTTTTCTCCAGGATCTTTTTTGACAAAGCCAAATTGATATCCTGCAACAGGAATCCTTCTCTTTGCAATGTGGAATCTTCTACATCCATCTTCACCAAGCCAAGGCTAGGTTTTCTGCATCTACTTCATCTCTGCCAAGTCAAACACAGGCCTCCATCACCAGGGTCTACCTCTTCTGACATCTTGGCCCCTGCACCAGGCAATTTTTTCCAAGTGCAACTTATATCCTAATCACCATGCCCAACCCTTACAGATCAAGGTTGTGTTCAAAAATTCTACCAAGTTCAACAAGAGGCCACCTGCAAGGTCACCTGCAAGGTCAAGACAAGATTTTTTGTCCAAGGATCCCATCTGCACAATTCTGCTTCAATTTGCTAGGCTCATCGGTCAACAAAAAGTAAGTTTTTGGCTGGCTGGCATCAAGTTTTCAAAAAGCCATTCAAAAAAGTTTGTTTTTCTTCAAGTAGGTCTTACTACTCCATCATCATCTACAGTTAGGAGCAGAACATCATGCATTACAAACACATGGCCAAGCTTTTCAACTGTCTGAACTGGAGCAAGGACAAAGGCAATGCCAACATCACTACCTGTTGCCACAGCTGTGGTGAATATCTGCTATCTGGGCTATCAGCTGAGAAAAGAAGAAAGAAGAAGTGGAAAGAGATGAAATAGCAAGAACAATAGTTTTGACAAGTTTGTGACAAAGGAGCCACAAACAAAAAATGTCTTAGCATGAAAATAGTTTGAAATTGTTGAAATATGTGCCGCAAGTTGACAACAAGCAATGAATTTTTTTGGTGATTGGTGAGGCCAAGACTCCAACTTGATATGTATATGTGACAAATCATATGTAAAAACTCATATTTTCTCCTGTTAAGAAGTATGCAATAAATTAGTTTTAGAAAGACTAGCAGAAAACCAGCAAAAAGCAATTTTTATTTGGACGCTTGAAATCATGACTGTTGTTGCATTTGTTGCTTGCTTTTGAAACTACAAGCCAGCCATAAGCTAATTCACATAACCATAAACAAACCAGTGGCAAGCAAAGAGTCCAAAAAGAGGCAAGCAAACCACAAAAATGCCACAAACTGAACTCACAAGTGGTTGACAAGCCAGCAACAAGACAAGCTAGAATGGGCTTGAAAGCTTGTGGAATCTAGCTTGCGGCCTGCTGTTTCTCAACTTGTGGCTGGCTTGTTTGACAATTATTTGTCACGCTTCGTGAATCACCTGCAAGCGAAGATGGGCTTGTGGAGTAAATTGAAACAAACCACCCACAAACAAAAAAAGTTCGTCGGGAAAAAGGACAATTTTTCCCCTCCTCACCTTTATTGGTACCTCGATGGATTCACCGTATTGGCGGAGTTTGTTCTGGGGAAAAGAACAAAACGTAGTCATTCTTCATGCTGCGGAAAAGTAGGGGTGAAAGAAGCATCTTACGCTGAAGTATGCCACGGCCTCCTGCCCATAGTCCCTCCCGCCGGCCGCTCCCGCTCCTCCTCCCTCTCCGTTGCTTCCGCCCTGTCCTGGTCCATTTCCTCCACCAACTCCTCCATATTTGCTGGAGGGGATCGTCGCCACACTGACATACTCGTCGGTGACGCAGAAGAGAGAAGGGTACTGGGACAGGAAACGCTTCAGACCAGCCTAAGGAAGGTGCAAAACAAAGGAAAGGGTTGACACTACAGTAGTTGCTGTTGTAACTGCAGATATATTTTTTTACCTTTGAGCCCCCTGCGATCTGCCTCATCTCCTTGCTGAATCCCTTTGTGCCGAACTGGCAGCTGAGGTCGTGTAGCGACCTCCTCCCGTCCTCGCCCTTGTCCAGCAGCTTCTCCAGGAAGAAGAGGAGGGTGAGGTTGCGAAGGTGCTCGTAGTTCTGCACCTCCATCTTGAGCAACGAAGACTGCCTCTGCCTTTTCTCTGCCTTTTCTCATTCCTGAGTGTTGTAGCAGGGCGACGCGGGTGATTGCGCTCCAGCGACAATCGCTCACACAGATCTCGTGAGAATCATTTTCGTTGTGTTGCCGCCGTTCTTTCTCCTCCGCCTCCTGCCCTCCCTCCCTCCCGTAATAATTTCCCAGGAGGAGGAGCCCAGCATATAAAACAAAAGGGGGGCAGGAGGACGGCGGGGCGGGGAGAGCCGACAATAGTATGTAACAACTGATCAGCTGCGGGAAGAATGTCGTCGGCGTTGCAGTTGTTGTCGGCCGCCTCCCTCTCCCTCCTCGTCCCGTTGGCGAATACCTGGGGGCCGCCCTCCCTTTGCTCTCCCCTTCTCTCCCTCGCAAGGTGGGGAGAGAGAGGCTGGGCAGGGGGGGAAGAGTGTGGGCACGAAAAGGTGGGGGGAAGGGAAGGAGGAAGGAAGGTGAGTAAGTGCCTGTCCGACAGTGGGGTGGAGGGGGGGAAGGAGCTTGTACAAGTGGAAAGAGGAGAACAGATTAGAAGAGGAGTGGGGAGAGGGAGAGGAAAGGGGAGACCGGCCGGCGACTTTGAGAAGGACGGAGGAGGAGGAGGTGGAGAAGGTGGGCTCCGTCCGTTCGATTCCCCGTCTTTCTTTTGCTGCTGCAAAGGGCTGTCTGTCAGGCAAACATTTCCACTGCTATAAGCCAAATGTGTATCGGGATCTTTTTTGCCCACTTCTCAAGTGGGTCCACCACGAAATGCCAGCAACGTACGTATAGCCCGCCTATTTTTCCTCCGGATTGGCATGCACTCACCTGGTGGTGGACGGTGCTATTTTTCCTCCCTTGATTTTTGAAGTGGATTTATACACGGACGGACGGACGGGCGTGAGGGAGATCCTCCCTTTGGGCAGTTTGTGGGTTCGCTCTAGGGCACACAAAGTTTCGACACCTACTACCCACACTCAAAATCCCCACTTGCATTCGCAGCATTCCTCTTATCTCTTCGGGTTTTTTTTTTGCGTGCGTGGGATAGGCCTGTTTTGGTTTGGCAGTAGGAATTGAATCAGGACTAACTCCCTTTTTTTCCGGTGGTCGCTAAATCGGAATTGTTAAGCAAACATGCTTCGTCCGATTAATATGTCACGGTACAAAAATGCAACTATGATATTGTTTCAGTTTGATGGAGAATCGACCTTGTACCTCATTTTGCCAACTCATAACAACAGCACTCTTGTTTCATATCGTCGTAAAAGAAAGGGATGGGTAGCTCCACCGGATCCTCAAGCCGATTATTTTAGACAGATCATGCTAAGTTGAAAATGTGTGCTCAGCCATTCTCTTTCGTTTTTGGACGTCCAATCCATGACAAAACATGAATTTATCTTATATATAGGAACGCGTCTGCAGTAAATTTTGGTAGGAGAGGCAAAGGAAATAATTAGCAAAAGTTGTACGGTAGAACTATTAGAACGCAAGAAATCTGGCGGGCAATTTGTGGAATGTTTTAGAGGATAATAAAAGGCTTTACAGCAGCTCAACCGTCCAGTCAGCACTGGGGACAAATAACTTGACAAGGTGCGATATCCTTATCTCTCCCTCCTAAAATTCGTGAACTTGACGCATGCATGTCGAAGGTGACCCAGTGTTTCCCGGAGACGTTCAGTCGCATTCACGTGCACAAACAGAGCGCCAGCATGGCATCTTCGTCCGCCGCCGGGGGCGACGTGGTGCTGTGCAGAGAGCCCGATCCCAAGAGGGCCCCCAGCATCTACTCCTTCAGCGCCCTCGACGTGGACGGCCGTGTGGTGTCCCTGGGGGACAGATACCGCGGCAAGGTGTGCGTGGTGGTCAACGTGGCCTCCAAGTGATCCAAGACCCCCGTCAACTACCGACAGCTGGTGCAGCTGCACGAGATGTACGGCGGGGCGCAGAACGGGGATCTACAGATACTCGCCTTCCCATGCAACCAGTTCGGGAAGCAGGAGCCATGCAAGGAGCACGAGATCAAGAACTTTGCAAAGAGCTACGGAGTGCAGTTCGACTTGTTCTCCAAGGTAATTCGAAACACGCAAAACTCTTTGTAGCCCAATTCCTCAAAGGAAATATTCTTTTTTAGATCGACGTCAACGGCAACCGCGAACACCCCTTGTACACCTACTTGAAGAGCCAACAGTCGGGATTTTTGACGAGCGCAATCAAGTGGAACTTCACAAAGTTCGTGATCAGCCAGGAGGGGAAGCCCGTGGCCAGGCTGGGCCCCACTGAAGACCCGATACCAAAGGTGGAGAACGAAGTCAGAAAAGTGCTTGGTCTCAAAAAGTTGTAGACAAATCTGATGCGGTGAACGGCAAGTCGGAAATCAATGACGGTGACGTATCTAAATTTCCCCCCGAAAGGAGCGAGCGTCTCCCGATGAAGAAAAATGCGACTTCCAACACCAAAAATAAAGTATTATCACAAGTCACAACTCTTGTCAAATCACGGATACTATTTCTTCTGCGTCCTTTAATGACACTTTTTAGGGGGGATCATATTTCAGTGGCAAAGATCTTGCAATCCTTGGACAAGTAACAAGGGCTGATTTTTCCTCTGCGTGGTTTCACGAGCTAAGAGAGAGTGCATTATCGAAAAAAGGAGGTTCTTCGGCAACTGACTTGGACTTGGCCATCTTCTTATCAATCACTAGGCGGCTGCTACCACTTGATCCTGTCCTTGTACTCCTCGTGCACGCTCCACTTCTTGACGCTCTCGTACCCGAAGATGATGGCCACGCTGTAGATGACGGAGGAGGTCATCCTGGCGGTCAGACCCTTGGTGAACACCTTGAACCTCTCGTGCCGCCAGAGCGTCTTGACCGTCTCCCGGATGGACCTGCGCTGGACCTGCACGCGCGTCCGCACCAGGTCCAGGGGGTTGGTGATGATGCAGCTGGCGCACCCGGCCGACATGGCGGAGGCGCACTGGAGGGCCGTGTGCGGGGCCAGCGCCACCAGAGGCAATGAGCTGTAGCCGTCCTGGAACAGGTGGTAGAAGGTCCACCAGGAAGCGCTGCTGGGAACATAAGTGCACAGCGACGCGGCGTACCTGTGAAGGAAGAAAAATAAGATTTGAACGTATTCCTTTTCCGTTTATAAATCTGAAATTACCCTCGGTAGAAGCCCTTCAGTCCGTCTCTGCGGTAGACAGCTCTAGTGATATCTGCTGCTATTTGCCCCTTGCTCCTTCCCTCCACCTGCACTCCAAGCGGGTTCAACCGGCTGTTGTATGACGACTTTGGGTCCTTGGCTCCTTCCACCGTCGAATTCTTTGCTGAGAGCTGCCCTATGATCATGAGGTGCTGACTGATGACGTCGAAGGGGACGATGATGGTCTGCCCCACCACGGAGGCGATCCCTCCGCCCACGAAGGCTTTAGCGGAAGAGTTGGTGATGCCGTTGGTCTCCATGGCAAGGCGGACGCCCTCGTAGGTGGACACGTAGCAGATGCCGGAGACCACCTGGAAGGCGCTGACCCAGAAGCCACGGTAGAGGCCGCGGACCCCCTCGGCCTGAACGATCTTCCTGAAGGCGTCCCAGGTGCCGTGGTACATGTCGGCCCGGTGCTGAACCTGCAGGCGGGTCCGCACAAGAGTAAGCGGGTACAGGAAGCACCGAACGGTGAAGGAGGAGGCCATGGACAGGGGGAAGAACTTTCTCTTGTCCATCATGTCCCACTCGATGGTGCGGATGAATCCCTCCGGGGTGAGCACGGCGTCGTCGCCCCTACCCTTGTTGCGTGCGATCCTGGCTGAGAGGTCCTCGTCATCCTCCGCCATGGACCTTCCGTCGGGGGAGACTGCCAGCGCGGCCGAGGTGTGGGTGGGGCGGGTCACGGAGACCTCAGACGAGGAAGAAGAGGTCCTCTCGGGGCTGCCTCCTCCGGACATGAGCAGCGGCCTCGACCACGGCGGCTTCAACACCTCTGACAGCCTGAGCATCCCCTCGGCGCTGCCAAAGGAGGAGGGGGCACCGGTGGGGGAGGACTTGCCCCTGACCTCGTCGCCGCTCATTCTTTCTATATGGTAGTACTTGGTTGACGGATGAGGTCACGATGAGCAGTTGGTCGAAAACATCTTGATGGTGGCGGGCAGAGAGCACCCGGGCTTGACCTTGAGCTAGTTTGGTGGAGATTCTTCAGAATTGGGTCAGGTCGTGGCCGCTACCGTTGGCACGAGAGACAAGAGCTTGCAAGTGTCAGTCTTGGCCTTGGAGGTGGAGGATAGTGAGGTCGAGGTCAGTGGACACCAGACAATTCAGGTTCAGATCACGTAGCATCCCCGTGACGCCCCTCACGACGACAGCCCTTTCGTCATTTTCACGGACATGAGATCTTTTTTTCCTGCTCTCTGGGAAGCAAGGGAATCAGCAGCGACTGCTGTCTCTCTCACATATGAGCACACACACACATGCAGTGGACTGAAACGGGAGGAAGTGGTCTCGGAGGCCGCCGCCGCAGGCGAGGAGAGGCTTGCTTCGTGTCTTGGCCGCTTTTCGTACTTTACTTGCACAAAATGCAGGCAGGCATTTTTCCTCCACTTCCTCTCTGCCACTGACTACCTATGAAATAGACCAGTCGTTGTGGGCAAGCTGGTAGTGTCCAGTAGTGAACAGCGATCCTCGCCCTCGGTAAGTAAAAAGGGATACCAGGCGAGATTTATGAGGTAAAAGGAGCCTCTCAAAAAGCCATTTATTCTCCTTACAGGAGAGCTAGAAAGTCGCGGTTTTCGGCTAAAATGGATGCCAATCGATGTAAAATTAAGATAGCAAGCTCAAATTATTCAAAAGGACTTGTTTTTATGTCTAAAATGTTCCATATTTTTGCAGTAGCCACCCTGCTTTCCCACAGCCCAGCCTGGCCGGCGATCAGCTGATTTCTATCTTATAAAAATCAGAGCTCCTTTTGCATCCAATATATTGCCAAAAACAACATTTTTGGTTATTTTCATGAGTTTTGGGCAATAATTTCACTTGCACGACCCATATATACCAGAAAAAAATCAAAACCGCATAAAAATCGGACTTCAAATAAGCTTTTTTGAGCAGTTTTCAAGGGGCTGTTTTACCACATAAATCCCGCCTGGTATCCCTTTTTACTTACTGAGGGCTAGGATCGCTGTGCCCTGCCCTACACTACCAGCTTGCCCACAACGTCCGGTC
>JAAUYJ010184801.1_pt1 | contig 12719 bp, 7 predicted proteins | sample 7278031 | NCBI WGS metagenome assembly JAAUYJ01 (sample SAMN14350222, study PRJNA611818) | marine sediment metagenome | isolation source: surface marine sediment (1.8m) | place: French Polynesia: Moorea | collected 2018-08 | reverse complement strand
TAACTCTTAACTCTTAACTCTTAACTCTTAACTCTTAACTCTTAACTCTTAACTCTTAACTCTTAACTCTTAACTCTTAACTACTGACTACTAAAAATCCAGGGCTATTTCATTCTAGAATCAAGTGAGGATTTTACTAGCTTTTAGAGATTGGTTGATAGAACCTTCAATCCTTGAAAAGGCATATTTTCGTTAATACACAAAAAGTCAGAAATTAGAACGAAATAGCCCTGACTAAAAATCATACAATTATTAACCAACGCCCATTTGTTTGTTTCTAGGTATTAGGTGTTAGGTGGTAGGAATGAAAGAGAACAATTGTAAATAGGGCTTGCTGAATAAAGTTTTTTGGTAGGGGTAGAAGCCAGAATCCAGAAGCCAGAATCCAGGAGGAATGAGAATTATAGAAGAGGTAGTCATCAGAATCGGGTATAGTGATTTTCTGCCCCTATTTTGCCCAAAATACGTTCATTTTTGAACCATTACTACCTCAAAGCTGGTACTTTATTAGTACCTGAAAAAGCTCAAATATTTGCCTGTAAAAAGTTTCATAATTAATCAGCCAGCCCTAAATATTCTTATCCTTTAGTTTCCGGATTTTACTGTAACAATTCCCCGCCTTATCGGGAGCAAGCTTTATTGAATTTGGTATTAAATACTTGAATTTTTAGCTGAACCTAAATGCTGTTTCTGGAGCATTCCGAAAGAAATGCTTACTAGAAATTTTATAATATTAATCAGATTCCTATAGCAATCCGCCCAGAGGTTGTGAAAAATTAAAAAGTAAATAAAAAAGTTGCAACTCCCACCTGTTTACTCTTAGCGAAAAAGCAGTAATATTTTTGGCACGAATAAATTTGAAAATTACTAGCAAAAATCACATTAATTTATGAACATTAACAAAGGCAAGATTTTAATCGTAGATGATATTTTAGCCAACCTACAACTATTATCTAATAGCTTATCAGAACAAGGCTATAAAGTCAGAGGTGCTGCCAAAGGAAAAATGGCTATTAGAACTGCAATATCATCCCCCCAGATTTAATTTTGTTAGGTATTAAAATGCCATAAATGAACGGTTATGAAATTTGTAAACAATTAAAATCATCTGCCAAAACTGTAGAAGTCCCCATAATTTTTATCAGTGCCTTAGATGAACCATTTGATAAAGTCAAAGCATTTAAAATAGGGGGAGTTGACTATGTAACAAAACCCTTTCAACTCGAATAAATTTTAGCCATAATTGAACACCAACTAACTATTAAACGCCGGCAAAAAAAATTACAAAATGAAGTCTGAAAAAGAAAACAGGCTGAACAAGATGCTCAAGCAGCTTCTCAGGCAAAAAGTCAATTTATTGCTAGTGTTAGTCATGGACTGCGGACTCCTCTAAATTCAATTTTAGGCTTTACTGAAGTGATGCTTCGCGAGCCAGATATTAATCATAAACAGAATGAATATTTAAGCATTGTTCACCATAGTGGCAAGCATTTATTAGATTTAAGTAGGTAGGCAAAAAAAGTTATAAAATGCCATATACGCGCATCTGAGGAAAACTTAAATTTTATAACACAAAGCGTTTTATATTTAATTATGCCTAGTTACTTAATTAATGAAGTATTGAACTTTTCTAAAATAGAAGCAGGAGTAATCGACTTTCAGGAAAACCAGATTAATCTATATAACCTCATAGATCGTCTTGAAGAAATGTTTAAAATTCAAGCTCAAGAAAAAAATATAAAACTTTATTTTCAGATATCCCCTGAAGTTCCTCAAAATATCAAGACTGATGAACATAAATTGCGAGTATGCTTAATTAATCTACTGGGAAATCCTATTAAATTTACAAATCATGGTAGTTTCACTCTGGCTGTAACTACAACATCAGAACCATTAAAAACAGAAAAAAAAGTCACAAAATTAGTAGCAGATAGTCAAAATTATTTATCTTTTTCTATTTGCGATACTGGTTCAGGTATACCTCCAGAAGAAATTGATAATATTTTCAAATAATTTAGACAAAAATCTGTAGGAATTGCAGCTATGGAAGGAACCAGTTTAGGTTTAGCAATTACGAAAAAATTTGTCGAAATAATGGGAGGTTAAATTACAGTTAACAGTGTTTTACAACAAGGCACAAACTTTGATGTATATATTCCCATAAAAGTAGTAAATAAATCCGTAGCCAATCAACAAATAAATCAAAAAATTATTGGTTTACAACCAGGTACAAATCCGCCCAAAATTTTAGTAGCAGATGATTATCAAGAAAATCGTATTCTCCTACTTAAATTATTAGAGTCCGTAGCTTTTAAAGTTAAGGAAGCAAACAATTGTTAAACAGGATGAAAAATCAGGCAGACTTGGCAGCAAAATTAGATTTTTACAGATACACAAATGCCAATTATGGGAAGATTAGAATTAACAAAAAAAATTAGGGCCATTGAAAGCAAAATCGACAGCAAAAAACATATAAAAAATCTGGGCGTTGCTGAATCAAGGTATGAAAATAAAATATTCAACAATCCCAAATATTTGTTATTCAATAGTTCAGCAATTACCAAAAAATACAAATCATACCCACGCATCAGCAACGCCAAAATGTTAATTTTACTACAAAAGTAATCATTGCCTTTACAGGTAGTGTCTTTAATCAAGGCCCGGAATCTATCACTTCAGTAGACTGGGATGACTTGCTTTGTAAACCTTTAACTCAAAGAACCATCCTGAATACTATCCGCAAAGATTTAAGAGTATCATATATTTATCATAAGTTATCTAAGTCCGATTTTGACAGCCATACTATCAAGTGCGATAGTACAAAAGAATCAGATTTACCTTGGCAAGAACAACCCAGGGCCATGCCAAAAAGTAGGATTGTACAGCTTCGGGAAGCAGCATATAAACTCAATGAAGATTTAATTATTCAAATAATTAATTGAAGAAATACCAGAATCACAAGATGTTCTAGCAAAAACTTTAAAAAAATTCGTCTATGATTAGAGAATGTATCTGATTATCAAACGAACAAAAACTATTATTGAAGCATTAAATACACAAGATAAAAGTTAATTAATAACCATCAAGTATATAAGACTATAATCCGATGATGAATGATGTAAAAAGTACAATTTTAATTATAGACGATAAACCGAATAATCTACGTTTTCTTTCTTATATCCTGGCTGAAGCAGGATATAAAGTCAAACGAGCTATTTCTGGTGAACTGGGATTAAATTCTGCAATTGTTAGTCAACCAGATTTAATCTTACTAGATATTATGATGCCAGAAATGGATGGATATCAAGTATGTAAATCTCTCAAAGCCAATCCCCAAACTCAAGATATTCCCGTAATTTTCCTCAGTGCATTATCAGAAGTATCTAATAAAGTAAAAGGATTTCAAGTAGGAGGAATAGACTATATTACCAAGCCATTTCAAACAGAAGAAATTTTAGCGATAATCAAAAATCAAATTACCATCAAAAAACTGTATCTGAAATTAGAAGCGCAAAATCAACAACTACAAAAAGAAATAGAAATTAGGAAAAATACAGAAAATAATCTATCGACAATTATCACGAATATGTCAGAAGGTCTGATGATTATTGATGGGGATGGTAAAATAGTTTTTGTGAACCCATCCACAGAATTGTTATGGGAAAAATCCGCCGCAAATTTGATAGGTGAAGAAATAGGTTTACCCCTAATAGATGGAGGTCAAACAGAATTATATATTAGACAAAAATCAGGCAAAGTTTTATTCATAGAAACACTAGTAGGAGAAATAATTTGGGAAAATAAAACCGCATATCTTTTAACTATTAAAGATGTTACAAATAGGCGTCAAGAACAAGAACTTTTGAAATTACTCGAAAGAGCAATAGATACCACCCCTCAAGGCATAGTCATCACTGATATTACTCAAGAGAATGAACCTTTAATATATGTCAACTCAGGATTTGAAAACATCACAGGTTACTCAACCTCAGAAGTTATAGGTAGAAACTGTCGCTTCCTACAAGAAAATGACCGCGACCAACCAGAAATTAAGGCGATAAGAGAGGCGATCGCTACAGGAAAAAAATGCCAGGTAATATTGCAAAATACCCGAAAAGATGGTAGTAAATTCTGGAATGAAATTACAATTTCCCCAGTGAGCGATAACTACGGGACAATAACTCACTACGTTGGAGTCCAAGTAGATGTAAGCGATCGTATCGCTGCCGAAGAAGCCTTACGAGAAAGTGAGGCCCGTTTTAAATTAATGGCAGACAGTACCACAGTAATGATTTGGGTAACCGACAGCAATAACAACTGCACATTTTTCAATAAAACTTGGTTAGAATTTACCGGTTCTAGCTTGTCAGAAGTTGTGGGCCAGCAATGGTTTCAGTTTGTTCACCCAGAGGATATATCCCTTTGTCAGGAAACTTATGCCCGCAGTCAAAAAACTTGGACAAACTTTCAAATAGAATATCGTCTACGCAAATTTGATGGGAAGTACGCTTGGATAATCAACACAAGTAGACCAAGATTTACACCTAATGGTACTTTTTCTGGCTATATTAGTTCTGCTGTTGATATTACAGAGCGCAAACAAGCAGAAATAGAACTGTCGAGAGCCAAAGCTTCCTTAGAGAAGCAAATACAAAGAGCATTAGTCCTAAGACAAATTACCGACGATATTCGCTCTAGCTTAGAACCAGAACAACTATATCAAACAGCAGCAAATCAAATAGGAAAAATCCTCAAGGTAGATCGTTGTCTCATTCACACATATATCGAATTTCCCATCCCTCGAATTCCCATAGTAGCCCATTACCAAACCATTAAACCAGATTTAGATACAAATCTAGAAATCCCAATCATAGGTAATCCCCATGCTGAACTAATTTTGTCAGAAGAATTAGCCATGGCTACAGATGATATCACAGCCGAACCTCTACTAGAAGCTGCTCAACCTATTTGCCAAGAACTACAAATCAAATCAATGGTCGCAGTCCGCACTTCCGATCAGGGCCAAGTCAATGGATTGATTGTGGTGCATCAGTGTACCCACATTCGTCACTGGAAAGTAGCAGAAATGGAACTACTAGAAGCAGTAGCAGCTCAACTAGGAATTGCCATTACCCAACTAAACCTACTCGCCCAAGAAAAACAGCAACGACAAGAAGTAGCCCAACAAAATCAACTATTACAGCAAGAAATCCAGATTCGCAGACAAATAGAAGAATCACTCAAAAAAAGTGAAGAACGTTGGCAACTCGTTTTACAAGGTAATAACGAAGGAATTTACGACTGGAATATTCAAACAAATGAAGTTTTTATGTCTCCTCGCTTCAAAGCAATACTCGGCTATGAAGAACATGAAATCACCTCCCACTTTAATGAATTTTATCAACGTATTCATCCAGAAGACCGCGACCGGGTAATCAACTCATTACAAGATTACCTAGACAAAAAACAGTCAACCTACAGTGTAGAATACCGCACAAAATGCAAAGATGGTAGTTATAAATGGGCTTTAGCAAAAGGCCAAGCCCTTTGGGATCGAGATAATAATCCAGTGAGAATGGTAGGTTCCCTGCAAGATATTAGCGATCGCAAGGGGATGGAAGAAGCATTAAAAGCAAGTGAAACCCGTTATCGAGAACTGGTAGAGTCACAGAATAGCATACTAGTTTGTAGATGGAAGTCAGATGCTACTCTCACATTTGTGAATCAATACTATTGTCAATTTTTTGGCAAATCCTCAGCACAACTATTGAGGAATGGATTTTTTGAATTATTGGCAGATGAGTCAACTTTCAAGGAAGTAGTGAATCATGTTCAATCAATTCCCACTAACTTGTATCCAGTAACTATAGAGCATGAAGCTATATCTGCTTCTGGGGAACGACGCTGGATTAGTTGGACAAATCAACCAATTCTTGATCGAGAGCAAAATTTAATTGAAATTCAATCTTTTGGCATTGATATCACTGACCAAAAACAACGGGAAGAAGCACTACGTTTAATTGTTGAAGGAACTGCTGCTCATACCGGAAGTAAATTTTTCAATGCTTGTGTTCAAAGTTTAGCTCAAGTGCTAAAAGTTCGTTATGCGTGTCTGGGAGAATTGAAACCACAAGAAAATATACTCAATGTCAGAGCATTTTGGAATGGTTCGGAAGTGATAAGTGACTGCTGCTACTCCATTGGATTAACTCCCTGCGAGAAAGTATTGGAGGGAGACATCTGTTACTATCCCGACTCTTTACAGCAACTTTTTCCTGAAGATAGTTGGTTGGTTGAGCTAGAAGTAGAAAGTTATTGGGGTATCCCTGTATGTGACTCACTAGGCGAGGTTATTGGTCTGTTAACAGTCATGGACGTTGTACCCATGGATATCAATCCCTCCCAAGAATTAATTTTGAAAATTTTTGCTGCACGAGTAGGAGCAGAATTAGAACGTTTGCAAGCAGAGGAAAAACTCAAAGCTTCCCAGCAAAGACTTTCATTCTTGTTGCAAAATACTCCCGTCGCAGTGATAGAATGGAATACTGCATGGGAAGTCATCGCCTGGAATCAAACAGCAGAATTAATTTTCGGCTACAGTAGAGCAGAGATTATTGGTAAGAAAGCATTAGAATGGATAGTTGATGAACAACCGACTCCCACCGATGTTAACAAAATCACTACAACTCCTCAAGGTGCAATTTACAGAGTCAATGAAAACCTAACAAAAACAGGTAAAACAATTATTTGTGAATGGTACGATACACCTCTAGTTAACCCAGAGGGAGAAATTATTGGCTTTGCTTCTATTGCCATTGATATCACAGAGCGTAAGCAGCAAGAATTATTACAAAATGCACAAAACACAGTGCTGAAAATGGTAACACAAGGTCATTCATTACATGAAGTGTTATTAGAATTGACAACTCAAATTGACAAATTATTACCTAAACTCCACTGTGCAATTATGTTAATGTCAGCCGATGGTGAGCATTTACGTCCCTTTGTTGCACCTAATCTTCCTTCAGCTTGGTTGCAAGCTATTGACCCACTTCCTGTTAATAATATTTGCTCTTCTGGTACAGGACCTCATATTACTGAAACGGTAATTATTGAAGATATTCCTGCCGACCCTCGATGTGCAACTCTCAAAGAGCAAGCATTATCTTGTGGGCTGCATTCTGGTTGGTCTGAACCGATTTTTTCTAGGGGAAAAGACCAAGTTTTAGGTATTTTTGTCATGTACTTTAGTCAGAGGCGATCGCCAGAAACCAGAGACTTAGAAATACTAGAATCATTAGCCAGATTAAGCGCTTTAATTATTGAACATAAGCAAGCAGAAATCGACCTCAAAAATGCGAAAGAAACTGCCGAAACTGCTAATAAAGCTAAGAGTAATTTTTTAGCTTCCATGACTCACGAATTGCGGACTCCTTTAAATGCAATTTTAGGTTTTAGCCAATTATTAGTTCGCGATAATTCTTTAAATCAGGAGCAAATTGAGCAACTAGAAATTATTAATCGCAGTGGAGACCATTTACTGAATTTGATTAATGATATTTTATCAATGTCGAAAATTGAAGCGGGTAGAATTACCTTAACAGAAACTTGCTTTAATTTACATGAGATGCTCCAATCTCTGAAAGATATGCTAATGTTAAAAGCCAATCAAAAAGGTTTAAGATTAATCTTTGAAATCCCAGATGATTTGCCTAAACTCATCAAAAGTGATGAAGGAAAATTGCGTCAAGTTCTGATTAATATCTTAGGTAACGCAGTCAAGTTTACATCTCAAGGACAAGTTACCTTATCAGTGTCTAATAATTACCATTCAGGAAAGATAAAATTTATTATTGCAGATACTGGACCTGGAATAGAAGAGTCAGAAATAGAATCTTTATTTGAGCCTTTCGTACAAACCACAACCGGACGCAAATCAATCGAAGGCACTGGTTTAGGCTTATCTATTGGTCGTAAATTTGTGCATCTAATGGGTGGAGATATATCTGTTGAAAGTCAGATAGGAAAAGGTACAACTTTTACGGTAGAAATTGCGGTTGAAGTCATCCAAAGATTTAAAGCAAAAACATCATCTAATAATAAAACAATTGTAGGCTTAGAACCTAATCAACCTCAACCTACTTATCGAATTTTAGTAGTAGAAGATATTAAAGAAAATAGTGACTTACTGACACACTTACTTCAGCCTTTAGGATTTGAACTTCAGAATGCCGAAAATGGTAAACAAGCTATATCTATTTGGCAAAATTGGCATCCTCATTTAATTCTCATGGATATGATTATGCCTGTGATGGATGGCTACCAAGCAACTAAAATTATTAAGCAAACCGCCTCTGGTAAAGCAACTATTATTATTGCTTTAACTGCTAATGCTTTTGATGAAGATCGTGATGCTATTTTGGCAGCAGGTTGTGATGATTTCATTGCCAAACCATTTTCTGAAAATTTATTATTAGAAAAGTTAGCTAATTATTTGGAAGTACGCTATCTCTATCAAGAACAGACATCAAATTCTGCCAGTGTAAAACAACAAATAAAACTGACAAAAGAAACTTTAAATATTATGTCGCCAGAATGGAGAGAAGAATTACGATTTGCTGCATTATCAGTTGACGATAAAATGGTAAGTCGGTTAGTTCAGCAAATCCCCAAAACAGAAACAGATTTGATTTATTGCCTAACGAATTTAGTCGAAAACTTTCGTTTAGATGTCATACTTGAGTTAATAGAAAGTGAGGAATAAATGAATGAACAAAAAAAACGCTCAAAAATCACAAGGCCATATTTTAATAGTCGATGATGCACCAGAAAATTTGCGGTTATTATCAAGTATGCTTGAGCATCAAGGATATCAAGTTAGGAAAGCAATTAATGGTAGAATCGCTATTAATGGCGCAAAAATTGCTAAACCAGATTTGATATTACTTGATATTAATTTGCCAGATATCGATGGCTATGAAGTTTGCCACCAATTAAAATCTCTGGAACAAACCAAAGAAATCCCCATAATTTTTATTAGTGCTTACGACCAAGAAATTGATAAAATCAGAGGTTTTGAAGTAGGAGGCAGAGATTATATTACTAAGCCATTTCAGATCAGAGAAGTTTTGGCACGAGTTGAAAACCAACTATCTATTTATCAGCTTCAAATTCAACTAAAAGATCGGAATAATAAACTAGAACGAGAAATTTTAGAACGTCAACGCGCTGAGGAAGAAGTACGGTTTTTATTATCAACTACTCACGCTATTAGTGCAGCTCCAGATATTGATTCAGCACTAGAAGTTACTCTACGTCAAGTATGTTTAATGATTGGTTGGGATTTGGGTGAAGCTTGGATTGCTAGTCAAGAGAATTCTAGATTAGAATCTAGTAAAGGTTGGTATTCTAGAGAACAAAACTTATTGGAATTCCGACAATACAGCGACAATTTAACTTTTGACAGTAATATGGGATTACCAGGCAAAGTATTGGAGTCTCAAGAGTCAGAATGGATCGAAGATATTTCTGCGAAATTTCCTGAAGTTTTTACCCGTAATGAAATTGCTTTAAAAGTAGGATTAAAATCCTGTTTTGCCATACCTATTATTTGGAAAAATCAGGTATTAGCAGTATTAGTTTTTTTCAAAAAACAGACAATGAAAAAAAATCAGCAATTGATTGATTTAGTTAAGGCAGCAGGTAGTCATTTAGCAGTAATGATTCAAAGTAGAAAAGCAGAAAATACTCTCAAACAAGCCAATCACAAATTGCGCCTACTAGCTACTTTTGACGGTTTAACTCAAGTAGCTAATCGTCGTCGCTTTGATGAATATTTCGACCAAGAATGGCGACGAATGAAACGAGAAAATTTACCTTTATCTTTAATTCTTTGTGATGTAGATTATTTCAAGTTATATAATGATACCTATGGTCATCAAGCTGGAGATGATTGTCTCAAAAAAATAGCTAATACCATCAGTAAAGTTGTTAATCGTTCCGGAGATTTGGTAGCTCGTTATGGAGGAGAAGAATTTGCAATTATCCTGCCTAATACTGATACTGAAGGTGCTTTTACTGTGGCTGAAAATATCCTTTTAGAAGTACAAAAACTCAAGATTATACATTCAAAATCTCCAATCAATAAATTTGTGACTATTAGTTTAGGAGTTTCAACTATGATTCCTAAACCAGAAACATCAATTGCAGAATTAATTTCCCTCGCTGACCAAGCACTTTATCATGCTAAAAGTCAAAACCGTAATTGTATCGTTCAATGCTAAAATTAATACAGAAATGTTAATTTAATAAATATTTCTCTAGAATATGTCTCCAGACCTAACTTCGGCTTCTCCTGGTTATATACTTATTGTTGATGACTTGAAAATAAATTTACGACTCTTATCTTCTTTATTAATGCGTCATGGTTATTCGGTTCAGGAAACTTTAAATGCGAAAGATGCTCTAGCATCAATTAGAATAAATTCCCCAGACTTAATATTATTAGATGTAATGATGCCAGAAATGGATGGCTATCAATTTTGTCAACAGATAAAATCTATAGATGAATTCAGAAATATACCGATAATTTTTATTAGTGCTTTAGATGAAACATTAGATAAAGTCAAGGCTTTTGAAGTCGGGGGAGTCGATTATATTACTAAGCCTTTTCAACACAAAGAAGTTTTAGCAAGGGTAAAAAATCAATTAACTATTCGTTCTCTACAAGCCCAACTCAGGAAAAAAAACCAAGCATTGAGAGAGCAAAATCGGCTTTTATCAGCAGAAATCACAGAGAGAAAACGAGCAGAAGCAGAAATAAAATTTTTATTAGAAACAACGAAATCTGTGAATGATGCAGATAATTTTGATTCTGCATTAGCAGTAATTCTTAAGTCTTGTTGTGAATTAATTGATTGGGATTTTAGTGAAGCTTGGATTCCGAATCAAAATACAAATCTACTCGAATATAGTCAAGGTTGGTATGCAAAAGAAACTAATTTATTCGAGTTTGGATGTCAAAGTATGAAACTAACTTTTAGTCCTAATATTGGTTTACCTGGTAAAGTTTGGTCGTCTCAAAAACCAAAATGGGTAGAAGATTTTTCCATTGAGTCAAAAAATGCTGCTGCTGTAGGGTTGAAAGCTGCTTTTGCTGTTCCTATTATTAGCGATAATTATGTATTAGCCGTGTTAATTTTTTTCAAGAAAGAAGCAATTTCTGAGCAGCCTCATTTAATAGGATTAATTCAAGCAGTAGCTACTCAATTAAGCTCTATAGTTAGACGTAAGCAAGCAGAATCAGCACTGCGAATTGCAGAACAAAGATATCATAGTATAGTAGAAAATGCTATCGAGGGTATTTTTCAGACAAATCCTTCCGGGCGCTATATTAGTGCAAATATGGCATTAGCAAAAATGTATGATTACAATTCACCAGAAGAGTTACTCGAAGATATTAAAGATATTTCTCGCCAGCTTTATGTTGACCCCAACCGACGCCAAGAATTTATATCAGCAATGGCAGTAAATAATGCAGTTTACAACTTCGAGTCTCTGGTATATTGCAAAAATGGTCAGACAATTTGGATTTCTGAAAGTGCCCGTGCTGTATATGATTCTCAGGGAAGATTATTATATTATGAAGGCACTGTTTCTAATATTACTGAGCGCAAACTGGTACAGGAAGCTTTGAGGTGTCAGCAACTACAAACTCAACAATTGTTACTAAATATTTTGCCCGCCACCATTGCCGAACGCCTGCAACAAGAACAGAGAGCAATCGCTGAGAGCTTTGATGATGTGAGTGTATTATTTGCTGACTTAGTGGGGTTTACTGAGTTTTGCTCAAATATTTCCCCCACCAAACTCGTAGAATTTCTCAATTTAATTTTCTCCGAGTTTGACGAACTGACTCAAAACCATGATTTAGAAAAAATCAAAACTATTGGGGATGCTTATATGGTGGTGGGTGGTTTACCAGTGGTACAAGACGATCATTTAGAAGCGATCGCTGATATGGCTCTAGATATGCAAACTAGTTTAGATGCTTTGTGCGAGCAGATCGGAACAGCTTTTAGTCTGCGGATTGGTATTCATGTTGGTCCTGTGGTTGCAGGAGTCATTGGTCAGACTAAATTTATCTATGATTTGTGGGGCGACACTGTAAATATTGCCTCTCGGATGGAATCTAGTGGTATTGCTGGTAAAATTCAAGTTAGCAGTATTGTTTATCAGAGACTAGAGGAAAAATTCGTATTTGAAAAGCGAGGCGAAGTTTCCATCAAAGGAAAAGGAAATATGACAACTTATATTCTGAATGGCAGAATTAATCAATAAATCAGTTAGCGTTGGTTAGGTAGTAGTTCAACAATTAATAATTAACAATTATAGCAATCCGCCCATAGGTTGCGGGTAATTAAAAAGTCAATAAAAAAGTTGAAACTCCCACCTGTTCTCTGTTCCAAGTTAAGTGTTCCCTAAACAGCAGTAAGATTTTGGAGGATTGCTATACCTCTCTTTAAAAAGAAAAAGATTGAATAATATCATGTCCGGATAATTAGTGATCAAAAAAACTTTATCCTTTTTCTAGTTTCTTTCTCCTCTCTTCCCTCCTGAATCCTGACTCCTGACTCCTGACTCCTCCCTCCTTATTTATAACTATTCAAGCGGACATGATATAATCCCACACTCCACATCTTGACAGCGCTTTTCGCTCT